>Ga0105045_10000148_pt1 | contig 42257 bp, 41 predicted proteins | sample MAT02_FD_78089 | JGI IMG/M metagenome (GOLD analysis project Ga0105045, IMG submission 78089) | Freshwater microbial communities from Lake Fryxell liftoff mats and glacier meltwater in Antarctica - MAT-02 (megahit assembly) | ecosystem: Environmental > Aquatic > Freshwater > Ice > Liftoff...
GCGTGTCACCGAATTGCGGACTTGCCGCCTGTACGGCACCGAATCACCACCGAATCGCCCGTTCACCCCAGCCGCGCATTGAACTGCGACCCCAGCACCCGCGCCGCCGCCTGCGGCGCCGTGCGTGGGGCCGTCATGTACGCTCCCGGTGCCAGCATCCCCTGCCCGGTCGTGACCGTGCGCGTCGGCGCCGGCGTGGTGGTGGCCTTGACCGCCGCCGGCTGCGCTGCCGGACGCCCCGAGGTGGCCAGCATCATTGCCACGCCATCACGCGACAACCCCGTCTTGCGCGCAATCTCCAGCGGGCTCGCATCGCCGCGGCGCAGCGTGCGCGCACTGACTTTCGACACCGGCGTGCTCACCTTGATCGACTTCATCGAGCCTGACGTCTTCGACCTGCGCGTCACCACCGCCTGCGCCGCGGGAATCGACTGCATCCCCATCGGTGTCAGCCAGCGCGTGAAGCCGCTCGTGGACGACGGGGTCATCTTCGGCAGCTCACGGCGCCTGCGGTTGCGCCAGATCGTGAAGAGCGAGAGGCCCAGCACTGCAGCGAGGCCCGCGCCGGCGATCACCACATCCATCGGCACGCCGCCGATCGCGCCCTGAAACAGCGTCGTCGGTACGAGTGCGTTCAATCGCCCGAGGTCGACGTCCATCATGCCACCTCCTCGCGCAACGGGCGCAGCTCGGTTCGCAGCTTCTGCAGCGCCTTGGAGCGGATCTGTGAGACACGACTCTCGGTGAGCTGCAGGATCTGCGCGATCTCATGGAGCTTGAGCTCCTCGAAGTAGTACAGGCTCAGCACCGTGCGCTCCTGCTCCTTCAGGTGCAGGATCGCGTCGCGCAGGTGCGCGACCTCCTGCTCGCGCGTGAGCAGATCATCCACCGAGTCGTTGCCCTCGTCGGCCAGCACCTCGATCGGCGTCGGGGCAAGCGTCTCGGTCTCGCTGGGGCTGCGGTCGAGCGGCACGTGGTGCGCACCTTCGACATCAGAGCGCCACTTCCAGAGCGTCTGCATGTCCACGCCGAGGTGATCGGCGACTTCACGGTCGGTGGGGTTGCGGTTGAGCACGCGGCCGAGCGTCTCGCGGGCCTGGCCGATCTCGCGCGTCTTGCGGCGGATGGAGCGCGGCACGTGATCCTGGCGGCGCAGCTCGTCCAGGATCGCGCCGCGGATGCGCGGAGCGGCGAAGGTGCTGAAGGCGAGGCCGCGCTCGACGTCGAACGCTTCCAGCGCCGACATCAGGCCGATCGAGCCGGAGCTCACCAGTTCATCGAAATCGGCCTTCACGGCCAGGGTCTTGGACATCTGGCGGGCCACATGGTGCACCAGACCGAGGTGGTCCTTGAGCAGCTGTTCGCGTGCCGCGGGATCGCCGGCGGACATGGCGCGCCACAGCGGGACCTGTGGATCCATCGTGGACTCCCTGCGCGTGGGCGAAGGCGCAGCGGAGCCGCTGCGTGTGGTGGTGGTGAGTGTGGCGCGTGGGGAGCGCGTCGGGGCAGGCTTGAGGAGGGGCATGACGGCGTTGGCGGCGGCGGCGACGGTCGGCTGCGAGGCAGCGATGAGCGGACGGCGGGAGCGAGCGGAGTTCGTCATGCGGGCACCTGAGCGGCCACGAGGCCGAGGGAGGCGAGGATGCGCTGTGGCGCGGGCTTGAGATCAGCGGGGACATCGAGGCCGTCCGTCAGCCAGCGTGACGGGAGGGCAATCAGGCCGGCGAGATCGGCGGCACCGATGTCGCTGGGCACGTCGTCGAGCCGGGAGAGGAGCAGGTGCGTGGGCCGCATCGCCTCGTGACCCTGCAGGGCGATGGCGGCGACGTCGTGGCGGATGCCGGCGGGGATCACGAGGTGTGTCTCGTCGGGCTGCAACGTACGCAGCATCGGCCACCATTCCTCGTCACGCGCACCGGACTTGGGACTGCGGCCGGGCGTGTCGATCAGCACCACGTCACAATCGCCGAGCTGCTCGAGCGCACGCACCGCATCGCGCGCGTCGTACGCGACCTCCAGCGGACAGCCGGTGAGTTCGGCGTACGTCGCGATCTGCTCGAGCGCGGCAACGCGGAAGGTGTCGAGTGTGAGGAAGCCGACCTTCCAGGTGCCGAAGGCGTGCACGTTGGCTGCCATCTTCGCGATCGTCGTCGTCTTGCCGGCACCCGTGGGGCCGACCAGCGCGATCACGTAGGGGCGGCCGCTGCGGCGTGTGGCCGGCAGCGGGAGGTGCTCGGGCGTGAGCTGCACGCGAAAGGCATCGACATCGGCGGCCGCCGCAGCGACGACTTCCACCAGCTGTTCGCTGCCATCACGGATGGCGCGGGTCTGCAGCACGACGGCATCATCGCCGAAGTGTGCTTCGGCACTGCGCGCGACCGAACTCAGGTCACGGGCGCGGAATGTTTCAAGCCGCATTCGGCAACTCCCAGGTGGCGACGGACGTGAGATTCACCGAGGCGGGGAGCTCGGCGAGACTGACTACCGGCACGTTCGGCAGCACCGGTTCGATGAGGCGGCGCACACCGACGCGCAGCGTGGGCGGGCAGATCAGCGGCAGCGGACGACCTTCCACCGCATGCATCGTGGCGATGGTGTCGAGGTCGCGGAGGAGCGTGGCGAGCGTGTCGGGATTGAGCAGCGACATGCCCTGTTGCGTGCCACGCGGGCTGAAGAGTCCCATCAGCGACTGCTCGAGACGCGTGCCGATGGTGACGCCGCGGACACTGCCACTGCCGTCGAGGAAGAGGCGGCTGATCGAGTTCGAGAGCGCGCGGCGCACGACTTCGGTGAGCTGCTCGGGATCCTTGGTCTGGTCGGCGGCATCGCCGAGGGCTTCGAGGATGGAGACGAGGTCGCGGATCGGCACCCGCTCGCGCAGGAGGCGCTGCAGCACGCGATGCAGCGTGCCGAGGTTGATGCGCGCCGGGATGATCTCGTCCACCAGGGCCGGATGACTCTTCTTCAGCGCATCGATCATCTCCTGCACATCCTGACGGCCGAGCAGGTCGGCGGCGTGGGCCTTGAGCGTCTCCATCAGGTGCGTGGCGATGACGGTGCTCGGCTCGACCACGACCCATCCCGCTGCTTCGGCTTCGATGCGCGAGGCGGGGGTGATCCACTTCGCCGGCATGCCGAAGCTCGGATCGATGGTGTCCATGCCATCCACGTCCTGCATCACGCCGCCGGTGTTGAGCGCCAGCAGGAAGCGCGGCATCACCTCGGCACGCGACACTTCGGCGCCGCGGATCTTGACGATGTATTCGTTGGCGGGCAGCCGGATGTCGTCGCGGATGCGGATCGCCGGCACGAGGATGCCGAGTTCCTGCGCGCCCTGCTTGCGCAACAGCGAAATGCGCTCGAGCAGATCGCCGCCCTGCTTCTCATCGATGAGCGGAATCACGGCGTAGCCGACTTCGAGCTCGATCGGGTCGATCTGCAGCAGGTCCTGCATCGGGTCGGTGACGGCGGGCAGCTGTGGCTGCGGTGCGTCGGCGATGAGCGCGGCCGCTTCGGCACGCTCCTCGATCGCGGTGGCGCTGCGCGCGACGAAGGCCATCGTCGCCGCGAGCGCCAGGAACGGGAAGGCGGGCAGTCCGGGAATGACGGCGAACGACGCCATCACGCCGGCCGCGATCCACATTGCGCGTGGCTGGTTGGCGAGCTGGCCGCTGATCACGTCGCCCATGCCCCGCCCGTTGTTGGCGGAGTTGGTGACCATCAGGCCGGCGGCGACGGAGATGATCAGCGCCGGGATCTGGCTCACGAGGCCTTCACCGACCGTGAGCATCACGTACTTGTTGGCGGCGGCAGCGAGGGGCATCCCCTTCTGCATCACGCCGATGATGATGCCGCCGATGATGTTGATGCCGGTGATGAGCAGCGCCGCGACGGCGTCACCCTTCACGAACTTGGAGGCGCCGTCCATGCTGCCGAAGAAATCGGCCTGCTGCGAGACGCGTTCGCGGCGGATGCGGGCGGCCTGCTCGTCGATGAGGCCGGCGGCTAGGTCGGCGTCGATCGCCATCTGCTTGCCGGGCATGGCGTCGAGCGTGAAGCGCGCCGCGACTTCGGCCACGCGGCCCGCACCTTTCGTGATCACGACGAAGTTGATCGCGAGCAGGATCAGGAAGACGACGATGCCCACGACGTAGTTGCCGCGCAGGATGAACGTGCCGAACGCCTGGATGATGTTGCCGGCGTGGCCTTCACCGAGGATGAGGCGCGTCGAGCTGACGTTCAGGCCGAGGCGGAAGAGCGTGAGGATGAAGAGGACGGCGGGGAACGATGAGAATTCGAGTGCATCCTTCGCAGACAGTGCCACCAGCAGCACCACCAGTGCACTGGCGATGCTGGCGGCGAGCAGCAGATCCAGCACGACGGCGGGGAGCGGGACGATCAGCAACGAGACGATCGCGACGACGCCGATGGCGAGCGCGATTTCCGCCATGCGGGCGGGCTTCGCTGCGCCTGACGACAGGGCGACGGCGGCCGAACTCACGCGCTGCGCTCCCGGCGCATCGGCGCGGTGGGCGTGGAGTAGCTGTCACCGTGTCGCGCGGCGGGGGCGCGGAAGGCGTCGGTGCGTGCGGCCGGCCGCTCGCGGCGCGGCGCGGGACGCTCACTCGGCGCGTCGTAGCGCGTGCGCAGGGGCGTCGGCGGGGCCTCGTAGCGGCGGGCGTTGCCTTCGGACGTCTGGACGCCGAAGCGGATCAGGGAGCGGGAGAGGACCATGTGATTCGTCCTCAGGCCGCAAAACTGGGCAGGCCACGGAACAGCTCACTCGTGAACTTCACGAGCAGCTGAATCATCCACGGCAGTGCCAGCAGAAAAATCGCCGAGACGCCGAGCAGCTTGGGCAGAAAAACGAGCGTCTGTTCCTGGATCTGCGTGACGCTCTGGAAGATCGAGACGACGAGGCCGATGCCGAGTGAGACGGCCAGCATCGGTGCCGAGATCAGCAGCGAGAGCAGGATGGCGTTGCGAGCGAGATCGACGATCTGTGCGTGCGACATGTGCCGTGGGGTCTGGAGACGGTCACATGAAGAAGCAGGGCCAGTGCCATCGCATGACGCTCTTGTCGCGGCCGCTCAAGTCGTTGTTCTTCAATGACTTGAGCGCTTGGTGTCGCGTCCGGCCGAAGGGTGCTCACCCGGCCGGGCGGCAGTGTTTGCCGCGTCTGCCATGCCGGAGTTGCCGCTGTCCGTGCTACCGGGGGCGCCATCCGTTCCGGCGTCACCGCCGGCGTTTGCCCGCGCCTAGTCATCGACCGTGTGCGTCCCCATCCACCCACGCCCGAACTTCGCCTTCTGTCGCATGACGAACGCCAGCACCTCGGCCACCGCCACATACAGCTCGATCGGGATCTGCGTCCCCGGCTGCACCTTGCTCGCCAGCAGCGCACGCGCGACAGGGATGTTCTCGACCACCGGCACCCCGGCCTCGAACGCCAGCTTCTTGATGCGCTCGGCGATCATGCGCTGGCCGATCGCGACGATCACCGGCGCCGCCGCCACGAACGGGTCGTACTTGATCGCCACCGCGATGTGGACCGGGTTGACGATCACGACGTCGGCGGTGGCCACGTCGGCCATCATGCGCTTGCGCGCCATGGCGCGCTGGGCGGATCGGATGCGTTGCTTGATCATCGGATCGCCTTCGGCGCTCTTCGCCTCCTCTTTCACCTCCTGCTTGCTCATCATGAGCCCCTTGTGCCAGCGCCACCACGAAAACGCATAATCGGCGGCACCGAGGGCCACGAAGGCGATGCCGGCCTGCCGCAGCAGCCCGATCGCATGCTTCTGGAAGAGCGTGGCCACACCCATCGGGCCGTGCTGTGCGATCGCGAGCACATCGCGCCACATGGCGTCGACGGCGCTGTAGACGATGCTGCCGATGATGATCAGCTTCACGATGCTCTTGAACAGCTCGGCGAACGCCTGCGGGCCGAGCAGCCGCTTCAGGTTCGTGAGCGGATTGAGCTTTTCCAGCGACGGTTCGAGCGCTTTCGTGGCCAGTGAGCCACGGGCCTGGAAGGCCCCGATCACGAACGCCACGCCGGCGAAGGCACCGAGGAGCAGTGCGAGCTGGCCCAGCGTGGCCCAGCCGAGGGCAATGGTGTCGAAGACGAGGTCGCGCGGTTCGTGCTTGTTGGCGCCGGCATTGTACAGCCCCGTCGCCATCACCTGCACGAGGTGCTTGCCCATGATGGGTGCGACGTTGGTCAGGATCACGCCCGAGCCGAACAGCATGAACGCCGTGGTCAGCTCGGTGCTGCGCGGGATGTTCCCCTTCTCACGTGCCTCCTCGAGCCGTTTCGTCGTGGGCTCTTCGGATTTTTCGAGATCGTCTGCCATGCACCGCTACCGGACGGGCTGCATCAGCGGACCGAGGATGCGTACCAGCAGCCCCTCGTGGAAGGTGGCCCAGCCACCGAACCAGACGGCAGTGAGGCTGAGCGCGGCGGCGAGCGTGAAGAGTCCCGTGGCGATCTGCAACGGAAACGCAACGGTGATGATCTGCAGCTGCGGTGCGGCGCGGGTGAGGATCGCGAGCGACACGTTGGCGAGCATGGTTGCACCCATCACCGGCGCAGCGAACATGACGCCGAGCGAGATCAGTTCACCGCCCAGCTTCGACATGGCGAGCAGTCCGCTGCCGAGATCGGGCGTGACGCCGAGCGGCAACGCCTCGAGCGAGGCGCCGAGCCCGTCGATCATGACGAGATGCCCGCCGCTGGAGAGCAGCAGCAATGTGACGAACGCGGTCATGAACTGCCCCAGCACCGGCACCTGGATGTTCGTCATCGGGTCCAGGACGCTGGCGCCGGCGAGGCCCATCTGCACCGACATGACGTCGCCCGCCGCAGACGCGGCGGCCACGACGAGTGCACTGCCAAGACCGAGGCCGAAGCCGATCAGCGTCTCGGTGCAGAAGGCAATCGGCGTGAGCGCCGGTGCCCCCTGCATGTGCGCCTTCGCCACCGGCACGAGCACCAGCGCGAACAGCACCATCACGGCGGTCCGGAGCTTCATCGGCACCGACTTGGACGTGAAGATCGGCGCGATCAGGAGCAGACCGCCGACGCGGGCCGCGAGCAGAATGAACGTCGCCGCGCCCGCCGTGGTGAGCAGGTCGGGCAGGGCCGCCGGTGCTGCGGACATCAGCGGAAGCTCTGTACCAGCCCCGTGATCACCAGGCCCCAGCCATCCACGAGGACGAACAGGAGCAGCTTGAAGGGCATCGAGATCATCGCTGGTGGCAGCATCACCATGCCCATGCTCATCAGCACCGAGCCCACCACCACGTCGATCACGATGAACGGCAGAAAGAGGGCGAAGCCGATCTGGAAGGAGGTGCGCAGTTCACTCGTGACGAAGGCGCTCATGAGGATCGTGAGCGGTACCTCTTCGCGCGATGCCGGCTGCGGGACGTCGGCGAGGTCGATGAAGGTCTGCAGGTCCTGATCACGCACCTGGCGCACCATGAACGCCTTGAACGGCGTGACCGCGCGCGACATCATCTCGACCTGTTCGATCGTGCCGTTCATCCACGGCTCGAGGGCCGTCTTGTTGACCTCACTGAGCGTGGGTCCCATCACGAAGCCGCTCAGCAGCAGTGCCATCGCGGCCAGCAGCTGTCCCGGCGGCGCCGACTGCGTGCCGAGGGCCTGCTTGAGAAAATGCAGCACGACGAGGATGCGGGTGAAGCCCGTCATCATCAGGACGAGCATGGGGAGCAGCGAGAGCAGCCCCATCATCACGACGATGCCGACGGTGCCGCTGAGGCGGAGTCCGTCGCCGGCAGCGTTGCCGCCGACCTTGAGGTCCATCTGCGGTGAAAACTTCTTCAGCATGCTGTCGGCACGGCCCGCGATGGCCTGCGCTTCGGGCGTGGTGAGCGGGGGGTTGCCGCTGGCGCGCTGTTGCAGTGCGGCGATGTCGCGCGCCTGCGCGGCGGGGAGGTTGGGCGCCATGGTGGCGACGCCGCCGGATCTGGAGGCGGTGGCAGCCGGTGCGGCGGGTTTGGGCACCGGTACCTGGCTGGCGGCACGGAGTGGCAGGTCGCGCGGGCCGGGCTGCGCGGCGGCGGGCGGCACAGTTCGGAGCGTACCCTGCGCGCCGGGTGCCGTGGCTGGTGCGGTCACGGCAGCGGGTGGAGTGGCCGGCGTGGCCGGTCGCGCCGCAGGCTGCTGCGCCTGCAGCGCTGCAGCGGCGAGCGAGACGATCCCGACGAGCAGCATGCGCGCCACGCTGCTGCCGATGGTCGCGCGCAGCACCTTGCCGAAGGCGGTGGCGAACGGAATGCGGTCGGCGCGGGCGTTCGCCGCGATGCCGGGGAAGCGCAGCGCGCCGGCGGTGTCGCCGAGGCCTGTCGCGTCATCCATTGCGTCGCGCTCCGCGTCGTCGAGACCGACCGGCTCGCCGATCATGGCGCTGCCACCGACGGGCATGGTGAAGAGCGTGCGCACGCCGCCCTCGCCGACGCTGACGCCGATCAGCAGGTCGCCGCGCTGCACCACCGCAATGCCCTGCCGCTGGCCGAGCGGGATCCGCTGCACGACGGTGAACGCGGCGCTGCCGGCGGCATGCACGGTACCCGGGAGGAACCGTTTCGCGAGCCTGGCCACGAGCAGGACGAGACCGAGCACGAAGGCCAGCGTGGCCAGCATGCCGGCGTACCCGGCGAACGTCATCCGAGCATCTCCGACGCACTCGCGCGGCTGATGATGCGGGTCACTCGCACACCGAAGTTTTCGCCGAGCACCACCACCTCGCCTTCGGCAAAGCGCCGATCACCGACGTAGATGTCGATCGGCTCACCGGCCAGGCGTTCGAGCTGGACGACGGAGCCGCGTCCGAGCTGCAGGATCTCCTGCACGGACATCGTCGTGCGACCCAACTCGATGGCGACGGGCAGCGTGAGGTCCATGAGCATGCTCATGGGCACTTCGCTCTGCGTGCCGAGCGAGGCGTCGAGCTCGGAGAAGTCGTTCGGGAACTCGTCGGCCGTCCCCCCTGCGGCCCCGTCGTCCTGCAGCGGAAGGCCGGCGTTCTTGGCCGCGATGAGCGCGGCGATCTCGTCCTGGTTCATGGCGTCTCTGTCTCGGTCTCGGGGGCGGCGTCGTTGGAGATCGAGCCGGTGATGCGGTGCTCGGGGATACGACCTTCGCTGATCCGCGCGGCGAGCTTGCCGCCCGTGCGACCGGCGGTTGCCACCATGCGCGGCTGGCCGGCGACGGTGACGGAGAGCAGCGTGCTGGCACTGAGTCCGGTGTTGATCACCGTGCCCACCGCGATCTGCGACAGGTCCTTCATGGTGAGGCGGAACTCCGGCAACCGTGCGGCCAGCGAGACATTCGTGCCGCGAAGCGAGTGCTCCGCGTGACCCCGCTGGACGAGGAGTTCGGCCTTGCTGCGGCCGGTACTGGAGACGCGGCGCGTGTCGGCACTGGTGAAGTATTCCTCGAGCGCGGCGAATGGCAGGCAGATCATGATCAGCGACGTGATGTTCGTGGCCGTGATCTCGATGTTGGCCACCAGCACCGGGTCCTCGCGCGCGCAGACCTGCAGGATCTCCGGCGACGCCTCGAAGTCGGTGACCGTGAGCTCGATCGGCATTGCCTCCCGCCACACGTCCCGCACGATGACGGCGGTGCGGTCGGCGATGGTGCGCACCGCGTCCTGTTCGAGCTCCGTGAGCGGACGCTGCATCACGGTGGGGGCGCTGCCACCGCCGAAGAGACGGTCGACGAGGAAGAAGGCGAAGTCGGTGCCGAAGTCGATGACGCCCTGCAGGCCGTTGGGGCCGTTGATGTCGGTGACGTAGCTGCAGCACGGCGTCGGCAGCGACAGCGTGAACTCGCCGAAGCTGAATTGCTCGACGCTCTGCAGGCGCATCTCGAGCTGGCCGCGCACGCGCGACATCAGGTAGCTCTCGAGATTCTTCACCATCCGCTCGTACATCGCCTCGATGGTGCGCAGCCGCTCCTTGGAGATGCGGTGCGGACGACGGAAGTCGTAGCGCTGCACCTCGACCGCGGCCGCCGCCGACTTCCGGCCGCCGCCAGCCATCTCGAGTGCGCTGCCGGCGCCACCGCCGAGGAGGCGGTCGATCTCGCTCTGATTGAGGGTGTCGTTCGCCATCGTCAGCGCATCACTGGATCACGAACTGCGGAAAGCTGACGCGCTTGATGGCCTTCGGCTTCTTCGTGATCTTGCCGACGAGCGTGCGGATCTCGACTTTGAGTGGTTCGCGCGATGCCACCTCGCTGAGCTCCTCGACCGTCTTCGCGCCGACGAGGGCGAGCACGGCATCCTTGATCTCGGCATCCCGCATCTTGAGCGCCTCGACGCCGGCGGAGTCCTTCATGTCGAAGGCCACCGAGAGCATGAGAAAGCGTGTGCCGCCGGAACCGGCCGGGTTGAGCACCAGGTCACTCAGGGTGTACAGCGATGGCGCGACGGGCCCGTGCTCGCCCCCGGCGGCGGGCTCGTGGTCGGCGCCTTCCTCGCCACCCACCGTCTCCTCCGCGCCGTCGACCGCATCCTCGCCCTCGGCGTGCGCCGCCTTCTTTTTCGGGGCGTGCACGGCCAGGTCCGCGGCCGTGAGCCCGCCGCTGAATCCGGCAGTGAGCTTCGGTCCCACCACCTTGGCGCCGAGGAACCCGCCACCGCCGAGTCCGGCGACGAGGAGCACGATGGGCATGACGTACGGGGGAAGGCCCTTTTTCTTGGTTTCTGTGGCTTCCGGGGCGGTCTCTTCTGCGGCCATGCGGCAATCCTGATGAACGGGGGGAAGACGGGTGGCGTCTGATCCTGTTCAAAGCAGCGCCCATGCCAGACCGGACGGCGGTCGGATGATCCTCGCAAGTGTTTCTGTGGCAACAGCTTGCGGAGTTTCTCGGGTGTCGGCGAGCGGGGTCGGCTCGACCCCGGCGGCAATCCGTGCCGAGTGCGGGGAGACACTTCCTGCCGGGGCGTGAGCGACCGCGCCTGCGGCCGCCGCGCCCCGTCATGCATCAGCGCTTCAGGTTCACCAGCTCTTCCAGCATCGAGTCGCTGGTGGTGATCATGCGGCTGTTGGCCTGAAATCCGCGCTGGGCGACGATCAGGTTGGTGAATTCCTGCGCCAGGTCGACGTTCGACATTTCGAGCGCGCCGCTGGTCATGAAGCTCTGGCTGCCCTCGAGGGCGTAGCCGAGCACGGCGCCGCCGGAGTTGCCGCTGAGGGCGTACATGTTGTCACCGGTGCGGAGCAGGCCGGCGGGGTTGTTGAAGTCGGCGAGCACGATCTGACCCAGGGTCTGGTTCACGCCGTTGGTGAAGGCGCCGCTGATGATGCCGATGCGGTCGATGCTGAAGTTCTGGAGCTGGCCGCTGGTATAGCCGTCCTGGTCGCGGAGCACGGCGGTGCCGTTGCCGGCGAACTGCGTCAGGCCGCCCAGCGTGCCGAGGACGGTGCCGGCGGACACTGCTGCGCCGAGGTTCATCGTGACCGACATGGTGGCGGCACCGGGGCCGATGATCGTGATCGTCGGATTGGCGACGCCCGGCCCGGCGGCACCACCGCCGATGATCGCGGACCCGCTGAGCAGCGCGGTGGAGGGGTCGAAGTTGAAGCGGCCGGTGACGGCGACACCAGCGCCGAGCGGGGCACCCGGGGTGTCGGGGCCGAGCACGTACCCGGCGGGGAGCGAGGTCTCGTCGATCTGCCAGTCCCACTGGTTCGGGTCGGTCTTCCACATCCACATCTTCACGTCGACCTTGTTGCCGAGCGCGTCGAACATGCCGATGGTGCCGTTGGTGAAGGTGCCCGCGTTGGCCGGCACCGCGCGCGTGTCGGGGCCGAAACCACCGTCGAGCGGTCCACCGCCGCCGTCCGGGTCGGTATCGTTGAAGATGCCGGCCGACGAGTTGAGGTTGCCCGCCACCGTGACCTTGCTGGTGGCGCGGGCTGCGACCTTCTGGCCGAACGGAAGGGTGATGTCGGTGATCGTGTCGTTGAGGATGCCGTCGAGCGCCATGCGGCCCTGCACGATGAAGCCGTTCGTCGGCGACACCATCCGTCCCTCGGCATCGAGCTGGAAGTTGCCGGAGCGGGTGTAGTACGTCTCGGTGCCCTTGCGGACGACGAAGAAGGCGTCGCCCTGCATGGCGATGTCGGTGTTGACACCGGTCGTTTCCACGTTGCCCTGCGTGAAGAGCTGGTCGACGGAGCCGATCAGCGATCCCAGGCCGACCTGCACCGGGTTCACACCGCCCTGGTCACCCGGCGGCCGGCTGGCACCCTGCAGCAGCTGCGCGAAGCCTTCCTTGAAGGTGACGCGTCCGCTCTTGAAGCTGACGGTGTTGACGTTCGCGATGTTGTTGCCGATGACGTCCATGCGGAACTGATGGTTCCGAAGCCCGGAGACGCCGGCGAAAAGAGAGCGAAGCATGGCAGATGATGGGGTAGGAGAGGTACGGCGGACCGCAGGAGGCGCGTCCCGCCGCGCGGGGCGACGGGCGCAGGACGTCGGGGTGTTTCAGAGCGGCGCGTGCCGCATTACCGGGTGCTGATCGCAGAGACGGCGGTGACGGGGATGCGCAGGCGGCCCACGGCGTAGGTCAGGCCGGCGGTGCCGGTCTCGAGGCCCGACACGAGGCCGCGCACGGCGGTCGTGAACGTGCCGGTGCTGCCCTCGGTGGCCGCCGTGACCGAGACGCGGTAGACGCCCGGGGTGAGACCGCGGAGCGCCTGACCCACGACGATGTCGTTCGTCCCCGCGCCCAGATAGCCCATGTTGCGCGTGGTGATCGCGCGCCCGGTGGTGGCGTCGAAGATGTTGAGCGTCGCCGGACCGCCGGTGCCGGTGATGCTGAGCATCTCGCTGCCGCTGCCGTCCAGCTCCAGCAGCTCGCTGTCGGCGGTGATGACGCGCCCGATGTTGTTCGCGGCGGTACTGCCGGCCACTGCGTTGATCAGCGAGTTCTGCGTCGTCTGTTGCGCGTCGAGCGTGCGGGAGATGTTGGTGAGCTGCTCGACGCTCGTGAACTGTGCCAGCTGCGCCGCCATCTGCGCACTGTCGGCCGGGTCCTGCGGATCCTGGTTCTTGAGCTGCGCGATGAGGAGCTTGAGGAAGTCGTCCTTGCCCATGGCCTGATTCCGCTTGTTCAGCTCCGCGAGTGCGGCGGCGGTCTTGGCGGCGTTCGCGGCAGTCGTGGCGGTGGCAGCGTTCGGGGCGATCGGGGCGATGGTGCTCATTGACGGGTCTCCGGCTGCTCGCGGCGCGAGCGGTGGCGCGGGTCGTCGGATGACGGCCGCTGGGGAGTACGGGCCTGCTCGCGGGCGAACGCCTCGCGCTGCTGCTGGTCGCGACCCGCCTGGTCGCGTGATCCACCCTGCATCTGCGCGTCGGCTGCGGCGCGTGTCGCAGCCAGTTCGAGCACGGGTGCGGCAGCGCGCGCAAAGGTCGCGCTGTCGGTGGGTCGGGAGGCGGGTTGCACGCGCAGCCCCTCGGTGGTCAGCCCGCGTCGCTCGAGTGCGGCGCGCAGTTCGCCCACACTCTCGGTGAGTGCCGCGGCCTGCTGCACGTTGCCGATACCGAGCCGCGCGCCGACCGTGGTGCCGCGCGCATCGATTCGAAGCTGGTCTTCCATCCCGCTCTCGTTCTGCACGCGCAGCAGCACACTGTTGAGCGGCCTGGCCGACTGCGTGGCCTGCAGGTCCATGAGCTGGCTGATGCGATCGGCCATGTTGACGTTGCCCACCGGCGCGGCGGTCCGGATGGCGTTGCCGACGTCACTGCCGGTGAGCAGCGGCGCGGCGGTCGACACGGCCAGCGGTGACGACGACTCGCCACCCGGCGCTGACGACTCGCGAGCGGCAGCCCCCGGCCGTGCCACGGTGGCCACGGACGCCACGGTGGCCACCTGCGAGACCCGGGCCACCTGTGCCACGCTGGCCACCTGCGCCAGTCGCGCGTCGCGTGCGTCGCCATCGCGCTGCAGCGCACCGCGCACCGTCCGCGCGTCGTCACCGTCGCCACCCTGCAGGTCGTTCAGCAGCGACTCGAGCGTCCGACCCGAGACGGAGCCATCGCCCGGCATCTCCACATGCCCTGGGTCGCGTGCGCCGAGTGTGCGCAGCCCCTCGTCGCGCGCCAGGGCGGCAAGGTGTGCGTAGCCATCCGGATTGTCCCACGCGCCATCGACCATCAGGTCGGCGGCCATGCCCTTGGTGTGGCGGGAGTTCTTCGTCCAGGTCACGACCGGCCCGGGGGCGGAGCGACCCTGCGCGTACAGCTGCTCCTGTCGCGACTGCGAGCGCGCCGTCTCGACGACGGTCACCGTGTGGCCGAATTCGGTGCGCAGGCGCTCCATCACCTTCTCGAGCTTCTCGCGGAACGCGGGATCGAGCGCGGACAGGTCGCTCTGCACGGCGGTGGTGCCGCGGCTCCGTCGCGCCGGCGCCACGTCATCGGTCGTCAGTGCCGGGGTGATGAGGGCGTCTGCGTGCGCACTGGCGGCGCGCTCCCCGTGCGAGCGCGTCGAACCCTGCGTGGGGACGGCAGTCTCGGCGGCGTCGCTGACCTGTGCCGCCGGTGCATCGACGTGGTCTTCGAGCAGCGACTCCGCCTGCACCGCCAGCGCGCGGCGAAGCGCCTCGGACTTGGTCGACGCTGTGTCGGACGGCATCGACTGGGTCGCGGCATCCTGATCGGGGCGCGCAATCGGCTGCATCGGCATCGGCAGGCCAGGGAGAAGCTGGTACACGGCCACCGTCGCGTCGGGCGCGGGCACGTCAGGTAACGACTGCGGCCCACCGTCACTGCCATCAGGGGGTGCGAACTCGGGCAGCGACTCGATGATGATGTCATCCCAGAGCGTCGTGCTCGTCGCCGTGTCCGGTGTGACCGCCATGTCCTCGTCGATGCGCGGCGCCGCGAATCGCATGGCCCCGCTCAGCAGCAGCAGCTGCTCCTGCGACTGCTGGTGCGCCGAGTATCGGGCGCGCACCGCCGCCGCATCATCGTCGCGCGCGGTGCTGCGTGTGGTGGCAGCATCGCTGCGCGCACTGGCGAGCGAGCTGGCAAATGCCGCGCGTGACGCATCGCTGCGCCGGTCCGGGGCAGGCGTTGCGGTCGCGCGGGCAGGCGCGGCGGCCTGCACTGGCAGCAGCGTGCTCACTGTCCACCTCCCTGACGCGGCTGCATCTGGCTCAGCAGCGCGGCGCGCGGGGCAGGCATGTTGGTCAGGATCGCGGCGGCCTGCCGGTCGTTGAGACGGCCGAGGATGACGGCCACGTCATTGTCCGACATCTGCGTCAGCACGCGCGCGGCGTCCTTGGCACTCATGGTCGCGAAGATCTTGCCGAGGCGACGCTGGTGCGCTTCGGCCTCGGGGGCCGGCGCGGCCGCCGGGGGCGGCGTCGTACTGGCGGCCACGGCACGGGTCGGTGTCGGCGTGGGTTTCGCCGGCTCGTGCGCGGCCTCGGCGCCATGGTCTGCCGCAGCGGGCTTGGCCGGCGCTGCAGCGCTGTGCGCCGCCTCGACGGCCGGTGCCGCGCCGCTGGCCATCGGCGTGCCGTCGTGTGCGGCGCTGTCGGTGGGCCCGTGCCCGCCGGCTGCCGTGGCGCTGTCACCGTGCGCCGCGGTGCTGTCACCGTGCGCCGAAGTGGCGACCGGCTTCAGCCCGGACTTGCGCGCGTCATCGATCGCGTCGGCGTGTGCCGACGAGGCCTGGTAGACGGTAAAGAAGCCGCCGCCGCTGAGACCCAGCAGCAGGCCGATGACGAGTGGCGCGATGAGCTTTCCCATGGTCTAGCGCTCCGGATCGGTTGGAGAGGTGTTGGTGGTGGTGAAGCGTGTGAGTGCGATCTCGTCCATCAGTACGCGGTCGGCGTGCTGCTCGGCAGCACGATGCGCGCCTTCCTGCTTCTCGCGCAGCGTGTCCAGCGCGCGGCGCGCCTGGAATGCGCTCCGCAGTTCGTCCTGCGCATGCCGCACCGCGCTGTCGGCGGTCACGATGCTGCTGTCCGCCTGCTGCAGTCGCGTGTCGAGCGCACCGAGGACGTACCCCATCTGCCGCAGCGTGCCCACGTTCGTGCCGCCGGTGGTGGCGTTGGCCACCGACTCGCGGCCCGCCTCGCGGATGGCGATGATGCCATCACGCGCCTCGCGCGCTGCGGACGCCTGACCCTGTGCCTGTGCGAGCGCCGTGGCGCGGGTGCGTTCGGCCTCCTCGCGCAGCTCGAGGACGCGTTGCAGACGGAAGCGGAAGCGCTTCGTCATGCCGCCGCCCGGATCTGCATCAGGTGGTCGTACCGAGACTGCAGCTGGCGGAGCTGCACCACCGAGCTGTCGAACGGCGTCGCTTCGGCGGGCGGCTGCCGCAGGAAGGCGAGGATTGCATCACGCAGCGCGATCGCCGCATCCACCAGCGGATCGCTCCCCTTCTGGTAGGCGCCGACGAGGATCAGATCCTCCTTCTCGCGCCACGCCGCATCGAGCTGCAGCAACAGGTTCGCGGCATGCTTGTGCACATTTGTGATGAGCAGGTCACGCACCCGGCTCTTCGACTCCAGGATGTCGATCGCGGGAAAGTGTCCGGCACTCGCGAGCTTGCGCGTGAGCACGATGTGGCCATCGAGGATGGAGCGGGCCGCATCGGCGATGGGTTCGTTGAAGTCGTCGCCATCCACCAGCACGGTGTAGACGCCGGTGATGCCCCCGGAGCGGCCGTTACCGGCACGCTCGAGCAGTCGCGGCAGCGCGGCGAACACCGACGGCGGATAGCCCTTGGTGGTCGGTGGCTCGCCGACGGCCAGGCCGATTTCGCGCCACGCCATCGCCACACGCGTGATCGAGTCGACCATCAGCAGCACCTGCTTCCCCTGATCGCGGAAGTACTCGGCGATGGCGGTGGCAACGAGCGCGCCGCGCGCGCGCACCAGCGCGGCCTGGTCGCCGGTGGCGACGATGATCACGCTCCGCTTCAGCCCTTCCTCACCCAGCGAGTGCTCGATGAACTCACGCACCTCGCGCCCGCGCTCGCCGAGCAGCGCGATCACGTTCACGTCGGCCTGCGCCTGGCGTGCGACCATGCCCAGCAGTGTACTCTTGCCAACGCCCGAGCCCGCGAAGATGCCGATGCGCTGACCCTTGCCGATGGTGAGCAGTCCGTCGATCGCGCGCACGCCGGTGGCCATCGTTTCACTGATCACCTCGCGGTGCAGCGGGTTTGGGGGCTCGGCCTGCAGCGGGGCGCGCTCCTCCACATCCAGCTTGCCCTTGTCGTCGATCGGATGTCCAAGTCCGTTGAGGATCCGGCCGAGCAGTCCCGGTCCCACGTCCACGCCGAACGAGCGACCGAGGGCGACGACGCTCGCGCCCGGCGCAATGCCATCCAGTTCGCCGAGCGGCATCAGCAGGCAGCCGGCTTGGTGAAAGCCCACCACTTCAGCGAGGACCGACCGGGCATCGTGGGTGTTGGTGATGCGCGCGAGCTCGCCGAGGCCCATCTCGAGGCCACTGACTTCGATGGCGAGGCCGATGATGCGCGCGACGCGACCAAAGGTCTGCAGCCGGGGCATGTCGGCGATGCGGCGCGAGAGCTCGCGGGCGACGAGGGTCTCAGGCATTGGTGTACGTCAGTCGGCGATAGAGGCGCTCGAGGCCCGTGTCCACGCGGCCATCGACGATGCGATCGCGTCCCTCGACCACACACCCGCCCGGCTCGATGCGCGCGTCGGCCACCCAGCGCACTTCGCGCGGGCCGATGGCGGTCGTCAGCTCATCGGCATCGTCCTCGCGGGCGGCGGCCTGCAGCGACTCGTGGTCGCCCGGGTTGACGCGGATGATCAGCGGCTGGTCGAGTCCGAACTCCTGCACCGCGCGCGTCACGATCGTGCCCACGATCGCGGTGCTCGTCGCGACCTCACGTTGCACCACCTGCTGTGCGACACCGATGGCGACGGCGGCGATGTTCTCCTCGAGGTTGTGCAACCAGCGCGCCTCGCCGGCACGAAGGTCGTCGAGTGCGCTCTCGGTGCCGAGCATCGCACCACGCAGGCGGGCGCGTTCCGCGAGCTCACCCTGTGCGCGTCCGTCCTCCACACCGCGCAGGTAGGCGGCATCCACCTCCGCCTGGTGGGCGGCCACCACGGCCAGCCGTGCCGCCTCGGCAGCGGCGCGCTCGATGGCCTCCTCCGCTGCCAGTTCGTCCTCGATGCTCGTGTCGAACAACGACGGGCGCAGCGGCTCGTTGGCGCTGACCTGCACCGGCATCCACGCGTTCACGCGGCCCTCCGAGCGCGCGGCCAGCGGCGGGATGCGGTGGCGGGCCGGGGTGGCGAAGAGCGGCTCAAACGAGGACATCGTCCCCGCCCTTTCCGCCGATCACGATCTCGCCCAGCTCTTCCAGTCGGCGTACCTGCGAGACGAACGCCGTCTGGGCCGCCTCGACGTCCTTCATGCGCGCGGGGCCCATCATTTCCATCTCCTCCTGCAGCGCCGCCACGGCACGCTGCGACATGCAGCCAAGGATCTTCGCCTTCAGCTCCGGGCTGGCGGCCTTGAGCGCAAGCGCCAGGCTCTTCGCCTCGACTTCGCGCAACACCCGCTGGATCGCCTTGTCGTCGAGCGAGATCAGGTCCTCGAACACGAACATCAGGTTCTTGATCACTTCGCAGAGCTCCGGGTCGCGCTGCTCCACACCCTCGAGCAGTTCCTTCTCCAGCGTGCCGGAGATGAAGTTCATCACCTCGGCCACCGCTTTCGGCCCGCCCGACACCGTGCCCTCGGCCAGCATCGCCGACGCGTCGGAGCCGATGTGGCGCTCGATCAGCATCAGCATCTCCGGCTGCACCTTCTCCATGCCAGCCATGCGGTAGACCACCTCGCCGCCCTTCGATGACGGGATCTCCTTGAGGATGCTCGCGGTCTGCTGCGGATCGAGATGTGCCAGCACCAGCGCGATCGTTTGCGGATGTTCGTTGCGCAGCGTGTTGCCGAGCTGCTGCGGATCGGCGCGGCGGAGACGCGTGAGGCCAGCCGTGTCGGCCAGTTGTCCCTGCACGCGGCGCAGGATGCCCGCGGCCTTGCCTGGGCCGAACGCCTTCTCGAGCACCTCGCGTGCGTACTCCACGCCGCCGTTGCTCAGCGAGCCGATCCCGATCGCCGACTCGATCCACTCCTCGAGCACCCGGTCGACCACGTCGCCGGTGACGTCGTCCATGCGGGCGATCTCGTACGACAGCATGTCCACCTCGTCGGTGGAGAGGCGCTGCGTGACCTTGGCCGCCGCGTCAGTGCCCAGGGCGAGACAGAGCAGCGCGGCCTTCTGGCGTCCGTTGAGCGACTCGAACGTGACTTCGCGCGTCCGTGCGACGTTAGACATTGCGCATCCAGTTCCTGAGGATCTTGGCCGAGACGTCGGGATAGGCTTCGGCCGTCGCGACCACGCGCTGCTTGAGCGGGTTCACCGGCATGGAGAGCGCCTCGTACGACACGGGCTCGTCGGCCGGCGCGCTCGATGCTTCGGCGAGCTGACCCATGGCGCTGCTCTGCACCTCGGCACGGCGCTCGGCGGCAAGCGCCACCGAGCGGGCGTTGTCTGACTGCGCCTTCAGCGTCTTCATCGTGAGAAAGGCAACGACGATCGCGAGCAGCAGTCCGAACACGCCGAGCGCGGGACGCTGCACCTGCTGGAACGTGCGGAGCACTTTCTCGCCCGTGGACTCCGGCGGGATCGCCGTGATGCCTTCGAAGGCGCTGCTGACCACCTTCACCATGTCACCGCGCGTCGAGTCGTAGCCGACCGCGTTGCGCACCAGCGCCTCGATCTGGGCGAGCTCCGTCTGCGGGCGCGTGGTGTTCACGCCCTTCGCATCGACGCGATCCTTCACCAGCACCGACACCGTCAGTCGCTTCACGATGCCGGTGGCCGATTTCACGGTCTCCACCACTCGCGAGTTGTCGTAACTGCTGGCGACGTTCGTGGAGCCCGCGCCACCGTCGGTGCCCGGCGTGATCTCCGCCTTCTGCTCGGTGCTGAGCGCCTGCTTCTCCGGGTCCACCACCTGCGACATCCGTTCGACCTGGTCGAAGCTCAGGTCGGCGGCAACGGTGACGGTGGCATTGCCCGCGCCGACGATCTGGTTGACGATGGTGCCCGCCTTGTCGGCGAGGTGGTCCTCCACGGCGCGCTGCTGCTCGAGCTGGGCGCTGCTGAGCGATGCCGGGTCGTTGGCGTCGAGCATGCGCGAAAGCAGGCGGCCGCCATCGTCGAGCACCGCCACGCGGCGCGCCTCGAGGTTGTCGATGCTGCTGGCGACGAGCTGCGAGATGCCGCGCACCACATCCATGTCCGGACGTTGTCCGTTGCGCAGCTTCACCACGACGCTCGCCTCGGCCGGTGTGTCGCTGGACCGGCGGAAGGCCTGCGTTTCCTTGATCGCGAGATGCACCTGCGCCCGCTCGATGCCCTTCATCGTGCTGATCGTGCGCTCCAGTTCTCCCTCGAGCGCGCGACGGTAGTTGATTTTCTGCGCAAAGTCCGTCATGCCCCAGCTGGGCTGGTCGAACAGCTCCATGCCGGGGCGGCCCTGCGCCGGCAGGCCCGATGCGGCGAGTACCACGCGCGCGCGCGCCACGTCGGTGCTCGCGACCGTGATCTCGGTGCCGCCACGCTGCAGCTCGTACGTCACGGCAGCCGCGTCGAGCGCATCCGTCATCTTGCTCACGGTCTCGATCGGGATGCCGCTGAACGCCGGCACCATCTCCGGCCGCGACGCCCACTGCGCCATGCCGAAGATCGCGATCAGCGTCACCACGCCCACGCCAAGGATGGCCACGCGTCGCGGGCCACCCAGCTTCTCGAACAACTGCTCGATCGCGGGAGGCATGCGGTCAGCTCTGCATGGTCAGGATGGATCGGTACGCCTCGACCACCTTGTTGCGCACCTCGATCAGCGTGTCCAGCGCGATGCCGGCCTCGTTCGATGCCGCCATCACCTGATGCAGTTCCACCGGTTCGCCCTTGAGGAAGCGGCGCGTCGTATCGCTGCTCACGTCCTGCGCGGCGCTGACCTCGTTGACGGCGCGCGTGAGCACGTCGCCGAAGGCACCGCCTTTCTCCGGTTCGGGCAGCACCGGAACGCTGCGTCCCCCTTCTCCAGGGAGCCCGAACTCGGCCACGCGCTGCGCGAAGGCACCGAAGCGATCGATCGTCATGGTGGGTCAGCCTCGAACGTCGAGATGGGTACCGCGCATGCCGACAGGAGCGGCAGCGGGCGCATCGGCCGGCAGCGCGCGCCGGCCATAGGTCAGTGGGCCGAGTGCCGCGCGTCGCGCGAGCAGCCGGGTGGTCTCGTCGTTGGCGCGCGCAAGGAAAGCGCGCTGCTGCTCGTCCGTCGCCGACTCGGCGGTGGTTCCGGTACCAGTGCCGGTCGGCGTGCTGCCGTCGGCGGGCCATCCGGACGCGGCCCCGGGCCGGCGAAACAGGTCCGGCAGCGAGCCGACGAGCGACGGGAGCTGTGCGGTGAGCGGGGAGATCACCATGCTCAGAGATCCAGTGACTTGCGAAGGATCTGCTTGGCCGACTGGAAGACCGTGGCGTTGGCCTCGAAGACGCGCCGCGCGTCGAGCAGGTCGATCAGCTCGTTGGTGCGGCTCACGTTCGAGAGAGTCACATAGCCCTCGGCATCGGCATCGGGGTGGCCGGGCATGAGGACGCGCGCGCCGGGCGTCGTGTCCTCCTGGATGCTCTCGACCATGACGCCGAAGTTCTGATCCGTCGGCGCGTCGGTGGCGAGGCTCCGCCGCTCGGCGGGGACGTTGAACTGCGGCGTGCCGAACGGCTCGGTGGTGAAGGGGAGCTGGTTGGGGAACCGGAAGCTGCCAGCCTGCTCTTCCTGCGTGGCCGTCCGGAGCTGAACGATGCGGCGGTTGTACGCCTTGCCGTCGGCACCGCGCGTGACGTCGGCATTGGCGAGGTTGCTGGCGGCGACTTCGATGCGCGTGCGCTGCGCCGACATGCCGCTGGCGGCAATGCCAAGGGCGCGGAACATCGGGCGGATGGCAGGGCCGCCAATGAATGGCAGCAGGCCGGGGATCTTCGGCATGCTCAGCGATCCCGGATGGCGCGGCGGATCGAGTCGTAGGTGGACTTGAGGCGCGTCGCCGCCGTCTCGAAGTACAGCTGCTCGTTGGCCAGGGCGGCCATCTCCTGCTCGCTGTCGACGGGGCCGCGTTCTCCGCCGACGGCCGACTGCGCGGTCTGGCCGGCGGGGAGCACGAAGCCATCCCGGTTCGTCAGCGTGGCGTTGGCCACCCGGTCGGCGATCTGGCGATGCCGGATCGCACTCTGGTCCAGTGCATCCTTGAGGGTGCCGGCCGACGACACGCGATTGATGAAGTTGAACAGCGCCATGGTGGAGACCGAGGTGTGAGGAGACACGCGTCGGAGCCATGGAAAAGCACGGCCGATGCCAGCCGGGTGCAGCGCCCTCCGTCTCTCGGGCTGTTCCGTGTAAGCCATTTCTGCAGAACGATTTACGCTTCCTCCAGGCTCGACTGGTGCCGGTCACGACAAGCCACCGGATCACGCCAGACTCGGCCAGAACGGCAACTCTTGCCGGTCGGCAGCTGGCGAGAGTTGCCGCTTCGCCGCGGCAGACTGGAACGAGACCGTAACTCGATGGTTGTATGAGGGCACGTCAGGCCGGATAGCTTCGGCACGGTCGTGACGGGGTTTCCCGACATGAGTCCTTGAGCATCGCAGCCATCCACGACGGTGGCGCATGCGGACCTGACGCACCCAACCTCTCGCATCCTCACCTGCATACGTGCAGGGCTGCAGCCATGGCTACCGACATCCTCTCCCCCACCGACGTCGCCCCGCTCGATCCCCAGCTCGCGGCTCTGCTGGCCCGTCTTGCCGAACGCCCGGATCTGCTCGGGCCGGTCGAACAGCTGCTGAAGATGGACGGCCAGGCCCTCGCCCGGGCCCGCCGCTCCATCGCCAAGGCGAAGGTCGCCCCACCAGCTGCGCCCGAAATCGACATCGATTTCCTGCACCTGCTCCGCGACCTGCCGCCAGCGGTCGAGTCGGCCCGCCTGCGTGCCCGGGAGTTCATGGACCGCGAGGTCGAACCGATCGCCAACGACTACTGGGAACGGGCGGAGTTCCCCTACCACCTGATCCCCGAGTTCGCCTCGCTCGACCTCCTCGCGTCGATCTTCCCGACCGCCCCCGACGGCACGGTACATCACGACTCGGTCGCCGAAGGAATCCTGACCATGGAGCTCGCCCGCGTCGACTGCTCGTTCGCCACCTTCCTCGGCGTTCACGGCGGGCTGGCCTTCGGGTCGATCCTGCTCTGCGGCTCGAAGGAGCAGCAGGAGGAGTGGCTGCCACGGATGCGGAAATGGGAGGTGGTGGGCGCCTTCGGCCTGACGGAGCCTGATGTCGGTTCTGGCGTTGCTGGCGGAATAACGACAACATGCCGGCGCGATGGTGACGAATGGATCATCGATGGCGAGAAGCGCTGGATCGGCAATTCGACCTTCGGAGACTTCGTCATCGTCTGGGCACGGGATGTCGCTGACCAGCAGGTCAAGGGATTCATCGTCGAGACGTCTCTCCCTGGCTATTCGGTCAGGAAGATGGAGGGCAAGATCGCACAGCGAACGCTGCAGAACGGCCACATCACCCTCGACCATGTTCGCGTCAGCGAAACGAACCGCCTCCAGCGCGCCAATGGCTTCAAGGACGTCGCCCGCGTCCTCGGCATGACCCGCGTGGGCGTCGCGTGGATCGCGGTCGGATGCGCCGCCGGTGCCTACGAGCGTGCCCTCGCCTACACGCAGCGCCGCACCCAGTTCGGACGCCCGCTCGGCAGCTTTCAGCTCATTCAGTCGATGCTGGCGAAGATGGTCGGCAAGCTCGCCTCCATGCAGGCGCTCGCCCTCCAGGTGTCACGCCTCCAGAACGCCGGCCAGTGCGAAGAGCACCATTCGGCACTCGCGAAGCAGGTCTGCGCTGCACAGTGCCGCGAGGTGGTCGCGCTGGCCCGCGAATCGATGGGCGGCAACGGCATCCTCCTCGACCACTCCGTGGCCCGGTTCTTCGCCGACGCCGAAGCGATCTACTCCTACGAAGGCTCGAACGAGATCAACACCCTCATCGTGGGACGGGCGTTGACCGGACACGGCGCCTTCGTGTGATGCCGGGCTGAGGCAGCGAGCCCTCGCACGCTGCAGGCCGTGACACCGGCCCGGAAGCTGCTACAGATTGGTGGCACCACACCGACCCGCCACGGGACGGGTGGTGCCACGCTCGCGTCCCCCATGTCCCTGCGCCGTCGCACGACCAACCAGCGCCGATTCCACGCCTCATCAGGCCCGGTGTGCCTGCTGCTCATGGCCGCCTGCCGGAGCAGCGGTCCGGCGGTGGTTGCCTCCGCGCCTGAAGCTGCCCGCAACCGGACCACGCCGGCCGCCCCGGTCGGCGCCATGGTCGCGGCAGCCGCCGGAACCGGCGCCGCTGCATTCGCGAGCCGCGCGCCGTCCAGCGGGGACACGGCCGAGTACACGGTCCTCATCGCCGGACGCGCTGCCGGATCGTTGCGGCAGTGGCCCGATACCGGCGGCACGATCACCACCGCTTACGCCTACGCCGATCGCGGGCGAGGGCCCGAGCTTCGGCAAACCCTGCGCCTCGACAAGGCGAGTCTGCCCACTGGCCTCCTGCTCACGGGGACCAGTTACCTCAGGCATCCCGTCCGGGAGTCGGTGCAGCCCACCGGACCGAAGCAGCTCACCTGGCGCAACGACAACGCCGCCGGGCGCGTGGCGCCAGGCCGCAGCTTCTACCTTCCACTCGAGACGATTCCCACCGATCTCTCCGCCCTCGCGCGCGCCGTGCAGCTCTCGCGCACGAAGGCCGTGGCGCTGCTGCCGGCGGGTACCGTCACCATCACCGGCACCGACTCGCGGAGCGTGACCGCCGGCGCCCGGACGATGCGCGTCACCCGCGTCATGCTGGCCGGGATCGGGCTCACGCCCGAACCCGTCTGGCTCGATGATCAGGGCCGGCTCTTTGCCCGCGGCAGCGGCTGGACGATGGTCATCCGCCGAGGCTTCGAGTCCGTGGCGGGTGAGCTCAGCGAGGCCCAGCGGACGGCCGCACCCGCGCGCGACGGCGTCAGCGCCCGACGGTTGGCGCGCCGACCCGCCGGGCCCGTCGCGATCATCCACGCCAACCTCTTCGACGCCGTCGCCCGTCGCATGGTCCCCGGCCGCACGGTGCTCGTGCGCGGCGAGACGATCGAGGCCGTCGGCGCCGACGGGACCGTGCCGATCCCCGCCGGTACCCATGTCGTTGACGCGGCGAACCGCGCCCTCATCCCGGGCCTCTGGGACATGCACGTGCACGTGCAGGACGAGGATGGCCTGCTGCACCTCGCCGCCGGCGTCACCACCGTGCGCGACCTCGCCAACGACGGCGAGGAACTGGCCGCCCGCATCCGTCGCTTCGACTCCGGCGTCCTGCTCGGCCCACGCGTTCTGAAGGCCGGGATCATCGACGGGCCCGGGCCCTTTGCCGGCCCGACCACCGTGCTCGTGTCGACCCGTGACGCCGCCCGCGCCGCCGTCGAGGCGTACGCCGCCAAGGGCTACGAACAGGTGACGGTCTACTCCTCGCTCGACCCGTCGCTGCTTTCGACCGTCGTGCGTACCGCTCACGCGCGGGGCCTGCGCGTGAGCGGTCACGTGCCCAAAGGCATGACGGCCGAGCAGATGGTGCGGGCCGGGGCGGACGAGCTGCAGCACGCCAATTTCCTGTTCCTCGACTTCCTCGGCGACTCGGCGATCGACACGCGGACGCCGGAGCGCCTCAGCGCGGTGGCGCGGCGCGGCGGCACCGTGAACCTGCGCGGCGACCCCGTACAGCGGTTCATCGCGCTGCTCAAGGAAAAGGACGTGGTGGTGGACCCGACGCTCAACGTTTTCGAGCAGCTCTTCACCGCGCGACCCGGCGTGTACGATCAGGCTTCGCTCCCCGTGGCGACGCGACTGCCGGTGGTCGCTCGCCGCGCGCTGATCACGGGCGGCCTGCCAGCGACGAGTGCGCTCGAACCGGTCTACCGCGCCAGCTTCATCGCCATGGAGCGTCTCGTCAAGCGTCTGCATGATGCCGGCGTGCGACTCGTCGCCGGCACCGATGCGAGCGCCGGCTTTTCGCTGCACCGCGAACTCGAGCTCTACGCCGAGGCGGGCATACCCAACCTCGACATTCTCTACATCGCCACGCTCGGCGCGGCGCGCGTGATGAAGCATGACGCGCGCTGGGGCAGCATCGCGCCGGGCAAGCTCGCCGATCTGGTGCTCGTCGATGGCGATCCGAGTCAGCGCATGCGCGACCTGCGGCGCGCCGAACTGGTGATGAAGGGGGGCGTGATGTACACGCCCGATTCACTGTATGCGTCGATCGGGATCGCACCCGCGCCGCGCAAGGGTACCGTGCCGATGCGCGAAGTGAGCGCCGACGACGTGATCTGCCGCGGCCCTGCGGGTGCCGTGAAGCGCGGCGAGGCCACACCGATCACTTGCACCGTGCGTACGGCCGCGGCCGCCGGCCCGGCGCGGAAGCCCACGCCGCGCCGGCCCGCTCGCACGCCGCGCTGACGCAACGGCATCGGCACCAGCGTGTCGCAGAACGGCACAGCCGCAGAACTGCGCACTTCGAAAGACACCGCCGCCGAACGGCAACGGATCTGTTGGCGGAACGGCAACTGCAATCGCTGCCTCGAGTCGGCGACGCGCTGTGGCTGTTCCCCAGAACGGTCTTGTGCTCTTCGGCGGCCGTGCGCTTCGATGATGGATGTTCGGCGGCTGTGCCGTTCTGCGCCATGCCCCTGCAGTGCCCGGTGTTGCCGGACCGAGCGTCCTACGCCCTCACGTCCGCATCGTCGTCAGCGGCGTCGACGGCGTCGTGCTCGCCCGACTTGCCCGGCCCATTGAGCTTGTTGCGCAGCGTGCGGACGGACATGCCAAGGAGTTCGGCGGCGCGGGTGCGGTTGTTGCCCGACGTTTCGAGGGCGCGCTGGATCAACGCCGTTTCCGCGTCGTTGACGTTCAGGGTGCTGATCCAGACCCCATCGCCGGCCGGCGATGGGGCGTGGCCGGCTGTGGCGGGGCGCATGGCCGGGGCACCGGCGCGCGGGGTGGGCGACATCACGCTGCTGGCCACATCCAGCCCGTACCGCACGGCGTCGAAGGCGTTCGGTGTCAGCATCGTCTCGTTCGACAGAATCACCGCCCGCTCCACGGCATGTTGCAGTTCTCGCACGTTGCCCGGCCACGGGTAGCGCTGCAGCATCGCCATCGCCTCGGGCGTGATCCCCTTCACGTCCTTCTTGATGTCGGCGGCGGTGCGCATCACGAAGCGGTAGGCGAGGAGGGGAATGTCCTCGGGACGCTCGCGAAGCGGCGCGATCAGGATCGGGATCGTGCTCAGACGATAGTACAGATCCTGCCGGAACGTCCCCGCTGCCGCATCGGCCTGCAGCTTGCGGTTGGTGGTGGCGATGATGCGCACGTCCACCCGGATCGGGCTCGTGCCGCCCACGCGCTCGAACTCCTGCTCCTGCAGCACCCGCAGCAGCTTCGCCTGCAGGTCGAGGCGCATCTCGCTCACTTCGTCGAGCAGCAGCGTGCCGCGATGAGCGCGCTCGAACGCCCCTTCCACGCGCTTGAGGGCACCGGTGAACGCCCCCTTCTCGTGACCGAACAGGGCGCTCTCGATCAGCCCCTCGGGCAGCGCCGCGCAGTTGAGCTGGATGAACGGCTTGTCGCGGCGGTCGCTCTGATCGTGGAGCGCGCGCGCGAGCAACTCCTTGCCCGTCCCCGACTCGCCCTGCAGCAGCACCGTGGCGCGGGTCGGCGCGGCCATCGCCACCGTCTGCATGAGGCGCCGCATCACCTGGCTGTCACCGATGATCTGGCGCTCGTTGCGGAACTCCATCACTTCGCGGCGGAGCGAGTCGTTCTCACGGCGCAGGCGCACCAGCTCCAGCGCCTGCTCCACGGCCAGCTCCAGCTGCTGCGGGCGAACCGGCTTGGTGATGTAGTCCACCGCTCCCGCCTTGATACTGGCCACCGCATGCTCGATCGAGGCATACCCCGTCAGCATGATCAGCGGCACGTCGTACCCCTCCCGACGCAGCAATGACAGGAACTCCAGCCCCGACAGACCCGGCATCCTGTAATCCGAGATCACCAGGTCCACGTCGCCCCGCGACAGAACCTGCAGGGCCTCAGGGACGTTCCGGGCGCCGATCGTCGTGTGACCCGCCTGCTCCAGTGTGTCTTCGAGGATCAGGCCGACACTGGGTTCGTCGTCGACGTAGAGGATCGTGGCCATGCAGGCAGGGGGAGCTGCGGGTGGGGTCCGGCGACCAACCGGCGGCGACCAACCGACGCCAGGCCAGGTCGACGCAACGGGTCAAGCGGCAAATCATTCCGTCCGATACCTGACAAGAGTAGAACCGCGGCGGAGCCGTGCAAGGCACATGGTGCCGCGCCGCGGATTGGAATGATCTCATGACACGGGAGCAGCGGAGATGCGGGTCACGACCTCGCAGGCGCAGCGGTCGCAGCTGGACTACATCCAGGGCAACCTCCAGCGGCTCGTCAAGGCGCAGGATCAGGCGGCCACGGGCAGGCGATTTCAGCGGGGCTCGGAAGACCCCGTGGCCACGGCCGAAGTGCTCCGGGCCGACACGACCATCGCGCAGAACACCCAGATGCGCCGCAACGGCGATCTCGCCATCGCCCGGGCGCAGGAGGAGGACCGCATCCTCGGCAGCCTGCAGCTGATCACCGAGCGTGCGAGAGAGCTGACGGCGCAGCAGATCGGTTCCATCGCGAACGCCGCCACGCGCCTGATCACCAAGGCTGAGGTCGATCAGCTCATTCAGTCGACGATTGGCCTGGGAAACACCAGGTTCAGCACCGGCTACCTGTTTGGTGCCTCGCGTCCGTCGGAGGCGCCGCTCGCCAACACCCCCAACTCCGTGCCGCCGTTCGCCACCAACGGCGCCACGCTCACCAACCCGCAGATCGAAGTGGCGCCGGGCGTGCTGTCGTCGCCGAACCACACGGCGCACGAGATCTTCATCGATACGAACCTCCTCGTCTCGCTCCGCGATCTTTCCACCGCGCTCGGCGCCGACGACACCGCCGGCATCACGGCGGCACTTCCCGCCATCGAGCAGGCCAGCGACAACGTCGCGGTGCTCCTCGGCGAGATCGGGGCGACCGCGAACCAGTACGACATGATCCGGGTGCAACTCACCGAGGCCACGCTCGACACGCGAATTCGGCGGTCGATGCTGTATGACATCGACATCGCCGAGGCCGCCGCGAACTTCGCCGCTGCGCAGACGGCCTATCAGGCGGCCCTCAGCGCCGCCAACAGGGTCCTGAACCTCAACGTGCTGGATTACCTGCGATGACCCTGGTCATGACCGCTGCCGACACGCTGCACCTCGAGACGGTGCTGCTGGGCCCCCTCGAGGTCCGGGCCGAGACGGTGCTCCACTTCGCGGCCGGTCTCCCGGGCTTCGTCGACCGGCGCCGCTTCGTGCTGGTCGAGACGCAGCGCGACGACCTGATCTGGTTGCAATCCGTCGACGATCCGACACTCACGTTTCTGCTCTCCGACCCCTTTGCGACGGTCCCCGGGTTCGAGCTGGAGCTCCCCGCGTCGGATCTCGCCGCGCTTGGCGCCGCCGCCGGCGGCGCCGCGTCGCTGCTGGTCCTGGCCGTGACACAGCTCGAGCGCGGTGTCCCCGTGTCGGCCAACCTCCAGAGCCCGATCGTGATCGATCGTGACCGCCGCGTGGGGCGTCAGGTCGTGGTGCCCGACTCGGTCTGGGGCATGCACCACCCCGTCACCATCATCTGACGTCACGGTCTGACATCACCGTCTGACACCACCGTCTGACACCACCGATGGTCGTGACCCCTGTGTCACGACCATCGGATCCCGATATCCTGTCAGTCGTCGGACAGCCCCGCCGCACTCAGCGCGGCGCTGACGTTCGTGAGCAGACGCGCCCAGTCGCCGCGCTCCGGTTGCCGGAAGAGCCGTGCGCTCGCGTACCAGGGCGTGGTGCTCCCCGACGCACCCCAGCGCCAGTCGGGCACGTGCGGCAGCAGCAGCCAGACCGGCACGCCGAGTGCCCCGGCCAGATGGGCAATGCCGGTATCCACGGTGATCAACAGATCCAGTGTGCATAACTGCAGCGCCGTGGCGAGCCAGTCGCCCTGCGCGCTCGTCTCCGGCCGTCCCGGTGCCATCACCCCCTCGGGCGCGTCGCGCTGCATGCACACGAACTGCACCGCGTGATGGTTATGCAGCAGCGGATGCAGCAGCGACGCCGGGATCGAGCGCACCGCGTCATTGCGGTGCGCAGGATTGCCGGCCCACACCACGCCCACGCGCCGCAGCGGTGCCCCCACGCGCCGCACGACGCCGTGTGGCATGAGGTACGGTGTCCCGCCGTCGCTGAGATCCGCGGCAGTGTGCGCTCGCAGTCGCAGCGGGAGTGAGAGCATCGGGATGTAGACGTCGGTGGCTTCTTCGCTGCCGCGCGCGACCGCCTCGATGCCGGCAGCCCGCACCAGTGACACCGCGTCGGGCTGGCAGCTCACGAGCACCCGCCGCGCACGCTGCAACGCGGGATGCCGCACGAAGCGCAGGAACTGAAACTGGTCGCCCACGCCCTGCTCGCCGATCACGAGGATCGACTTCCCTTCCAGCGAACCTCCATCCCAGAGCGCCGCACCGGTGGGCGGAACGGGCAGCGCCCGCGCCTCGAAGTCCTCCCAGCCGCCCTCGGTATCACCCAGCAGGTGGCGCAGGGAGCCGCGCGTGACGCGCGGCGCCGCCGACTCGGGACGGAGCGCGAGACTTCGGTTGCACCACTCGAGGGCGCCGGTAAAGTCGGCCAGGTCGTGGCGGATCATGGCGGCAGTGGCCATCGCCGCCGCATCGCGCGGGGCCAGCGCCAGCGCATGCCGCACCTGCAGCCAGGCTTCGTCGGGGCGCTGGGCCTCACGCAGTGCCGTGGCCAGCGCGGCGGCGGCCGCCGGGTCGTGTGGAAACTCGGCCCGCACACGGCGGAACGACGCCACCGCATCGGCGCCGGCGCCGGCCTCCACCAGCGCCCGGCCCAGCTCGAACTCCGCCAGCGCATCGGCACGTTCGGCCACCCGCAGTGCGTGGCGCAAGGTGGCCCGCGCCGCCAGCACGTCGCCCGCGAGGCGCTCCGCGTTGGCCAGAATCAGGTGCAGCGCCAGCAGCGAGGGTGCCGCTGCGGCGGCCGCGCGATACCGCGCGATCGCGCCGCCGACATCGCCGACCTCGGTCAGGACGGCTCCCTCCGCACACATCGCGATCGCTGCGGACTCGTCGCCAGGCTGCATGGCGGTCATGGACGGGTACCAAGGCCAGCCACATGCAGGCGCGCGGCCTCCACGACGTCGGGCCATTCGAAAATGGTGGATTGCCGCACCAGCGTCAGCGAGTGATACCACGGCGTGTCGGCCCGGCACGTCATCCAGCGCCAGTCGGGTACGAATGGCACCAGCAGCAGCGTCGGCACGCCGAGTGCGCCTGCGATGTGGGCGACCGCCGTGTCGACCGTCACGAGCAGATCGAGCCGGCACAGGGCGTGCGCCGTGTCGTTGCAGGTGGCCAGCCCGGGGCCGAGGTCGGTCAGGTGCGGTGCCAAAACCGTCGGCATCGCCGCGGCGACGTCGTGTCGTTGCAGGCTGATGAACGTCACACCGGGTGTCGTGACCATCGGCAGCAGCAGCTCGGGGGCAATGGACCGTCGCGCGTCATTGCGGTGCTGCGGATTGCCGCGCCAGACCAGCCCCACCCGCGGACTGCGGCCACTGAGGGCAGTGCGAATGTGATCCGGGCAGGCGCCGGCCGGCGTCAGATACGCCCCGCCGTCGAGGGCGGTGCTCGATCGCAGCGACAGCAGGTGCGGCAGCGACATCAGGCTCGCGTGCACGTCGTGCTCCGGCACCGGATCGCTGCTGCCGACCACCTGCGTCGTACCCCTGAGCCCTGCGAGCAGGGGCACCAGTGGCGCCCCGCAGCGGAGCAGCACCTCGCCACCATGCGCCGCGACGGCGGCGGCGAACCGGGCGAACATCACCTGATCGCCCAGCCCCTGCTCACCGTCGAGCATGATGCGCCGTCCCTGCAGCGGACTGCCATCCCACACCGGGCTCCGGAGTGGCGTAGTGCCGAGCGGCATGTCGGGCACGTGCCGGCGCTGCTCGTGCTCGCGCCAGCCTTCCTCCCACCGGTCGAGCATCAGCAGATGCAGCCCGCGCGCAAAGCGCAGCCCCGGCGCATGCGGGGTGCGTGCGAGCGCGGCGTCGTAGGTGTCGAGCACCACCTGCCACTCGCCGAAGTCCTTCAGGATCTCGGCCGAGTTGGCGAGGGCGGGCACGCTCTGCGGATCGAGCTCGATGGCCCGCGCGATCGCGGTGAGCGCCGGCATCGGGTGCCCGGCGGCCTGCAGCATGGCGCCGAGGTTGCTGAACGCATCGCTGCGGGTCGGGTGTTGCAGCGTGAGCGCGTGGAAGGCACGGATTGCCCCCGCCGAGTCGCCGCGGCGGCGCAGTGTGTCGGCGTGTTGCGCCTGCGTCGCGTAGGTTGCCGGAGCGCGGTCCGATCGCGTGCGTGCGGTGGAACGTGACGGAGGTGTCATGGTGCAGGGTCCGGGTAAGCGTCGATGGCCGACGTGATGCCAGCTGCGATGGCGCCCCAGTCGCCGTGTGTCGGCTGCCGGAGCACGGTCACCGAGGGATAGAACAGCGAGTCGCGGCGATCGCGGCCCCAGCGCCACTCGGCCGGGAACGCGCACATCACCCACGTCGGCACGCCCAGTGCCCCCGCCACGTGCGCGACCGAGGTGTCGACCGTGAGGACCACGTCGCAGCATGCGATGGCCTGTGCGGTGTCGGCCATGTCGTGACACGACTCGGCGACGTCGACGATGGTGCGGCGCACGGCGTCATCAACCGCCTCGAGCTGTGTGCGCGCCGGTCCCTGTTGCAACAGCACCAGCTCCACGTCGGGGCGCAGGAGCGCCGGCAGCAGCGCATCGAGCGGGGCGGAGCGGGAGTGGTCCTCCGGGTGTCGCGGCGTGCCGGCCCACACGAAGCCGATCCGCATGGCACCGGTGCGGCGCGCCGCGAGGCGTGCGGCCAGTGCCGCATTGACCACCGGTGCCGCGAGGTAGGGCACCGCATGGGCACGCATGTCGCTGCCACTCGCCACCAGGTGCGGCAGCGACATGATGTCCACATGCACGTCGTGCGGCGGCGTCGGCTCGCCGGTGGGGATGACGCGATCGATCCCCCTGAGCGTCTCCATCAGGCGCAGCAGCGGCGGGGCACACTGCAGCGTGATGCGGCCGGCGCCGTGCTCGCGGAGCGTCACGCACCAGCGCGAGAACTGCACCTGATCACCGAGGCCCTGTTCGGCCAGCACGAGGATGTGGCGGCCCGCGAGTGGGGTGCCGTCCCAGCGTGGCGTGTCGGGAGGGAAGGGACGGCGCAGCAGTTCGGGCAGCTCGAGTCTGCGCTCGTGCAGGGCCCAGCCCTCGCCGTAGCGCTCCACGACACGCAGCAGCGTGGCGTGCGTGAGCGCGAGGGTGCGGTCGTCGTCCTGGGCGAGGGCGCGCACGCGGTCACAGAGGGCGAGCGCCTCGTCGATGTGGCCGTTGCGATGCAGGAGCAGGGCAAGCGAGTTCGCGATCGCGGGATCGTCCGGAGCGAGCGCGGCGGCGCGGCGTGCGAGCGCGAGGCCATCGGTGAGACGGTGTGCGAGGCGCAGTGCTTCCGCCGCGTCGCGCCAGGCGCTCGCACGAGTCTCGAGCAGTGTGGCCGCGGCGAGAAATGCGGTCGCGGCCTGGGCGTGATCCTTGGCCAGCATGAATGCGTGGGCGAGTTGCGTGTAACTGTCTGCGCGCTTCGGGTCGAGCGCGATGGCGCGGATCAGTTCACGCTGCGCCTCGTGCAGCCGGCCGACAGTGCGCAGTGCGCCGCCGTGGAGTGCCGCGACGTCGGCGGAGTCTGGCGCCAGCGCCACGCCAGCCACGTAGCGCTGGAGCGCTTTCTCGGCGCGTCCATCGCGCAGCGCCCGTGCGCCGGCGGCGCACTCGTCGAGTGCGCGCTGGAGCAGGGCAGGCGCAGGGCGGCGCGCGCGGGTGGAACGGGGGACATTCGTCGGCATGTGCCAGAGAGGATCGGCACGGAAACGGATGCCGCTGAAGCAATCTCGGCCATTCACTCAAGTTCAGCGAGGGTTTGCCGAGACTCGTGGGGGAGCCGGACACCGCCCGGTGGGCCGGTTGGAGCACGGATGCTCCATCATCAATCACGGAGGATTTGTCTCATGCGTATCAACACCAACGTCGGCGCGCTCAACGCATCCAAGAACGCGTTCATCAACACGATGGCGACGGAAAGCTCGATGCGGAAGCTGTCGTCCGGCCTCCGGATCAGCCGTGCCGCCGACGACGCCGCGGGTCTCTCCATCGCCAACAAGCTGCGCGCACAGAGCCGCTCGCTGACGGTGGCCTCGGCGAACGCCGAGCAGGGCGGTGCCATGCTCCAGATCGCAGAAGGGTCGGCCTCGACGATCCAGCGGATCCTCGAGCGTCAGAAGGAACTGATCATCCAGCGTGAGTCGTCGGGTAACAACGAGTCCGTGACTGCCACGCTGCGGGCCGAAATCGCAACGCTGAGCAAGGAAGTCGACCGCATCATCAAGGCGACGAACTTCCAGGGCTCCACCGTGTTCAAGAGCCTCGAATTCCAGGTCAGCGACGGCACCATTGGCAACACGGTGACGGTGGATGCATCGGTGACGGTGGGCACTGTCTCCCTGGCGGATACCGCGTCGATCGGTGCAGTGGACGACGCACTGACCGCGATCAACTCGGTGCTGGCGAACATCGGTGCCGGCCAGAACGTGCTGGACTACACCGTACAGAACCTGAAGTCCGCAGTGGTGAACGTGAGGGCCGCCGAGTCGACGATCCGTGATGTCGACATGGCTGAGGAAATGGCGAACTACACGAAGAACAACATCCTCACACAGGCGGCACAGGCGATGTTGTCGCAGGCGAACCAGAGCTCGCAGAGCGTTCTGAGCCTCTTGCGCTAAACCTGACCGGCAGTGATTCACGCTGGCTGGCCGTGACGTAATGCACGTCGCGGCCGGTTGGCGCACAGGGGGGGATACGCACCATGGGAACGAGCATCAATGTCAGCGGGCTGGCGTCGGGCGTGCAGTGGCGCGACCTGGTGGACCAGCTCTATGCCGCCGACAAGGCGCGCAGCGTCACGCCGATCGAAACCCGCATCTCCGACGCGGAGAAGCGAAAGGCGGCGTGGAAGGAAATGACGTCGCTGGTCACGAAGCTGCAGGACGCGGGCAACGCCCTCAAGCTGGGCACGGCCTTCACCAGGTTCGCGTCCACCGCGTCGGCCAGCGCCCTCACCAGCCGCACGCTGGTCAGTTCGACGGCGACCGCCGCGGCCAAGCCGGGTTCGTACAAGGTGGAAGTCGTCGATCTCGCGCGGACGGAGAAGCTCAGCGGCAGCGTCGTGTCGTCATCCGCCATTGCGCTTGGCCTCACCGGCTCGTTCTCGGTGGCAGGTCGGAGCGTGACGCTTGCCGCGACCGACACGCTGGATGGCGTCCGCGACAAGATCAACGCGCTCAACACCGGTGGGTCGGCCACGAAGGTCTCGGCCTCCATTCTGTCCAGTGCCAGTGGGCAAAAGCGCCTGGTGCTTTCGGCGGATGCGGCTGGCAGCGCCGGCACCGGTCTCGCCGACGGATCGGAGGGAGTCCTGCGCGATCTCGGCTTCATGGACAGCCGGTCCCGTGCCGTCCCCTCGTCGGTCCTGGCGGTCGCTGCCGCCCTTGGCGTGACCTCGCCTCCGCCCAGCAGTATCCGGATCAACGGCAAGTCGATCAGCGTCGACCTCTCCGTGGACTCGCTCTCCACCATCGTCTCGAAGATTCGCGCTGCCGGCGGGCAGGCCGAAGTGCAGACCGAGACCGTTGGCGGCGTGCCCTCGCATCGCATCAGCGCGGGCGGCAACGTCACCACCACGGCAGATGCGAACAGCGCCGACACCCTCGCGGCCCTCGGGTTTGCCGCGGGAGGGCAGAGCGCCGTCCAGCACGTGCTCGCGTCGGGCAACGCCTTCCAGGAGGCCGGTGGCGGTGCCGCATCCGGGAACACGCGGCTCATCGACCTGTACTCCAGTAGCTCGTCGCTCGGCGTGAACGTCGGTGACACGCTCACGTTCAGCGGGCAGCGTGGCGACGGGAGTGCCGTCACCACCTCATTCGTGGTGGGTGGTGCCGATACGCTCGACACGCTCGTCGCGAAGCTCAACGACGCGAGCACCGGCTTCGGCGGTGGTGCACGAGCGGCACAGGCCTCGATCGATGCCGACGGCCGGCTGCGCCTCAATGACGCCGTCGGCGGCGACTCGCGCCTGCGACTGGCGATGACGCTGTCGCCGGCCGCCGGTGGCGCTCCGCAGGTGCTGCTCGGCAGCTTCGACGCAGAAACCGTCGGTCGGTCGCGCGCGATGGTGAAGGGCTCCGACGCCCAGGTGCGCGTGGATGGCGTGCTGATCACGCGGGGCTCCAACACCATCAGCGATGCCCTCGAAGGCGTGACGCTCAACCTGCTTCAGTCGGAGCCAGGTTCAGAGATCGACCTCACGGTGACGCGGGACATGGAAGTGGCGGTGAAGGGCGTGAAGGATTTCGCCAGTGCGTACAACGATCTCGTCTCGTTCGCGGCGGGGCAGCAGCTGCGCGGTCAACCCTTGCAGAGCAACACTACGCTGCGCCGCGTCATGAGTTCGTTCACGCAGGCACTGCGGACCGAGGTGCCGGCCGCCGGCGCCTACAGCCGTGGCGCATTGGCCGGCTTCACGCTCTCGCGCACGGGCATGGTGGACGTGAACGACACCAAGCTCCGCGATGCACTGGGCGACGACCTGACCGGGATGCGGGCGCTGTTCGGCAGCGCCGGCATCACCAACTCGATGGTCCTCGCCACCACGGCCTCGTCACGATCGATCGACGGTACGCTCACGACCGCGATCAGCTCCATCGAGACGTCGAACCGGTCACTGACGCGACGGGTCTCGCTCCTGACCGATCGCGCGGATGCCCGTCGCGAAGCGTTGATCGCGCGGTTCACGGCGATGGAAACCGCCATGGGCCGGCTGCAGCAGCAGGGTTCATCGCTGACCTCGTCGATGGCTGGCCTCACCAGCCGCAACAACTAGCCTCTGGACACAGCATCACGCAGTCGAATCGATTGCAGGCTTCGGGACCAGTACCCCACCACGGCATCCACCACCTCTCAAACACCCGTGAACTACCCATCACGCTCCACGCAGTACCGCGAGATGCAGGTGCGCTCGGCCTCGCCGGCGCGGCTCACCGTGCTGCTCTTCGAGCACCTCGAAGTGGTCATGCGCCGCGCGCAGACGGCGATTCGCAGCGACCAGATGGAGTTGCGCGTCGTAAACCTCGGTCGCGCCCGCGAGATCATCAGTGAACTGCTCGGGACGCTCGATCTCGAGCAGGGTGGCACGATCGCGATCGACCTGTCCATGCTGTACGGATTCCTGCTGGCCGAGCTCGTTGACGTCGGCATCCGGCGCGATGTGGTGCGCCTCGGTCGCCTGATCGGCATCGTCAACACCCTCAGCACCGCCTTCGCCGGTGCGGCCACGCAGCTCGAGGGCGCGGGCAGCGGGCAGCTCGCCGCCACAGCCTGAGCCAGACCTGATGCAGCCCGACGCCGCCACGCCGTTCTTCGCCGCCATCGACCTGCTCGCGCGGGCCGATGAGCTGGCGCTGGCGGCGTCGGCGGCGATCGTGGCAGGTGACGACGAGTCGGTGCTGGCGCTGCTCGACACGCGCGGCGCCGTGATCACCGCAGCCATCGATGCCTGCGGTGAGCTGGTGCGTACCGCGCACACCGCAGACGAGATGGTGCACGTCACCGAGGCTGCGGAGCAGACCGTCGCGATCGGCGTGCAGGCTCGCGCCGCGGCCATCCTGGCGCGCACGCAGGCACTCGAGGAACTCGCCTCGCTGGACGCCGGTCAACAGGGCGCGCATGAGTATCAGCCGCTCCAGCAGCACGGCCAGATCGACGTCGTGCTCTGACGCGACCGGCGGGCGCTTGCCCTGCCGTCGCCCGTCCGCGGTACCGTCCGTCGGCATGTTGCTCCGCATGGCCATCAGGCGTCGAAGGGGGCGATGCCAAACGACTCCCAGATCTCCAGCCACACGCTGACTCCGCGGTGGACCTACGCGATCGACATCCGCGCCGAGTCCCGTCGCGATGATTCGATCACACTCCAGGCGATCGGCCTCACGCTGCTTGCGGTGCTTCGTGACCAGGCCGTCCCGCTGCCCCCCGTGCCCCGCGCCGACCTGCCGCGCCGCACCACGCCGCGCCCCGCGTCGGCGCCCCCGTCGGTCCCCACCCCGCTGCATCTGCCGCAGGAGATCGGCGACCGCCCAGAACAGCTCTACGAGGCGTCCGGCATTTCCGGCGACCTCGGCTGAATGTTAAAGGTTCTTGTGTTTCCGCCGATACCTTGCTTACGGAGGTAGCCAACATGCAGATCAACGGAAAAGGCAGGATCGACCCCAATGCGCTCGGCAGCGTCAAGCCGGGCGCTGCGGATCGCGGATCGTCGTCACGACGCACCGAAACCGCAGCCACGACACCGGAGCGTCCGAAGCAGGATACCGTGTCGTTCAGCGATGAGGCGCGTGCGCTCGCCAGCGGATCGTCGACTCAGGCGGCAAGCAGTTCGGAACGGGTGCAGGACGTGAAGCAGCGTGTGCTGCTCGGTGCGTACAACACCGCCGAGATGGCCGGTGAAGTCGCACGGCGCATTCTGCAGCGCGGCGATCTCTGAGATCGCCCGGGGCAGGGTCGCCCGGACACTGTACCACACGACGCAGGATGACGTGGCATGACGTGGCATGACGTGACATGACGTGACATGATGTGACATCAAGTGCATGAACGGCCGTGCGGCATCTGCTGCACGGCCGTTCGTGTCTCCTGATGCGCGTCCCTGGCGGGCGTCGGCTGCCGCCGCACCGCATGCACGCAGCGACTCAAGCCGCACCGCGACCGGACGACACTCACACCCAGGACGAGCTCCTCCACCCGACGACGGACGGCAGTCGGTGCCGTTCACCTCCGATCCGGACGTGCCGCAGTCACGCGCACGTCCTCCACTCGCCAACGGCAGAGACGCGACGATGAAGTTCCTGGTTGTGGATGATTCAGCAACGATGCGACGGATTGTGGTCAACTCCCTCCAGCGCATCGGCTTCACGAACTGTGTCGAGGCGGCCGATGGCGTCGAGGCGCTCGCGAAGTACGACAGCTCGATCGGCTTCGTGATCACCGACTGGAACATGCCGAACATGTCGGGCACAGAACTCGTGCAGGCGTTGCGGCAGCGTGAGGATGGCCGTGCGGTGCCGGTGCTGATGGTCACGGCACGGAGCGTACGCGAGGACATCATCACGGCCCTCGAGGCCGGTGTCAACAATTACATCGTGAAGCCGTTCACGCCGCAGGTTCTCAAGGAAAAGATCGAGAGCCTCATCGTCTCGCCGGCGGCCTGACCCCATGGCCAATGAACGCGCTTCCGAGCTGATGTACGACACTGCCTCGACGCTTCGATTGCTCGACGCGGAACTGGGCGAACTCGCGCCGCGACGCGCGCCGGACCCGTCGCCGTCCGCCACGGAGGCCGCGGCGGCGATCGGTGCCACCGGGAAGGTCCTGCCGCTTCTCCCCGCGCTCTTCGTGCGCGCGATGGGCGAGGTGCACGCGATGCTCGAGTCGATCCGGACCGGCCGCGAGCACATCCGCGCCACCACGACCGAACGCTTCGCACACACGAATCTCAAGCTGGACGAGGTGTCGTCGGCCACCGCCACGGCGGCCATCGACATCATGGATGCCCTCGACCGGGCCATTGCCAAGGTGGATGAGCTCGAGACCGAGGAGGTCGTGGCCGATGCCGACAAGGCGACCGCCATCCGTGGTGACCTCCGAGACGAACTCTTTGCCGTCATGGGTCACATGCAGTTTCAGGACATCACGTCGCAGCAGATCATGCACGTGCAGTCGCTGCTGGCCGACATGGAGCAGCGCCTCAGTGACATTGCCAACCTCTTCGATGCGGAGGCCGGCGACGAGAAGGCGCCACTCGCGGCTCCCGCGATCGCACCACGCGCTCACCGCGATGCGCAGTCGTTCGACCCGAACGCCACGCTCGCCGACCCCGAGACGCGCCAGGCGCTGGCCGATGCGCTCGTGGAGCGTGGAACCGCCGGTGCCTGAGTTCCTCCGCCTGCCGCTCGCCGTCCGGGAAGCACAGTGATTCCGGCCGAGCTGAACGACGCCGCCTTCATCGTGGTGCAGCTGGAGCCGACCGAGCATCACGACATCAAGGCGTTGCGCGACACGTTGCGGCACTTTGCCGTCTTCGACGAGGGTGCCGTCCCGGCGGTGCGTGCGCACGCGCAGCAGGCGGCCACATTTCTCAACCTGATCCTGCTCGGCGGCACCGACGATCCGGCGGCGCTGCTGGCACAGGCCAGCTCGGCGATCGATCAGGCGATCCGCATTGCCGAGTCCTCGGACCGCGGCACCCCGCGCATCACTGAGCAGAATCTGCATGCTATCGTGCATGACGCTGCCGATGCCGAGGCCCTCGACGACGCGATGGGTGCCGCCGCGCCTGCGCGGCCCACTCCAGCGACGTCGTCGCGTGCGCCTGGCGGGCAGTCCGCCCGGCCACGTTCGAAAACCCCCGCGCCGCCGTCGGCGCCGGTGGCGACCAGCGCGACGGCGGCACCGACTGCCGCGCCGACCGCCACCATCACGATCGTCGAGTACCCCGTACCGCAGGATGGCGGGATGGTGCCGGACGATGCCGACTTCTCGCTGCTGGCCGACTTCATTGCCGAGAGCCGCGACTCGATGGTCGCGTCCGAGGCGGCGCTGCTCGAGCTCGAGGCGAACCCCGAAGACCTCGAGGCGATCAACACGGTCTTCCGTGCCTTCCACACGGTGAAGGGTACATCGGCATTCATGGGCCTCGACCGGCTCGCCGAGTTCGCGCATCACGCCGAGTCGCTGCTGAGCCGTGTGCGGGAGCGCGAGCTGCCCTACACGCAGGCGGTCGCGAACCTCTCGCTGCGCGGCAACGACGTGCTCGCGGAATTCCTCGACGCCGTCGAGCGCTCGGTGCAGACCCGCGACCCGATCCGGCTCCCGACCGACTACGCCGCGCTGATGCACGATCTGCTGAACGTGGATGCGGTGCTGGCCGGCACGTCGATGACGGCAACGGCCACGTCGGCAGCACCTGCCGGCGCGACACCGCCTGCGGCGGCAGGCGCACCGCAGCTGGCGCTGCACGCCACCACCGCGCCCGCGTCGCCATCTCCGGGCGTCGAGTCGCGCAGCGGCATCAGCGACCGCCGCGCCCCCGCCGCGACGAGACCCGACAGCGAACTCTCGGTGCGCGTCCGCACCGACCGCCTCGACCGCCTCATCGACATGGTCGGCGAGCTGGTCATTGCGCAGTCGATGATCGCCGCCGATCCCGCCGTCACCGCCGTCGGCCAGCACGACCTGGTGAAGAAAGTCGCGCAGGCCGGCAAGATCATGCGCGAGCTGCAGGACCTCAGCATGTCGATGCGGATGGTACCGCTCAAGAGCACCTTCCAGAAACTCACGCGCCTCGTCCGCGACGTCGCCCTCAAGGCCGGCAAGGTCGTCGAGTTCGTGACCGACGGTGAAGAGACGGAACTCGACCGCAACATGGTCGACGCCATCGCCGATCCGCTCGTGCACATGGTGCGCAACGCCGTGGACCACGGCGTCGAAGGGCCGGATGCGCGCGAGAAGGCGGGAAAGCCGCGCGTCGGCCGTGTCACACTGTCGGCCTTTCAGCAGGGCGGCAGCGTGATCGTCGAACTGCGTGACGATGGCCGAGGGCTAAACCGTGACCGCATTCTCGCCAAGGCGATCGAGAAGGGACTCATCTCCCCGAACCACGCGCTCACCGAGTCCGAGATCAACGC
>Ga0105045_10000149_pt1 | contig 42191 bp, 28 predicted proteins | sample MAT02_FD_78089 | JGI IMG/M metagenome (GOLD analysis project Ga0105045, IMG submission 78089) | Freshwater microbial communities from Lake Fryxell liftoff mats and glacier meltwater in Antarctica - MAT-02 (megahit assembly) | ecosystem: Environmental > Aquatic > Freshwater > Ice > Liftoff...
ATCAGGTGCGCCACGCCCTCAGCGGCGCGCGACGGAGCGAATGCCGTGTTTCCGGCGCGCTGGCGATGCGGGTGACTGCTTGGCGAAGAGGAATGAATCACGGCACGGCATGATGCGAAGTCGGCAACAACGCGCTGGTCGCGCTGCAGGGGGGAGATGGAGTACTCTAGGGAAAGCTAGACGTGTGCCGCACCCCTCGCCGGCCGTCTGATCCAGGAGCCTGACGGAGGGCGGCACAAGGTCCCCGAGTGGAACTACTGCAATCGAAGGACCACTAATATCTGCGTCTGCTGAGACCAGCCGCCGATTATCGAGACCGGCATTCGTCGCAGCAGGCACATCCATGAACACGCCACGGGCATATGCGCGAGAAATGTCCATCGACACCGATCAGCAGAACGCGCGCGAGCGCACACCGTCAGGAAGTGATCTTCGGCACAACGACGCGCCGGAGCCTCACGCAGAGACTCACGCAGAGACCGGGCTCGCGATGGCGGCGCGGCCCTGTCGTGTGCTCGCGATCGACGACAATGCCGACATTCGTGAGAGCCTGGCTGTCATCATCCGTCTGCTCGGGCACGATGTCATCACTGCCGCTGACGGCGAGAGGGGGCTCGAAGCCGGCATCGGATTCGCTCCCGATCTGGTCCTCGTGGACGTGGGTCTGCCCGGCCTGGACGGTTATCAGGTCGCGCGTCTCATGCGTCAGGAGCCGTGGGGGCGCCGGGCCGTGCTCGCCGCGATGACGGGGTGGACGCGTGAATCCGACCTCGAAGCGGCCGTGGCGGCAGGGTTCGATGCTCATGTCGCCAAACCGGTCGACTTGCGCACACTGCGCGATCTGATCACCAAGGCTTCCCCCTCGACAGCAATGATCACTCGACCGCTCCAGCGCATTCTCGTCGTTGACGACAACGTGGACGCCGCGGACAGCCTCGCCATGCTCTTGCGCCTGCTTGGTGCCGAGGTCGAGGTCGCGAACTCGGGGCCCGAGGCCCTCAGAGTCATGCCTGTGATCCGGCCAGCGCTGGTCCTGCTCGATCTCAGCATGCCCGGCATGGACGGCTATGAAGTGCTCGAGCGCATTCGCGCGATGGCGCTGATACCACCGACGCAGGTCGCTGCCCTCACGGGATGGGGACAGGATGCGGACCGGCAGCGTGTCGCCGACGCCGGGTTCGACAAGTATCTCGTGAAACCAGTCGAACTCGCCACGCTCGAAACGCTGCTCGTCGGACTGGCCGGCACCTGAACACTATGCCCTGAGAGATACTGGTGAAAACGACCGCTGGTGAATGGCTTCGGAAGTCGTTGGCCGACATCCTGCATTGACGAATCTCCGTCAATTCAGGAAGACACTCTCCAGCATCCGAGGAAGACCATGACGTCGCCTTACAACGATCGCGACATGGGCGAAGCCCGTGACCACGACCAGAACCGCGCGGGCGCCGACACAGGCGAGCTCGGCGCGATCGGACATGAGCAGCCCAGTGATTCGCGTGATGCCGACGGAGGGAGACTGTCGAATGCGGCACATGAGGCGGGACGGCTTGGGCAGGCTGCCGCTGACCGTGCGCGCGGTGCCGCCGACAAGGCCAGGAATGCCACGAAGCGCATGCAGCGTGGAATCAGCACCGGTGCTGATTGGGTCAAGGAACACGATGCGAACGAGATGTGGGGTGAAGTGCAGACGCTGGCTCGCAAGCACCCTGGCAAGTCGATGCTCGCAGTTGCGGCGATCGGGTTCCTCGTCGGACGCGGCGTCCGTCGCTCGAGGTAGTCGTGGCTGAGCGAAATGGCCCGGAGAGCATCGCCGGAGAAATGCGTGCACTGGTCACGCAGACCGAGCGCTTGATCAGGAGCGAGTTTACGCTCGCGGCGGTGCGTGGCAAGGAGGCGCTCGCCAGCGGCTCACGTCGCGCGGTGCTGCTCGTCGCGTCGGCGACGCTGAGCCTCGGTGGCCTGGCATATCTCTTCCACGCGATTTATTCGGCCTTGAGCATCAGGCTCGACCACTGGGCCGCGGCGCTCGTCACCGCAGGCATCTCCTTCGCAGCGGCAGGGTTGCTGGCATCTGTGGCCCTGCGGCGCAGCGATGATCGCGCGTCATCTCCCACGAACAGCCGAATGGCGGTCCGATGACCACGCGCAGCGACGAATTGAGGCAGACGATCGCGGAGGAGCGCCGCGAGCTCGGCCGGCAGCTGGATAGACTGCAGGACAAGCTGCACGAAAAAACGGATGTGAAGGCGTACGTCACGCGCAACCCCGGGCCGATGCTCGGCGTGGCGCTCGGTGCGGGGCTGTTGTTGGGCTTGGCTACCGGTGGGTCGAGCCGCAACGGGGACGAGGATCCGCGTGACGACCGCGACGAGGATGACGACGACTTCGGAGCACGGCGTGGTTTCAGGCGTGGTGCCGTGCAAGGCGGCTCCAGTCAATTACGGACGGCGCTGATGGGCATGGCGGCGGCGCGGATTTCGGAGTTCGCGTTGGATTGGCTCGCCAACTATCTCGGCGCGCGTGACCGCACGGCGCGTGCTCAACGCGACGCTCGACGTGACGCTGGACGTGACGCTGGACATGACATCGGACGCCAGCCGGCGTATTGATCGGGAGGAACGGCCCGGCGATGTGTTCTCCGGGCCGTTCTTCGGTGTGCGTCGCGCAGCCGATCGGCGCTACGCGGCGCCGATCGTTTCGCCGCCGAGCAGTGTGATCACTTCGCCCGTGATGTACGACGAGTCGGCGTGTGATGCGAAGAAGACGAACGCCGGCGCGATCTCTTCCGGCTGCGCGGGACGTTTCATAGGCACGCTGCTGCCGTGTTTGGCCGCTTCCTCGGCGGACTTGTCCGCCACGTTCAGTGGCGTCCAGACAGGACCGGGGGCAACACAGTTGACGCGGATGCCCCGGTCCACCAGGCTCTGTGCAAGTGACTTCGTGAACGTGTGAATCGCGCCCTTGGTCGACGAGTAGTCGAGGAGCTTTCCGCTGCCTTCGATGCCGGTGATCGATCCGGTGTTGATGATCGCGCTTCCGGACTTCATGAATGGCACCGCCGCTCGAGCCATGTAAAAGTACGCGAAGATGTTCGTGCGGAACGTCCGCTCCCATTGCTCGACGGAGAGATCCACGATGTCATCCTGATGTTGCTGATATGCTGCATTGTTGACCAGGATGTCGAGACTGCCCAGTTCCTCGATGGTGGTGCGGACAGCATCGGCGCAAAAAGCCGGGTCGGTGACGTCTCCCGGGATGAGCAGACACTCACGTCCGAGCGCACGGATGCCGTCGGCCGTTTCCCGGGCGTCGACATCCTCCACGTCCAGGTAGACGATGGCCACGTCGGCACCCTCGCGCGCGAACAGGTGGGCCACTGCGCGGCCGATGCCGGAGTCGCCGCCCGTGATCAGCGCGCGCTTCCCTGTCAATTTTCCGGCGTCCCTGTACTCGCTACCCTCATATTTCGGGCGCGGCCTCATCTCCCGCTCGATTCCGGGCCGCTCCTGATGCTGTGGGGGAAACGGTGGTGTCAGATCAGTGTTCGTTTCGGACATGCAAGCGCTCCTGTCGTGTCTGTCGGGAGTGCCCGGTGTATCGCGCGGCAGACTGGGCGACACACCGGCACACGGTTACGGCACGCGACTCCGGCACGCCGGATGCAACTCCAGCTGTCGGAAGGGCGGACCGGGCGGAGAAGTTCGAGGCGCGCAGGTTTCGTGCGAGCCTGTGCAGTGTGGATGTGAGCGTTTCACTCGTTCCCCGGATGTAATGCATGAGATCGTCGCCAAGTGAGCTCGTGACCGGTGCGCTGGTGTTCGCGCTGCTGAGCAGTGTGATCATCGGCGTGCTCTATGCGCGCCGCTACCGGCGGAAGATGCTGGAGGAGCAGGCACTGCTGGCCCAGGTGCTGCCGATGTGCCGTACGCGCTGCACCTATCGCTGGGACCTCGACACCGGACGTGTCCTGCGCGAGCTCAGTCTGCTCGAGCGCCTCGGTTACGGTGCCGGTGCCTGCCTTCTTTCCACGGCCGACTGGATCGCGTTGATCGTGCCGGAGGACCGCGCTCGTCTGGAGGATGCGCTGGCGCAGGTCGTTGCCGGTCGGGAGACGGGGTACCTCACCACCTACACGCTTCGCGGTGTCGACGGCACACTGGTGCGCGTCATCGATCGCGGTGTCAGCGAGTCGACTGCCGACGACGGACGTGTGCGCCAGATCCTGGGGACGCTCGCGGTGCTCGATGATGCGTCACCGAGCAACGTCAATGGCCTTCGGATGCAGGTGACGGAGGGCGCGGCTGCTGTCGCACCGGTGCCGCACCAGGCGCTCTTCGGTCCTGCCGGCTCGCTCACGATCGCCTCGGCAGGCCTCGCGCCGTTCGTGCTTCATGACGGTCAAACCGGCGCTCCGCTTCTCGGTGCAAGCACGCTGCACGCCGCCACGTCCGAGGATGCCGCACGCCTCACAGAGCTGTGGGCGCAGGCCGAGCTGCGCGGCCGTTCGCGCCGGCGTGTCACGTTGCTCACGGCGGCGGGGCAGGGACGGCTGATGGATCTGTCACTGGTCCGTGTGAACATGAGCGCGAGCCGCGCCGAGATGCTGCTGCAGGCGCGCGAGCTGAGCCAGGCCCATCTCGTCGAGCCGGGGCGTCACGACGCGACGCGCAGCGAACTCGTGACACACGTGGCGCGCCGCGCCGCACACGACATCAGCAGTCCGCTGGGGGCGTTACGCAATGTCGCGGAGCTGCTGCGCCGCGCCGGTGACGATCGACCGTCGCGCGAACGCTACATCACGCTCATCGACCGTGCGGTGGACCAGATCGCTGCCGTCAACCGTGAACTGGCACGGGCCGCGGAATGGGAGCAGGCAGAGGTTGCCGGTGCCAACCTCGCGCATGTGCTGGAGGATGTGGTGCGTGAGTTCCGTGGTGAGCTGACGCTGCGCACGGACGCCATGCTGATCCCGCAGGACGCGCGCGTGCTCGCCATTCCCGATCCGGCGCTGCGCGTGGTGGCGCGGTCGTTGCTCCGCGGCGTCTTCGCCTCGACGGTCGGCGAGGGGTCGGTGCACGTGCTGGCCACGCGGGTCGACGACGATGTGGTGATTCGCATCGAGGCGGACGCCGGGGGACGGATCGCCCGCACCGGTGAGTCGGGCGCGGCGTCGTCGTTCATGCACGATGCGGACAATGCACGACGCGTGTCCATCGCCTCGGAAGTGCTGGGCATGTTCAATGCATCACTCTCCGTACACGGCGTCCCCGGCGGCGGGACGCTGTTCGAATTGCGCTGTCCGGCAGCGGTACCCGCGTCGGTTGCGCGTGATGTTGCCGATGCGACGCTCTCGCTGGTGCCGGACTCAGGCGAGCGGCGGGACCGGACGATTCTACCGGCGTGAACGAGCGCGGGATCTGCGGCGTCGGTGCCGCGGAGGGGGAGGCGGTGAAGTCGGGCCGCGAGTGAGAGGCCATATGCATGACGCATCGTGGGAGTAGGCGTTCCCTCGCTGGCGGCGCCTGCGACACCCCCCGGGTGCTCTGGGCGCCGTTTTTCACATTTTCTCCCGCTTTTGGCGGCTGATGGAGTGCCGATGACGACATCCGAGACAACCAAGGCTGCAGTGCCCGGGGACCCCGACGCGCAGGCGGAGAATGAGCGTCCGGACCGCACCGGGTCGGAGCCAGACCCGCAAAACACGCAGGCTCCGCTGGGCGATGTCGGTGAGCGCAGCGTCGGCGATCCGGGATACGGTGAGGGTGGATACGGCGAGTCGGGGTCACGCAGAGAGTGGCGAGCGAGAGACGAGCCGACGGTCGGCGGCCTGCGCGACGCGGGTCAGGCTCGTGGTGCCGTCGAGCAGGGCGATGGGTTCAGCGGAAAATCCGGCGCCGCACAGACGAACGACGAACGCGGTACCGAGCACCTCGGCGGCGGTCGGTCGCGCGGTGCCGATTACAGCTATGGCGGTCCCGGCTCGAATCAGGACGGGCAACAGCCCGGTCGGTTTGCGGGCAAGGGTCCGAAGGGATATCGGCGCAGCGACGAGCGCATCCGCGATGACGTGAGTGAGCACCTGACGCATCATGGCGGCATCGATGCGAGCGAGATCGAGGTCGCGGTAAAGGACGGCGAGGTGACGCTGACCGGCACCGTCGATACGCAAGCCGAGCAGCGTGATGCAGAAGCCGTTGCCGCGCAGTGCTCGTGGGTGACGGGGGTGCACAACGGACTGCGCGTGAGCCCGGGTGGGTCGCACGGCGGCGAGTCGCGCCCCGCGGCCTGAACGGGAGCGACGAACATGGCCCGCGCCATCTGGAAAGGCACGCTTGGCTTCGGACTGGTGAACGTGAGTGTGGAGCTGCTCACCGCCAGCGCGCCGGAGTCGTTGGACCTCGACCTGCTCGATCGGCGCGATCATGCGCGTATCGGCTACAGGAAGTACAACAAGACGACCGGTGATGAGGTGACGCAGGATGACATCGTTCGTGGGTATGCGGTCTCGTCTGGCACGTACGTGGTCCTGGACGATGCGGATCTCAAGGCAGCCAATCCTGCGGCCACGCAATCGATCGACATCGTGGGCTTCGTACCGCAGTCGGCCGTGCCGCGGATCTTCTACGACAAGCCGTACTACGTCTCGCCGATGAAGGGGAGCGACCGCGCGTACGCGCTGTTGCGTGATGCGCTGGCCAGCACCGAGCAGCTGGCTGTCGCGCAACTCGTCATCCACACCCGGCAGCACATGGCGGCCGTCTACGCACAGGACGAGGCACTGGTGGTGCAGCTGCTGCGGTACGCCGCGGATCTGAAGACGTCGAAGGATGCCGGGGTTCGCGAGGTGGCGGCGCTGCCACGGACCGCAGCCAGTCGCGAGCTCGCGATGGCGAAACAGCTCATCGCGACCATGGCGATGGACTGGGAACCCGCGACCTACCGCGACACCTATCGCGACGACATCCTCCGGCTCGTCGAGCAGCGCGCCAACGCGGGCGGCAGTCGTGAGGTGCTGGATGCCGGCGACACGGGTCCGAAGCAGACCAAGGTCCTGGATCTCGTGGCCGCGCTGCAGAAGAGTCTCGGCGGCGCCGCGGCACGGAAGCCGGCGGCCTCGTCCAGGAAGACGACGGGATCGAACACCGCATCCCGGGCGGGCACGGCGAAGCGGGCGCCAGTGAAATCCGGCGCGAAGAAGACCGCGGGGCGTACGTCGCGGCGCGGCGCGGCGTGAGCCACGCGATGGCGGATGTGCTGCTGATTCCTCCGGCCCTGGCGACGCGGGTGGACGCCGTGCCCACCGGCGATGGATGGCTGCACGAACCGAAGCTCGACGGTTACCGCTTGCAATGCCACGTGGACGGTGGCGACGTCGTGCTCCTGACGCGGAACGGACTGGATTGGACTGAAAGGTTCGCGCCGATCTGTGCGGCAGTGCGCGATCTGATCGGCCACCGCGACGTGGTGCTCGACGGTGAAGTGATGGCCGCCTCGACCGACGGGTTATCGCCTTTCCAGTCGCTGCAGCAGGCGCTGCGGGACGGCACGATGGACGATGCCACGTTCTGGGTGTTCGATCTGCTGCGCGAGGACGCCACCGACCTCCGGCGTCTGTCACTCGACGAGCGTCGTGCACGCCTCACGCGGCTCTTCATCGACGCGCCGCTCACTGGCGCAGTGCGGATGACCGAGGCGCTCACGGATGATCCCGCGTCGCTGCTCATTGCGGCCTGCCGCCGCGGCGATGAAGGAGTGATCAGCAAACGGCGCAGTGCCCCGTATGGCGGCGGCCGCTCTCGCGACTGGTTGAAGATCAAGTGCGGCCAGCGCGATGAGTTCGTCGTGATCGGCTACAGCGATCCTGAAGGCAGTCGCGCGCATTTCGGCGCACTCCTGCTGGCCTCACGTGCGGCACCGGGGACGCCGCTTCGCTACGCGGGCCGCGTGGGTTCGGGGTTCAGCGACGGCAGGCTCAGTGCTCTGAGCGCGACGCTTGCCACGCTGGCCCGCAGCGCGCCTGCGGTGCCGGTGCCGGCCGGCGCGGCGCGCAGCGTGCACTGGGTGGATCCAGTGCTGGTGGCGGAAGTGGCGTTCGCAGAGTGGACGGTGGATCATCTGTTGCGCCAGGCGACGTTCCTGGGGCTGCGCGAGGACAAGGAGGCAGGCGACGTGCGTACCGAGGAGAGTACCGTCATCGTGAGCGACGTGTCGATCTCGAGCCCGTCGCGGCACGTCTGGCCCGAGCGACGCATCACGAAACACGAGCTGGCCGACTACCATGAGGTGGCGGCTCCGATGATGCTGCGCCATCTCGCCGGGCGACCGCTCTCCACGCTGCGATGCCCCGACGGCGCCCATGGCACCTGCTTCTTCCAGAAGCATTGGCCGCCGGCGCGGGGGCCGAAAGTGCGCGGGATGCCCGTCGCCGAGTCGGACGGCACTCGGCAGCAGTACGCGGTGGCGGCCACGGCGGGCGATCTCGTCACGCTGGTGCAGATGAACGTCATCGAGTTTCACACCTGGGCAGCACGCGGCGACGCGCTCGAACGGCCCGACCGCATGGTGCTGGATCTCGATCCCGGCCCCGGGATCGGCTGGGCGACGACGCGCGACGCGGCCGTGGTCGTGCGCGACGTGCTGGCGCACGCGGGCCTCCAGAGCTGGGTGAAGCTCAGCGGCGGCAAGGGCATTCACGTCACCATCCCGTTCGACCGGCGGCTGACCTGGCAGCAATTCTCCGACTTCGCGCGGCTCATTGCGGGCCGACTCGTCGCTGACCATCCGACGACGTTCGTCGACACGGCATCGAAGGAGAAGCGCACGCGACGGATCTTCATCGACTGGCTGCGGAACGCGCGTGGTGCGACGGCCATCGCGCCCTGGTCGGTGCGAGCGAGGAAAAACGCCCCGGTGTCCACGCCATTGACCTGGGAGGCGTTGCTCGGCATGCGCACCCTGGCGCCGCTCACGCTGCGTGAGGCGCGGGAACACCTCGCCTCGAGCCCGGAGGATCCGTGGGCGGCGCTGCTGCAGTGCCGCCAGCGTCTCACCAGTGCCACCGTCGAGGCACTTGCGGTGCCGGTGGTGGTGCCGTCGCCGAGACGTCGCCGTGCGTCCGCCGCTGGCGCAACGACGGCGACCGCGTCGGCCCGGACGGCGTCTGCCTCCGCGGCGACATCGGCCACGTCACCCCGTCGGACGACGAAGTCGGCCGGAGCGGCGCGCGTCTCCCACCCAGCCCATCGAGGGACGTGAACATGCCTCGTTTTCCGCGCAATGCCGTCGCGTATGCCGCTGCAGGCTTTCTCGTCACGGCCGGGGGCGGGGCGCTCCTGACGCGAATCGACCGCTGGTACCGGTCGCTGCGCAAGCCGTCGTGGCAGCCCCCCGACGGTGCCTTCGGACCAGCGTGGACGATCATCTTCCTGCTCACGGCATGGTCGTTCCTGCTCTCGTGGCAGCAACTCTCCACCGCGCAGCAGCGGGCGCGGCTCGGTGGTGTCTATGGACTCAACGCGGGGCTGAACGCGCTGTGGACCTACCTGTTCTTCACGCGTCGCCGCCCCGATCTTGCCCTGCTCGAGGCCGGCCCGCTGCTCGGCAGCATCGCGCTGCTGATGGCGACGACTGCGCCGCTCGACAAGCGTGCGACCGCGGCTCTCTCGCCCTACCTGATCTGGGTGTCCTTTGCAACGGTGCTCAATGCCAGCATCGTGCGGATGAACCCAGCGCAGATCGCCGCCGCGCGCGGCGCAGACGCTCGCAGGTGAGCGGAGCCGCGACCGGGGCAGCGACCGGGGCAGCGACCGGGGCACGTCGTCGGGCAGCGTCGGGACGTCTCTGGCTCACATGGCCGGGATAGGGGATGGCAACGGTCCGGGTTAACCTCCGTGGCCTGCGATGTGATCCCCCGCCCACGACCCAGCCCATTCGACTCCGTGACTGCCGCCTCCACGCCCGACGAACACGCGCAGCACGCCGACGCCGCCGAGAAGGAGGATCGCGAGAAGGAGGATCTTGGCTTCGGGCGCCTGGTGAGCCAGTCGGTCCGCGGCCGGTTTCTCGACAAGGATGGCCGCCCGAAGAGCCGGAAGTTCGGCATCGGACCGCAGCGCCTCGAGCGGCTCTACCTTGGCGCACTCGCGGCCAGCTGGACGACGTTTCTCGCCTGGTCGCTCGCGAGCGTGATGCTCGTCAATGGTTGCTTCACGCTCGCCTACATGGCGTTGGGTCCCGAGGCGATCACCGGACACGAGCTGGTGCAGATCAGCGATCAGTTCCTGACCACGTTCAGCTACAGTCTCGCACGATTCACCACCTCCGATACCAGTCCGATGTATGCCGTGGGTGCGACCGCTCACTGGCTCTCGATTTTCGAGTCGCTGGTTGGCCCGCTCGCGATCGTGGCGGTGGCCGGGCTGATGCTCGCACGGCTGATCCGGCCACGCATGCGACTGCGGTACAGCCAGTCGGCCGTGATCGCACCGTACGAGGACGGCCGCGGCCTGATGTTTCGCATCGTCAGCACGCAGCCCAGCGAGCTCAGTGACGTGCAGGTGCGTGTGAATCTCGTGCTCTTCGAGACGACCAACGGCGTGCGTCAGCGCGAGTTTCACCAGCTGGAGCTCGAGCGGCACTCGGTGGAGTTCTTCTCGCTGCACTGGACCGTCGTGCACCCGATCACCAGCCGCAGCCCGCTGGCAGGGTTCACGCCGGCAATGCTGCGCGAGGCCGAAGCCGAGGTGATGGTCTCGGTCAACGCGCACGAGGAGACCTTCTCCACGCGCGTCACCTCCCGCTGCTCCTACCTCTGGGACGAGTTCCGCTGGGATGCGAAGTTCGCGAACATCTTCGTGAATGCGCCGGATGGCGTCATTGCCATCGATGTCGAGCGGCTGGATCGGATGGACGTCCTGCCTGATGGCACGACCAGCATCGCCGCCTTCGCGGAAGAAACACGCGACGACGTGCCATCCGGTCGGATGTGACGGCGTCGCCCGTGTGCCGCGCCCGGCGGCACGCGCGTGAAGAACGGCACACCGGACGGCAACGGTATCACACGGCGCCGCCCGTACCGGCGCGAACGGCCTCGTGGTCCAGCTCCTCCTCCAGCGCACGCAGCGTCTCGTCGGAGATCGCCCCTTCGTTGCGGAGACGCACGAGCATGTGACGCTCCGCCCGGATCACACCGGCGCGCAGGCGACGGTGGACTTCAACATCCGCCGTATGCTGCTGGTGTTGCCTGAGCCGATCCTGCAGGTCGTGCCGCACCAGCGCCACCGCCGCGGGATCAGCCCACGGTTCCCGAGACAGATCTTCGAGCGCCTCGGCACCGCGGCGCAGCGCCTCGCGTCGCGCGTGCCGCTCCTCCTCGTGGTGCGCGGTCTCGGGTTCGAACCGGAACGCCTTGATCAGCGGTGACAGTGTCAGACCTTGCAACACGAGCGTCAGCATGATCACGCACATGCCGATGAGGATGATCTCGGCACGATAGGGGAACGGTGCACCGCCGTCGAGCGTGAGGGGCAGCGCCAGTGCCGACGCGAGCGTCACGATGCCGCGCATCCCCGTCCAGGCGACCAGCGCCACCGCCTTCGGGTGCGGTTGCAGCTCGGTCCGGCGGACCTCGGCACTCAGCCAGCGCGGGAGCCACGTCGCAATCGGAACCCAGAGCAGGCGCAACACGATCGCCACCACGCTGATGATCGCTCCGACCCGGAACACCGACCAGAGCGAACCCTCAGGGACCATCCGAATGAGCGGACCGAACTGCAGGCCAAGCATCAGAAAGACCATCGCGTTGATGATGAACACGAACAGGTCCCACACGGCCTTGGACTGCAGTCGTGACATCGGCGAGACGCTGGTCGAGAAATGCCGCCGCACGTAGACGCCCCCGGACACGCACGCCAGCACCGCCGAGACACCGATCGACTCGGCCGCGATCCAGGCCACGTACGGTGCGGCGATCGTGAGCAGCGTTTCGGCGAGCGCATCCCGCGTGAGGCGCAGCGTGCGCACCACCAGCCAGCCCACCGCGATACCCACCAGCGTTCCGACACCGGCATCGATGAAGAACCGCACGATCGCCTCGCCGAGGCTGAACGCCCCCGTCACCGCCGCCGCCACCGCGGTGCGATAGAGCACCAACGCGGCCGCGTCGTTGACGAGGCTCTCGCCTTCGAGGATGACGATCACGCGCCGTGGCACCGGCAGGCGCGAGACGATCGCCGCTGCCGCCACCGCATCCGGCGGCGACACGATCGCGCCGATCGCCACCGCCACGGCCCACGGCAGTCCGGGCAGGAGGGCGTGTGCGGTGACCGCCACCGCCGCCGACGTCACGAACACGAGTCCGACGGCCAGCAGTCCGATCGGCCGCAGGTTCTGCTGGAACTCGCGCAACGACGTGAAGAACGCCGCCGCCCAGAGGATCGGCGGCAGGAAGACGAAGAACACGATGTCCGGCTCGAGCGTCGGCAGCGAGATGCCCGGCACGAATCCCAGGGCCGCGCCGGCCAACACCTGCAGAATGGGTGACGGAATCGGCAGTTTGCGCGCCAGTGCCGTGAGGGCGATGACGAGCGTGGCGAGCGCAATGCCGAGCAGGACGGGCTGAAAGGTGTGCATCAGCCGCGCGCGTGCAGCGTGCGCACGCGGGGCGCGACCTGATGCCCGAGCACCTCGATCGCACGGCGCATGGTGGCGTGCGGCAGCGTCGAGACGCCCATCTGGAACGTGAAGCGCGAGATCCCGCCGAGGTCCTCGTCGATGCGCAGCAGTTTGGTCGCGAGTGTGTCCGGCCCGCCGACCATCAGCGCGCCGTGTGGCCCCCGCGAGGCGTCGAACTGGACCCGTGTCGTCGGCGGCCAGCCACGCTCCTTCCCGATCTCCGTCATCGTGTGCGCATAGCCGGGGTAGAACGCGTCGGCCGCCTGCGCATCGCTGTCCGCGGCAAAGCCGATCGAGTGGATACCCACGCGCAGTTGCTCCGGCGCATGGCCGGCCCGGCGCCCCGCGTCGCGGTACATGTCGATCAGCGGCCGGAATCGGCGATGTTCGCCACCGATGATCGCGACCATCAGCGGAAGCCCGAGCGTGCCGGCGCGGACGAATGACGCCGGCGTGCCGCCCACGCCCACCCACACCGGCAGCGGATCCTGCAGTGGACGTGGGTGGATCGCCTGACCCGTCAGCGCCGGCCGGTGCCGACCCGACCAGGTCACGCGCGGTGCCGCGCGGATCTCCAGCAGCAGGCCGAGCTTCTCGGCGAACAGCGAGTCGTAGTCCTCGAGCTGCAGTCCGAACAGCGGGTACGACTCGACGAACGAGCCACGACCGGCGACGATTTCGGCACGGCCGTTCGACACGAGGTCGAGTGTCGCAAACTCCTGGAAGACGCGCACGGGATCGGCCGCGCTCAATACCGTTACCGCACTGGTGAGCCGGATGTGCTTCGTGCGCGCCGCCGCCGCCGCCAGAATCACCACCGGTGCCGAATCGAGGAACTCGGGGCGGTGATGCTCGCCGATCCCGAACACATCGAGACCCACCTCGTCCGCCAGCTGCATCTCGGCGAGCAGATCTCGCATCCGCTCCACGGGTGTGAGCGTCTGGCCGGTGACTGGGTCCGCGATCGAGGCGGCGAAACTGTCGATGCCGATCTGCACGTGATGGTATCCAACGTTGAGGTTGTCACAGCGTCGCCACAGCGTCGTGGGGAAGAATAGCGGCCGAGTCCATATCAGCCGAAGGCACGGCTTCGTGTTCGAATGGCCAATCGGCGGGCGCCGGGACGCATGCGACGGTGCCCCACATGGCATGGATGCTGCACCCGGCTCGCTCACGACGTCACACTTCGCAATTCCCCACGGTTTCAGGAGCACGGACATGGCAGACAGCGATGCACTCGGGTCCAGCAGCGCCGATATGATCCTCGACGAGGATGCTGCGGAGGACATTGCACGGAACAAGGCCCTCGTCGTCTCGCGGTTGACGCAGAAGGGCGTGCACGTGACCGAGGCCGAGGACGCCGATGAACTCGCTTCGCTGCTCGAGGTGGTGGAGCGGTTCGAGACTGCCGTGATTGCGCGCGGTGGCGACCTGATGATGGACGAGGCGCCCCTCGGCAGCGAACCGCAGCCCGACGACCACCGCTTCGTGCTGCCGGTGCGCGGCTTCGGCGAGGGCATCGGGACCTTCAGTGACCGGATCGTCGACGCGATGCCGACCGACGACGGTGCGGGTGACGCGGGAGCCACGGTCGCGTCGGACGGCAGCGGCGGCTGACGTCCGACGCTCGCGTGCGCCGTCGCCTGCGCTCTGAGGCGGCGGTGTACCCTTCCGGTCGCGCTGCCGCCTGACCATGCTTGGACGATGCCCGCCACCGCCGACCGCCTGAACGGCTTTTCCGAGTCCGTCATCCGCGGCACCAGCCGCCTCTCGGATCGATACGGTGCGATCAACCTCGCGCAGGGATTCCCCGACTACGACCCGCCCGAGGTCATGCTGGCGGCGCTGGAGCGGGCGGCGCGGAGCCCGGTGCACCAGTATGCCGTCACCTGGGGCGCCCCCCGGCTGCGACAGGCGCTCGCGCGGAAAATCGAACGCTTCAGCGGAATCGAGGTCGATCCGGAGCGGCATCTGGTCGTGACCTGCGGCAGCACCGAGGCGATGGCCGTCGCCATGATGACGGCGTGCAATCCCGGTGACCGCGTGGTCGTGTTCTCGCCCTTCTACGAGAACTACGCTGCGGATGCCATCCTCTGCGGGGCGATTCCGGTGTACGTGCCGCTGCATCCGCCAGGATTCGGATTCGACCGTGACGAACTGGCCCTCGCATTCGCCGACAAGCCGAAGGCGATCGTGCTCTGCAATCCGGGCAATCCCACCGGCAAGGTGTTCACTCGCGACGAGCTGCTCTTCATCCTGCAGCTCGCCGAGGCCCATGACTGCTTCGTGATCACCGACGAACCGTACGAGCACATCGTGTATGCACCGCATGTGCACACCTACTTCGCGGCGTTGCCGGGGGCGTTCGATCGGACGATCACCTGCAACTCGCTTTCGAAGACCTACTCGGTCACCGGCTGGCGCATCGGCTACGTGCATGCGCCAGCGCAGGTGATCGACAAGGCGCGCAAGGTGCACGATTTCCTCACCATCGGCGCCGCCGCCCCGCTGCAGGAGGCGGCGGTGGCCGGCCTCGAACTCCCCGCCGAGTACTACACTGGCCTGACTGCGCTCTACACTGGCAAGCGGGATCTCTTCCTCGGTTACCTGCGCCAGTCCGGGCTGCACTGCAGCGAGCCGCAGGGCGCGTACTACGTCATGGCCGACATCAGCCCGCTGGGCTTCGCGACCGACACCGAGGCTTCGGCGTGGTTCATCACGACCGTCGGCGTGGCCGGTGTGGCCGGCTCCAGTTTCTTCCGCGAGCCGGTGCAGAACTTCATGCGCTTCCACTACGCCAAGACCGACGCGGTCCTGCACGCTGCCGGCGAGCGGCTGGCCCGCGTGTGCGAGACTCGCGCGGCCGGCTAGGGCACCGACGGTGACGACGCCGCTGCCAAGCGCACCACCTCGAGCAGACGCGCACTGGAGAACGGCTTGGCCAACAGCGGGATGCCCGCCAGGTCGGTGCCGTGATCGGTGTCCGCATCGCTGTAGCCGGTGATGAACACGATCGGGAAGCCCGGCGCCTGACGGCGCACCGTGCGCGCCAGCTGGACGCCGTCCATGCCCGGCATGCGGATGTCCGTCAGCATCGCCAGCAGCCGGTCACGTGATTCGCTGAACAGCTGCACGGCGGCATCACCGGTCGTCGCCTCCAGCACCTCGAATCCATGGTGGCGCAGCAGGCGCCGCGTGGTCGTGCGTACGGCGGTGTCGTCGTCGACGAGCAGGATCAGTCCACCCGGCGGTGGAACCGGTTCCGGTGACGCCACAGGCTCCGGCACCGCAGCGATGACGTCGCCCGACAGGCGTGGCAGCGTCACGTGCACCGTCGTCCCCGCGCCAGGTGACGAGTCGATGCGCACCGTGCCGGCCGCCGCCGTCACCACCCCATACACGACCGCCAGACCCAGGCCCGTCCCGGACCCGACCGGCTTCGTGGTGAAGAAGGGTTCGAACACGTGTGCCCGCACCGCATCCGTCATGCCGACGCCGGTGTCGCTGACGTCGAAGTGCAGTGACGTCCCGTCGGTGTGCACGGCAAGTGCCAGCACACCACCGTCGGGCATCGCATCGCGTGCGTTGAGCACCAGATTGAGCACCAGTTGCTCCATCTGGCTCCGGTCCGCGTGCACGACCCCGCTGGTGGTCCCCTCGAGCGTGATCGTGATCGTCGCTGGCAGCCAGGTGCGCAGCAAAGGCAGCATGTCGCGCAGCAGCGCAACGAGATCCACCGCCTCGCACGACGGTTCCTGCCGCCGGCTGAATGAGAGCAGTTGTCCGGTGAGACGCGCGGCGCGCTCGGTCGACTGCAACGCCGCCATGAGGTCCCCGTGGATCCCGACCCCCGGCGGCAGTTCGTTGACGGCGAGCTGGATCGAGTTGCGAATCGCGGCCAGCAGGTTGTTGAAGTCGTGCGCCATACCCCCCGCCAGCTGGCCCACGGCCTCGAGCTTCTGCGCGACGTTGATCCGCTGCTCCACCACCTGTCGCTCCCGATCGAGTTCGAGGCGTCGCTGCTGGTCGCGCCATACCACCACCGATACGCGACGCCCGTTCATCATCGCGTGCCGCACACTCACTTCCAGCGGGACCAGTGTGCCGTCGGGACGCTGGTGCATCCAGTCGAACGTGTGCGTACCCTGGGCGAGGGTCGTTCTGCCCAGCGTGCGCGACTTCTCGTCGGACGGCGTTCCATCCGGCTGGAACGGCGGCGAGAACTCCGCCGGACGACGTCCGATCAGTTGCGCCTTGTCGTCCAGGCCGAGGTGCCGCAACGCGGCCGGGTTGCAATCGATCACGCCACTGGCATCGGAGAGCAACAGCCCGTCGAGGGCATGTTCGAAGATCACGCGAAAGCGCTCCTCGGCCTCCGTTCGCTGCGTGATGTCCTGTCCTGTCGCGACGATGCCGACCGGCGCGCCATCAGCGCCGACGACGCGCGTCACATTCCAGATCAGCGTGCGCCGGCTCCCGTCCGGGAGGACCGAGTCATCCTCGAAGTTCATCGTGCGCTTGCCGGCCAGGACTTCCTGGATGTCCGCGGCAACCGCATCCCGGTGGTCCGGCGCGATGAACGTCGCGACGTAGTCCATGCCGAGCGCGCTCGCGCGAGGTGTCTGGTACAGCTGCTCGGCCGCGCGATTCCACGCCACGATCCGGTGCAAAGGATCCAGGCCGAGGATCACACTGCCGGCCGTATCGACGATCGCCGCGAGCAGGTCGCTCTCGGGCAATCGTCCGTCCGCGGTGCTCTCGAGTGGCATCGGGCCTCTGTGACGTCGACGATGATGTCGATCATGGTCCGCGACCGCTGAAGCCGCGTTCGCTTCAATACTACCGCCGCCGAACGCGAAACGTGAGGGGATGCGCCGGAGTCACGTGCGTGGAGTCACGTGCCGTCGGTTTGTTCCCATTGAACGTTCCCCACGTCCCGCATTGCGGGATTCGTGGCGCGCGCAATCTTCGCATCCCGACTTCCGTCCGGATGCGACACCGTGGTCTCCCGTCGTGCGATCAGCGCGGGCGCTGCTCGAGGCGGTCCAGCACGTACTGCACGGCGAGGTCGGTGGTGCTCCAGAGCTGAATGTCGGCGCCACTGCCGTAGCGTTGCGCCGCGAGCTGCCCGCGCTCGAACCCGTAGCTCCAGAGTTCAGTGTGGAACCCCGAGGCGTCCACCGCGCGCCGCACGGCGACGAGCGCGGTGCGCAGAGAATCGGCGAACGCTCCTGACGCTCCACCCGTCTCTCCGGCGCGCTGAATGTGTCCGGCGACGCCGAGCAGGAACAGGTTCACCTCGCGGCCCCACACGACGCGCGGCCCGTGATATGGGTCCTTCTCGAACGCTTGCCAAACCGCTGGCGACGCATACGCATCGTTGGCCACCACCGGGCCGATCCCGTCCACCAGCAGACCGGCAGGATAGGCGCGTGCAAACAGGCGTGTGTCGCGCAGCACGCGCTGCTGCTGCGCCGCCGTCAGCGGCTGTGCCGGCCCATCTCCCTCGCCCAGAAACAGCTGCGTTGCCGGGTCGGTGTTGGCCACGGCGATCGGCGCCCCGTTCGCGTCGAGCGCGACGGCGAGGAAGGTGAGCGAATCGCTCTGCGCCGCCGCGCTGCCCGGCCGTGCTTCCCACCACGTCCGCTCGACCGCCGGCATGGCGCCAAGGCGCGCGCGCACCGCGGCCTGCACCTGCGCGGCGCTCCGCTCCACGACGAAGTGGCGTGATGCGCCGCGCCAGGTTGCGATGGCCTTCGTCAGCTGTGACCGATCGGCGGCGTAGCGCGCCAGCCGTCCCGTGCCCTGCGTCGCGGCCGCCGTCGAAATGCCAAGCTCGCGCATCGCGTCGAGGATGCGCCCCACCGACTCCAGCGCGTGCGGCACCCAGATCGCGTTGATGTCCATCGCATAGCGGCCGCCGGCATAGCCCGCGCCGCTGTCGCGCCAGCTCGCCGACGCCCAGCCATCCGGCGCACGCGGCGCAAACGCGATGAGGTTCGAGGTCAGCGGTGCGTCGGCGTAGTGCGCGGTCAACTCCGCGACCAGTGCCAGTTCGCGCAGCAGTCGGTCGGCGCGTGTGCCGCCTCCATCACGCCGATCGAGCAGGAACGCGCGCTTGGCGGCTGCCGGCACCGCCGGGTCGGTCATCCAGCGCGCCGCCACGATCGGGAGCTGGTACTCGTCGTCGACCATGTGATAGTTCTCGCGCACCACACGCACGTCGCGTAACACGGCGGCGGCGCGCTGCAGCAGCGAGTCGCGCTGTGCCGCACCGGTGGCGGCACCATCGAGCGCGCGCGTGACGAGCGCGGCATACTCACCGGCCGACTCGCGCACCGCCTGATCGCCAAGCGCCTCCTCGTGCGACACGGCACCGCCGGGGCCCAGTTTGCGCAGCGCCGTGGCGATCACGGCCTCGAGCGTCTCGTGCTGCCAGATCGGGCGCATCATCAGCGCCGTCATCAGCATGTCGCGACCGAAGTAGGTGGCGTAGGTCGGCAGGCCGGCCATCAGCTTCTCGCGTGAGACGAGCAGTTCCACGCCGCGCACCTGTCGCTCCATGCGACGGGCGCGGAGCTCGGCGCTGTCCCCGGGCGTACCGGCGGCGCCGCGCTGCGACGTCGCGGCAAGGAAGGCGAGGAAGTCGGGGGTGAAGATCTGCTGTCGCGTGAGCGGCGTCAGGGTGCGCGCAGTGCTGGTGACGCGGACGGTGACGGTGACGGCATCGCCACGACGGGCACGCAGCGTGACGGAGTCGCCTGCGACCGCGGCCTGCACGTCGGCAGCGGCGCCGCCCAGTTCGAGGGTGAGGGTATCGCGCCCATCGATCGAGACTTGCTGCACACGCGCCACCCACCGACCGGTCGAGGTGCGGAGCTGTGGTCGCGGATAGCGCCGTGCCTGCAGCTGCGCCACCGACGCGGCGCGCAGCCGCGCCAGGTGCTGGGCTCGGGTGCCGTCGGGTAGCCGGGTGAGCGCGGCCACCATCGCATCGACTTCGGTGATCGCGAACGGCGCGCCGGCGAATGCGGTGCGCGCGCGGTCGACGAACTGGAAGTCCCGCTCGACGCGCATGGAGCCGAGGAGGAACCAGCCGAGGTGGAGCGTGCCGGTGGCGGCGGTGAGTTCGTGCTCGAAGGTGCGGGCTCGGCCGCGGCGGCTTATGCGAGCGGGCGCGCGTCCCCACTGCAGCGGTGCGGTATGTCCGCTGGCGTCGCGGGCCGTGAAGCCGACGCTGGCGTTGTCGGCGTCGGCAAGCAGGTGGACCACGCGCGCACCGCGGGCATCGATGTAGACCTGCAACGTGTTGCGCGCTGCATCACGGTAAAAGCGCGTCTGGTATCCCCGATAGGCCGTGGTGTCGTCGAGGCCGGCATCGGGGAACGAGAGCACCGGCTGGACGGTGCCGGGGGTCAGGGCGAGCTGTGCGAGCAGGGCAAAGGCGAGCACGGGAGCGGGGGCGGGGAGAGGTGGTCGGTGCGCGGCAGCGGTATCGCGACGCGCGGCGCGCGCACTGCTGGGCGAGTGGGCAGTCCATTCGTGGCGTCGGTCACCGGCGACGGAATGTTATGACATCGTGCACAGCCGGGCGAACGCGGCGGACGTCGTGCCTGTTTTGGTGCCGACATCAGCGCGTCGATGCCGACATCTGCCGATTCGTTCACGCTGTCGTTTCACCTGTCATGACTGGTTGCTGTTGGACACGCAGCCGAATTGGTATCGGATCTTGACACCGTGCGTGCCCGCGGCGAGCGTAGCCCCAACGAATCCCGGCACGACGGCGCGTCCCCGGTCGAACCCCGGTGATACGCGCGTTTCGTCAGAGGTGTTCCTCATGCATCGAGGTAGAGAGGCGCAGCGGGCTCGCGGCGCGACTGGGGTCGTCAGGTGACGAGGGTTCCGCGCGGCGCTGTCGCCGCGCGATGATCACGGCCTGGGCGACGGCAGACGAGTGGCTGGCTCGCGCGCAGTGGCGCGCCGACCCTGCGTCTGGAGCAGAGCACGAGTGCCGCTACACGCCCAGTCGACGGTGCGGGCGCCTGCGGGGTGTCGTGCGCCGTTCGATGAGAGTGCAGGAATAGGGAAGAGTCGCGCTGATGATCTGGTCCGCAGTTGCAGGTGCTGTCTCGACGTTCGCCGCGTGCGATTTCCGCCGCGGTGAGCCCGTATGACAAAACCCTCCGCATCATTACAGGAGAGAACGCGAATGAAGTTGATCCGAGGTCTGATGGCCGCAGCAGTAGGCGGCCTTTTGCTGGCGAATCCAGCGCAGGGGCAGCGCGGTGTGATTTCCGGTCGCGTCGTGGACTCGACGAGCCAGCTGCCGATGCAGTCCGTGACGGTGACGATCGAAGGGACGCAGCGTGGCGCCGTGACCGGCGTGGATGGCGCGTTCCGCCTGGCGGATCTTCCGGCCGGATCGGCGCGTCTGCGCGTCACGCGAATCGGCTATTCGCCGCAGGTGAAGGACGTTGCGGTGCAGGCGGGGCAGACGGCCACGGTGCGCTTCGTGCTGCAGTCCGTGGCGGCCAACCTCGGCGCCGTGGTCGTGACGGGCTACGGCTCGCAGCGGAAGGAAGCCATCACCGGCGCCGTGGTCACGATCAATGCCGATGAAGCCAACGTCGGTGTGATCGCGAACCCGACGCAGCTGCTGACCGGCCGCGCCGCGGGTGTGAACGTCACGCTGAACAGCGGTGAGCCGGGCGCTGGTGCCCAGATCCGCATCCGCGGCGGCACATCCATCACGGCCAGCAACGATCCGCTGTACGTCATCGACGGCGTGCCGCTCCAGAACAACGAGGCACAAGCCCGTGGTGTCGGCATCGGCGGCACGCCGCCGATCGGCCGTAATCCGCTGAACGCGATCAACCCGTCCGACATTTCGTCGGTGACGGTGCTGAAGGACGCGGCGGCCACCGCCATCTACGGCAGCCGCGGTGCGAACGGCGTGGTGCTGATCGAGACCAAGCGGGGACGTACCGGCCAGGCCACGATGGAGTACGAGACGTACGCCGCCGTCGGCGTGGCGGCAAACTCGCTCAATCCGCTCAGTTCGGCGGAGTATCGTGATCTGCTCAGCCGCGAGATCGCCAATACGAACAACCCTGCCGCCACCCGCGCGGCGCTGGTGACGCAGCGGAACGGTCTCGGCACCGCGAACACGAACTGGGAGAACGAGCTCCGCCGGAACGCGATCACCCAGAATCACAACCTGTCGTTCGCCGGCGGCAACCAGACGACGACGTTCCGCGCTTCGCTGAACTTCAACGACCAGCAGGGCGTGGTCCTGTCGAACGGATTCCAGCGTCTGCAGGCCCGCCTCAACGGCAACCATGAGGCGCTGAGCGGCCGCCTGCGCATCGGCCTGAACCTCAGCTCGTCCCGCATCCAGGACGACTACCTGCCGTTCGAGAACACCGGCGGCTTCGAAGGTGGTGTGTTCCAGAACGCGGTGATCTTTCTGCCGACGAACCCGGTGTTCGTGACCGATCCGGTCACGCAGGCCCAGCGGTTCTTCGAGACCGGTCCTGGGCGTCAGGAGCGGCGCAACCCGGTCGCACTCGCTGAACAGACGATCGACGAGGGCGAGACCATCCGCACCCTCGCCAACGTCACGTCGTCCTTCTCGATCTTTCCGAGCCTGATCGCGCAGGTGAACGTCGGCTCCGACCGCTCCAACGGCCAGCGCAACGTGTACCAGCCGCGCGCCGGCTCCGTCGGCTCCGAGTTCAATGGCCTGGCGCAGCAGTCACAGCGCGCACTGTCGAACCAGACGCTGCAGACGCTGCTGACGTGGTCGCCGACGATCGGCAACGACATCGAGTTCGACGCGACGGGCGGCTACGAGTACACCGACTTCGACAACCGCGACTTCTCGATGCAGACGCGCAACTTCACCAGCGACGCCTTCACGTTCAACAATCTTGGCGCTGGCTCGCTGCCGCAGATTCCGCAGTCGAATCAGGAGCAGGCCCGCCTCGTCTCCTTCTTCGGCCGCGCCAACATCGGCTACAAGAACCGCTACTTCCTGACCGGCGTGCTGCGCCGCGACGGCTCGTCACGCTTCGGCGATGCCAACAAGTGGGCGGTCTTCCCGGCAATCTCGGGTTCGTGGCTGATCTCGGACGAGTCGTTCGCGAAGGGGCTTCCGTTCTCGCAGCTGAAGCTGCGGGCCGGCTACGGCCTGCAGGGGAACCAGGCTGTGGCGCCGTATGCGTCGCTGGCCTCACTCGCCCCTGATGGCGGCGCCCGCTACGTCTTCGGGAATACGGTGTTCACGGGCATCGTCCCGAACGTGAACCCGAATCCGAACCTGAAGTGGGAGCAGTCGACGCAGTCCAATATCGCCTTCGACTACGGCATCGCCGATGGTCGGTTCAGCGGCTCGCTCGAGTTCTACAGCAAGAGGACCACCGACCTGCTGCTGACCGTGCCGATCTCGCAGACCGGGTCGGCGTTCGTGTCGACGCAGCTCCAGAACATCGGTGCCGTGCAGAACCGCGGCCTCGAGTTCTCGCTCGATGCCCGCATGTACGAGCGCGCCAACCGCGGCCTGAACCTGACTTCGGGACTGGTGTTCTCCGTGGAGCGGAACAAGGTCCTCGACCTCGGTCCCACGGATTTCATCGAGACGTCCAGCGTCAGCGGCCAGGGTCAGTCTGGCGTGAATGCGCAGCGCATCATCCCGGGGCGGCCGATCGGCGCATTCTACGGCGCCGAGTTTGCCGGCTTCAACGGCACCGGCAACCAGCTGTTCACGAAGTACACGGTCACCCGGAACGCGGCCGGTGTGGAGACCAGCCGCGTCGCCAACGGCACGACGACGGATCCGGGGGCAGACGACCGGTTGGTCATCGGCGACGCGAACCCGAATTTCAGCCTCGGCCTCCGCAGCAACCTGACCTGGCACAACATCGACGCGAGCTGGCTCTGGCGCGCCGAGCAGGGACGCGACGTGTTCAACAACACGGCGCTCGTCTATGCCACCAAGGGCGCGATCACGGCGCAGCGCAACCTGATCCGCTCGGGCAGCGAGACGCCGGAGCCGATCAGCGAACAGGCCGTCTACTCCTCGCGCTGGATCGAGGATGGGTCGTTCTTCCGCCTCCAGAACGTGACGCTCGGCTACACGTTCAAGCTGCCGTTCTCGGGCGGCGCCCGCACCACGCGTGTGTACGTGTCGGGTGACAACCTGCTGCTGTTCACGAAGTACAGCGGGTATGATCCCGAGGTCTTCATCGACGCCGGCACCGCGTCGCGCGGCGTGGACTATCTCTCGTATCCCCGCCCCAGGACCTACACGACCGGTCTGCGCATTCAGTTCTGAGTCGTGTCCGAAGTGCCAGTGAACGTGTGTCCTCTGATTTCCTACCCGTCCCATTGAGGCGACTGCGAATGTCTCTGTTCCACAACCCGGTCCGGACGGCGCGCCTTGGCGCGCTGCTCCTGGTCCCCGTCGGCCTGATGGTCGGTTGCACCGACCTGAAGGAAACCCCGACGAGCCTGATCACGAAGGACACGTTCTACAAGAATTCGGACGAGGTGCTCGCCGGCGTCACGTCGGTGTACGCCAACCTCCGGAACAACCTGGAGTCCTACTACTCGCTGAACTCGATCAGCTCCGCCGAGGGCGTCGTCCCGGTGCGTGGCGGTGACTGGTTCGACAACGGCGCGTGGCTGGAACTCCACCGCCAGGGCTGGACGCCGAACAGTGTCACCGGCCTGCGCGAAATCTCCGACATCTGGAACCAGCAGTACGCCGGCGTCGCCCGCGCCAACATCGTGCTCGAAGCCCTCGAGAACGTGACGGTGGCGAGCGGTGCCCAGATCAAGGGTGAACTCCGCGCCCTCCGCGCGTTCTACTACATGCAGCTGATGGATGCGTACGGCGGCATTCCCATCGCCACCGACACGAAGGTGGAACAGCGTGAACAGGCGACGCGCGCTCAGGTCTTCACGTTCATCGAGAGAGAACTGCGGGAGGCCCGCGCCGTCCTGCCGAAGATCTGGCCGGGCCAGCAGGGTCGATTGACGCAGGGCGCGGCGGATGCGATGCTCGCCACCCTCTACCTGAATGCCCGTGTGTGGAGCGGTACACCGACGGCCTCAGGGATCACCCTCGGCGCCCCCAGGTGGACCGAGGCCTCGGCCTTCGCCGACAGCGTCATCAACAACGGGCAGTACTCGCTTGCGACGGCGTCATATACGTCGCCGTGCGGCAGCGGCTATTTCGCGAACTTCTGCTACACCAACCAGACGTCGCCCGAGAACGTGTTCGTGGTCCGAGGTATCGCGCTGGATGGCCTTGGCTTCAATCGCCAGTACAACACGCTGCACTACAACAGCTTTTCCGGCGGCGGCGGGTGGAACGGCTGGGCGATCGTCGAGCAGACATTCAACGCCTTTGACCCGGTCGATGTCCGGCGCAACACGATTCTGTCCGGCCCGCAGGTGGACCTGTTCACCGGCGCGCCGGTCAACAACCGCCAGGGCGCACGCCTGATCTTCACGCCGACCATCGCCAACATCAACGCGGCGGACGAAGGCGAGGGTGTGCGTCTGTACAAGTTCCCGCTGGACCCGAACCGCGCCGGCAACGCCAGTGGCACGGACTTCACGATCTACCGCCTCGCCGAGATGATCCTGATCAAGGCCGAAGCGCAGAATGAACTGGGCAACACGGAAATCGCTCGCGGCCTGGTGAACCAGGTTCGTGTCCGCGGATTCCCTGGCAACGCCTCCAAGCTCCTGCCGGCCGGCCTGTCCCAGACGACGATGCGCGCCTCCATCTTCTCCGAGCGCGTGTTCGAGCTCACCGGCGAAGGCAAGCGTCGTCAGGACCAGATCCGCGAGGGCACCTACACGAGCGGCACCTGGTTCGGCAAGACGGCGGCGGCGGCCCACAAGGTCGTCCTGCCGATCCCGCAGGCGCAGATCAACACGAACCCGAAGCTCACCCAGAATCCCGGCTACTGATCGCTGCAGGGAGCTGTGCAGTCGTGGTAACTTTCAGGGCCTGCTCCGGTATATCGGGGCAGGCCCTGCCGGTTTCCAGCCCTTGCTGGCGTGCCGCGCGCCACCCCCAACACCGAAGTGACACCGCAGTATGAGCGAAGGCACCGCGATTCGACGGATCGCGCTGGCAGCGGCGGCGCTGCTGGCGGGGGCCGGCTGTTCCCGCTCTGCGGATGTCCCGCGAGCCGCTCGCACCGGCTCCGCCCCTGAGGTCGGCACGACGCTGTTCACGAAGATGCCCGCAGCCTACACCGGCATCACGTTCGAGAACCGGATCGTCGAATCGCAGGAGCTCAACGTCTTCGTCTACCGCAATTTCTACAACGGCGGTGGTGTGGCGACGGGTGATCTGAATGGTGACGGCCTGCCTGAGGTCATTCTCGGCAGCAACATGCAGGGGCCGCGGCTGTTCCTGAACGAGGGCGCGTTCCGGTTTCGCGATGTCACGCAGGCCTCGCGCCTCGTCGCGACGAAGCCGTGGACGACGGGTCTCGCACTCGCCGATGTGAACGGTGACGGCCGGCTGGATCTGTATGTCAGCCACGCCGGCACCGGCGACGCCGACAGTCGCCGGAACGAGCTCTGGATCAATGATGGCCCAGGCCCCGACAGCGTGCCGCGTTTCACCGAACGGTCACGCGAGTACGGTCTCGACGACGACGGCTTCACGACGCAAGCCGCCTTTTTCGACTACGACCGTGATGGCGACCTCGATCTCATCCTCATCAACAATTCGCCGCGGCCCGCCAGCAGCTTCGGCCTGCGCAACACGCGCGCCGAGCGGAATCACGATGGCGGCGACCGCCTGTATCGCAACGACGGCGGAAAGTTCACCGATGTGAGCGGGAAGGCGGGCATCTTCGGCAGCGAGGTGGGATTCGGCCTCGGCCTCGGTATCGCCGACCTGAATGACGACGGTTGGCCCGACATCTACATCGCCAACGACTTCTTCGAGCACGACTACGTCTACATCAACGACCGCGATGGCACCTTCCGCGAGGAGATGCAGCAGCGGCTGGCGAACAGCAGCTATTTCTCGATGGGGATGGACATCGCCGATGTGGACAATGACGGGCAGCCCGACATCTACACGACCGACATGCTGCCGGAGGACGAGTACCGTCTCCGCACCACGTCGTCGTTCGACGGCTGGGATGTGTATCAGGCCAAGCTGCGGAACGACTATGGCCACCAGTTCATGCGCAACATGCTGCAGCGCAACAACGCCGACGGCACGTTCAGCGACGTGGGGCAGCTGGCGGGCGTCTCGCGCACCGACTGGAGCTGGAGTGCCCTGATCGCCGACCTCGATCTGGATGGCCGGAAGGACATCTTCGTCACGAACGGACTGCTGCGGGACGTCACGTCGCAGGAGTACCTCGCCTTCATCGCGAACGGCACCGAGACCGCACGGCAGGTGACCAGCGGTGGAACGGTGGACTTCATGGCACTGACCAATGCCATGTCCACCACGCCCATCCCGGACTATGCGTTCCGCAACGACGGCGGGTTGCGCTTCAGCAATCAGGCGAAGGCGTGGGGGCTTGACGAGCCGAGCATCTCCAGCGGCGCGGCGTATGCCGACCTCGATGGGGACGGGGCGCTGGATCTGGTGGTGAATAACTCCAACCTCGCGGCCTTCGTCTTCCGCAACAATGCGCGCACATTGCACCCCGCCAACCGGTACCTCCGTGTGCAGTTGGAAGGCGCTGGCATGAACCGGTTCGCCGTCGGTGCGCGCGTCACAGTGTGGGCCGGTGGGCAGCAGGTGGTGCAGGAACTGTCGCCGGTTCGCGGCTTCCAGTCGAGCTCCGACTACGTTTTGGCCTTCGGCCTCGGCGCTGTGGCGCAGGCGGATTCGGTGGTCGTGGACTGGCCGGATGGCCGTCGGTCCATGCAGGCCGCCGTCGGGACGAACGCACGGTACGTGGTGCGCATCGCCGATGCGGCGCCAGCGAGCGCACGGCGCGCGGTCTCGGCACCCACGCCGCTGATGGTCGACGTGACGACGCGCAGCGCGATCCCGTTCGTGCACCGCGAGGACGATTTCACCGACTTCGATCGTGAACGCCTTCTACCGCGCATGCTCTCGATGGACGGCCCGGCCGCCGCGACGGCGGACGTCAACGGCGATGGCCTCGACGACCTATTCATGGGCGGCGCCAAGGGCCAGGCGGGGCGGCTCATGCTGCAGCGGGCTGACGGCACCTTCACGCCGTCGAACACCGGCGTCTTCGAGCCGGACGCAATTTCCGAGGATGTGGGCGCACTGTTCTTCGACGCGAACGGCGACGGGAAGCCGGACCTGTATGTCGTGTCGGGCAGCAACGAGTATGCGGAAGGGGCGCCCGCGCTGCAGGATCGCCTGTACCTGAACGATGGCGCTGGCCGCTTCGCGAAGGCGGCTGACGCGCTGCCAGTGGAAACCAACAGCGGGTCCCGGGCCGCGGCATTCGACTACGACGGCGACGGGGACCTCGATCTGTTCGTCGGCAGTCGGAGCGTGCCGTGGCGCTACGGCATCGACCCGACGAGCATGCTGCTGCGCAACGATGGCCGCGGCCACTTCACCGATGTCACTGCCACGCTCGCGCCGGGCCTCGTGGACCTCGGCATGGTCACCGACGCCGTCTGGCAGGACATCGATGGTGATCGCCGCGCGGATCTGGTGGTCGTCGGCGAATGGATGCCGGTGACGGTGTTCCGCAACACCGGCGGCGGCCGCCTCGCGAAGGTGGTGGTGCGTGGCCTCGAACAGAGCCACGGCTGGTGGAACCGCATCGTCGCCGCCGACGTCAACGGTGATGGCCGCATGGATTTCATCGCCGGCAACCTCGGCCTGAACAGCCGTCTGCGGGCAACGCCGAAGGAACCGGCGACGATGTTCGTGGGCGATTTCGACGGCAACGGCTACACTGACCAGATCGTCGCCTGTTACAACCAGGGCCGCAGTTACCCGTTGGTGCTTCGGGACGAGATGATCAAGGCGCTGCCACCGTTGAAGGTGCGGTTTCTGAGCTATACCGAGTATGCCAAGGCCGGCGTCACCGACATCTTCCGTCCCGACGAACTGTCGGCTGCGGTGCAGAAGAAGGCCGAGGTGTTCGCCACGTCGGTCATTCGCAACGATGGCGATGGTTCGTTCACGCTGGTGCCGCTTCCTGACGAGGCGCAACTCGCCCCCGTGTATGGGATCGCACTGACGGATGCCGATGGCGATGGCGTGAACGACCTGTTGCTCGCAGGCAACTTCGATGGCTTCAAGCCCGACATCGCGCGCGCCAGCGACTCGTACGGCGTGCTGCTGCGTGGCGCGAAGGACGGCACGTTCAGCGCGGTCCGGCAGCCTGCCAGCGGCTTCCGGGTGCCGGGGCAGTCGCGCGAGGTGCTGCGGCTCCGCTCTCGCGATGGTGTCTTCCTGCTCGTGGCACGCAACAACGATCGTCCCCTCGTCTTCCGACCCAACCGGAGCGTCCGATGACACGATCCATCCACACGCTCGTCCTGCTGTGCGGCACGGTGGTCCTGGCCGGATGCCAGCGCACCGCGTCGGCCGCTGACGCGTCGCCCGTCACGGGTGCCGACGCGACACCGCTGCACCTTGCCGTGAAGCAGGTGAACGACGTCATCGTGTACGACATCATGAGCCCGCCGCAGGCGAGTCGCGTGTATGCGTATGCCAGCGTCGCGGCGTACGAAGCGATGCGGCAGGGCGATACCACGTACCGCACGCTGGCCGGTCAGCTGAACGGTCTGACGCCGGTGCCAGCCGCGCCGGCCGGAACGTCGCTGCAGTTGGCCGGCGTCCACGCGTACATGGTGGTGGGCCGCGCACTGACCTTTTCGCAGGCGCGGATGGATTCGCTTCGCGCTGCGATGGACGCGCGATTCCGTGAGAGCCTCACGGAGACGGTGTACGCGCGCTCGGTGGCCTACGGCGACACCGTCGCGACGCACATCCTCGCCTGGGCCGGCACGGACCGGTTCAAGCAATCACGCGGCATGCCCAAGTTCAGCGTGCTGCAAACACCGGGCCGCTGGATCCCCACACCGCCGGCGTACATGGACGGGGTGGAGCCGAACTGGGGCGCGCTTCGGCCGTTCGTGATGGACACGTCCAACCAGTTCAGGCCGGATCCGCCATACCAGTTCGACTCCGTCAAGACGAGCCCGTATTTCCGCGATGCGCTGGAGGTCCACCTGGTCACGACCACCATGACCCAGGAGCAGCGCGCGATCGCGGCGTTCTGGGACTGCAATCCATTCGTGATGCACGTGCAGGGACACACGATGTTCGCGACCAAGAAGATGTCACCCGGCGCACACTGGATGGGCATCGCGGGCCTCGCGTCACGGAAGGCGAAGGCCGACATCCTGCGCTCGGCCGAGGCATACACGTTCACGTCGATCGCCCTCGCTGACGGGTTCCTGAGCGTGTGGGCCGAGAAGTACCGGAGCAGCATGATCCGTCCTGAGACGGTGATCAATACCTACATCGACGAGAACTGGCAGCCGCTGCTGCAAACGCCGCCCTTCCCGGAGTACACCAGCGGGCACAGTGGCATCTCGACCTCTGCATCGGTGGTCCTGACGAGCCTCTTCGGCGAGGATTTCGCATTCGCCGATTCGACGGAGGTGGAGTACGGGTTGCCGGTCCGAACCTTCACGTCGTTCACTGCGGCTGCAAAAGAAGCCGCGATCAGCCGGCTTTACGGCGGCATTCACTTCCGGCAGGCGGTCGAGCAGGGGCAGGTGCAGGGCCGCAAGGTCGGTGCGCTCGTGCTGGAGCGGATCCGCACGCGCCGTTCGGCTCCCGTGGTCTCGTCGCGGTAGCCGCTCAACGTGCAGCGGGATCGTCGTCCATGACGCCACCTTTGCAGCATCTGTTGCGCGCGCGCTCCCTCGCGCTGGCCGCCGCGCTGCTGCTTTCGGGATGCGCGCGTGGGGACGTCGCGTCCACCGCAGCGCGCGACACGGCGACCGTGCCGGCGGGGCCGCCGCTGTTCGAGAGCCTCAGCCCGGACTCCACGGGCGTGACCTTCTCGAACGACCTGCCCGAGTCGCCCGAATTCAACATCCTGAACTATCTCTACTACTACAACGGTGGCGGCGTGGCGGTGGGTGACGTCAACGGCGACAGTCTCCCCGACCTCTACCTGTCGTCCAACCTCGGCCCGAACCGCCTCTATCTCAACAAGGGCGGCTTCCGCTTCGAGGACGTCACCACGGCCGCTGGCGTGTCGGGACCGGCCGGATGGAAGACGGGCGTCACGATGGCCGATGTGAACGGCGATGGTCGCCTCGACCTCTACGTCTCGGCGGTGAGCTACCTGACGATGCAGGGCCGCAACATGCTCTACATCAACGACGGCGATGGCACGTTCACCGATCGTGCCGCGGCGATGGGCGTGGCGCACGCCGGGTACTCGACGCAATCCGCCTTCTTCGATTACGACGGCGATGGTGATCTCGATCTGTTTCTGCTCAGCCATTCCACCCACACCGAGCGTGCGATCGGCAATGCCAGCAGGCGTGATGTGCGGAATGCAACTGCCGGCGGACGCCTGTATCGCAACGACGGCGCCCGCTTCACCGATGTGAGCGCTGCCGCGGGGATCTTCGGCGGCATCGAGGGCTACGGGCTCGGGCTGGTGGTGAGTGACCTGAACATGGATGGCTGTCCCGACGTCTACGTCGCGAACGACTTCCAGGAACAGGACTTTCTCTACTACAACACCTGTCGCAAGTCCTTCACGGAGTCGATAAAGAACGCCACCGGCCACACCAGTCGGTTCTCGATGGGCGTCGACGCCGCCGACGTCAACAACGACGGGATGCCCGACGTGGTCGTGGGCGACATGCTGCCGGAGCGCGAGGAGATCCTGAAGACGTCCGCGAGTTCGGAGTCGTACAGCCTGTTCAAACTCCGTGTCCGTGCCGGCTACCATCCGCAGTATGCGCGCAACACGCTGCAGCTCAACCGCGGCAATGGCGAGTTCAGCGAGATCGGTTTCCTGGCGGGTATTGCCGCCACCGACTGGACCTGGTCGATGCTGTTCGCGGACCTCGACAACGATGGCCGCAAGGATCTGTTCGTGACCAGCGGAATATTCCGGCGCCCGAATGATCTCGACTACATCAACTACATCGGCAACGAGACGGTGCAGGCCTCGCTGGCCAACGGCGTCACGCGCGAGAATCTCACGCTGCTGCAGCAGATGCCGACGGTGCCCGTCCGCAACCACGTCTACCGCAACGATGGCGACCTGCACTTCACCGACATGGCGGGTGCATGGGGGCTGACGCGTACGGGCTACTCCAACGGCTCCGCGTATGCAGACCTCGACGGAGATGGTGACCTCGATCTCGTCATCAACAATTACAATGCCCCGGCGTCGATCCATCGCAACATGGCGCGGGAGCGGAACGGCAGTCACTACCTCGCGGTGACGCTGCGCGGAGCCGGCCGGAATACCGCCGGCATCGGTGCAAAGCTGTTCCTCTGGCAGCGGGGAGGGCAGCAACTGCTCGAGCAGAGCCCGACGCGTGGCTTCCAGTCGTCGGTGGACCAGCGCCTGCACTTCGGACTCGGCGCCAACGCCGTGATCGATTCACTGGTGGTAGTCTGGCCTGATCGACGCTTTCAGGTGCTCACCGGTGTCGTCGCCGACCGCAATCTCGTGGTGAGCCAGGCTGACGCGCGCGGGCGATACGACTACGCGTCGCGCAATTCGGCGGCACCGCTCTTTGCCGACATCACCGACAGCAGCATGACCGGCTGGACGCACGTCGAGAACGACTTCGACGACATGGACCGTGAGCCGCTCATGCCGCACCTGCTCTCCACCGAGGGGCCGGCGCTGGCCGTGGCCGATGTGAACGGCGACGGCCTCGATGACATCTTCGCCGGTGGAGGCAAGTGGCAGCCGGGCCGCCTGCTGGTGCAGCAGCGCGACGGCAGCTTCCAGGCGATCGACTCGCTCGTCTTCGCCGCAGACAGCATGCGCGAGGATGTGGATGCCACGTTCACCGACGTGAACGGTGACGGCAAGCCCGATCTGTACGTGGTGGCTGCGGGCAACGAGTTCTGGGGCAACTCCGATGCGCTGCAGGATCGCCTCTACCTGAACGATGGCACCGGGCGCTTCACGCGCTCCGTCGACGGTGTGCCGGCGTTCTTCGAGAACGGATCGTGTGTCGTGGCCGGCGATTTCGACGGCGACGGCAAGATGGACCTGTTCGTGGGCAGTCGAGTCGTGGCGAAGGAGTATGGCACGTCGCCGAAGAGTCACCTGCTGCAGGGCGACGGGCGCGGACGCTTCACCGACGTGACGCAGAACGTGGCGCCGGCACTGCTGGCCGCAGGGATGGTGACGGCGGCCACCTGGCTCGACTACGACCGCGACGGAAAGCTCGACCTGGTGGTCGTCGGCGAGTGGATGCCGGTGCGTGTCTTCCACAACGAGCGCGGCACACTCGTCGACCGCACCCGCGAGGCGGGGCTGGCCGGAACGGAGGGATGGTGGAACAGCGTCACGTCCGCCGACCTCGATGGCGATGGCCGCGCCGATCTGGTGCTCGGCAACCTCGGACTCAACTCGTACCTCCGCGCCTCGGTCACCGAACCGGCGCGGATGTACGTCCACGACTTCTTCGGCAACGGCACGGTGGAGCAGGTGATCACGTTCTACAAGCATGGCGTCAGCTATCCCCTCGCCACGCGTGATGAGCTGGTGAAGTTGATGCCGACGCTGCGCTCGAAGTTCGCATCGTACCGCGCGTTCGGTGCGAGCACGGTGCAGCAGATCCTTCCTGCAGAGGATCTGGACAGGGCGAAGCTCCTCGTGTCGCACACCTTTGCGAGTGCGGTCGCGCTGTCGAAGCCCGATGGCACCTTCGCCCTCACACCGCTGCCGGTCGAGGCGCAGTTCGCACCGGTGCGTGCGGTGATCGTGCGCGACTTCGACGGCGACGGCATCGCCGACATTCTCCTCGGCGGCAACTTCGAGGGCGCTCCACCGATGCTCGGCCAGTCCGACGCGAGCCATGGATTGTTGCTGCGCGGTACCGGCGGCGGAGCCTTCCGTGCGGTGCCGATCGCAGAAAGCGGCGTGCGCATCCGCGGCCAGGTGCGCAAGCTCCGACTCGTGCGACGTGCCGACGGCCGAATCACGGTGGTCGCCGCCCGCAACAACGATCGGCTCGCGTTCCTGCGCGCACCGCGCTGAGACGCACCACCGCTCACGACCTCCGGCTCCCTCTCATGCGCTCCGCTCTCCTCGCGCTGTCGCTCACCGCCGCCGCCGCCGCCGCCGCTACCGCCTGCTCGGCGCCGCGCCAGCCGGCTGCCGCAGCGTCCGACACCGCCGCCTCCGCTGCGCGCCTCGTCGATCCCGGCAGTCACCCCACGTGGTCGAAGAACGCCGTGATGTACGAAGTGAACATCCGGCAGTACACCCCCGAAGGCACCTTCGCCGCCTTCACGACGCAGCTGCCGCGCCTCAAGGCACTCGGCGTGGACATCCTCTGGATCATGCCGGTCCAGCCGATCGGCACGGTGCATCGCAAGGGGACGCTCGGCAGCTACTACTCCATCGCCGACTATACGGCCATCAATGCGGAGTTCGGCACGGAGGCGGACTTCAGGGCGCTGGTGGATGCAGCGCATGCGCAGGGGCTGCGGGTGATCCTCGACTGGGTCGCGAATCACACGGCGCACGATCACCACTGGACCCGCGAACACCCGGACTGGCACACGCGCAAGCCCGACGGCTCGCTCTCGCGGCCAATCGACCCGTCGGGAAAGGAAACCGACTGGGACGACGTTGCGGACCTGAACTACGGCAATCGCGCGATGCGCACCGCCATGATCGGTGAGATGCGCTGGTGGGTGGATCGCATGAACATCGACGGCTTTCGCTGTGACGTGGCCGGCTTCGTCCCGCACGATTTCTGGGCCGAGGCGCGCGCCGCGCTCACGACCGCGAAGCCGGACCTGTTCTTCCTCGCCGAGTGGGAAGATCCGACGCTCCACGAGTCGTTCGACGCGACGTACGGGTGGGAACTGTTTCACCTCATGAACGACGTGGCATCGGGGAAGAAGAGGGCCTCCGACATCGACGCGTATTTCAGCGGCTTCGAGACGAAGTTCCCAGCCTGGGCCTACCGGTTGAACTTCACCAGCAACCACGACGAGAATACGTGGAACGGCACGGAGTTCGAGCGGATGGGAGCCAACCATCGCGCCGCCTTCGTGCTCGTCGCGACGACGCAGAATTCCATGCCGCTGCTCTACTCCGGCCAGGAGGCGAGCTTCAACCGCCGGCTTCCGTTCTTCGAGAAGGACTCGATCGACTGGACCGGTCCGTCGCTTGCTGATTTCTACCGCCGCATCTTCGACCTGCGGCACACGCAGGAGGTGCTGTGGAACGGTCCGTGGGGCGCCCCGCAGGTGCGGCTGCTCACGAGCGATCCGGCGCACGTCTACGCCATCGTCCGTGCCCGGGGGGGCAAGGCGGTGATTGTGCTCACCAACTTCGGCAATACCGCTGCCTCGGTGACCTACTCGAAACTCGCGACACCTGGGACGTACGTCGACTGGTTCAGCAACGAGTCGCTCACACTCGGCGCGACTGGTACGATCGAACTGCCGGCGAACGGATTCCGGCTGTTGGTTCGGTGATCGGATTGACTGGAACAGCAGAACGCAAAGGTGCTGAGGGACTGAAGGGCGCAGTGAGTCCGTCGCGTGCAGTTGGCAGGCGTGCACTGCGCGACGGCAGTGGCTTTGTGGGCACTGCAACAGCTGACGGCAACAGCTCGACGCCAAGGCACGGAGGCGCGGAGGCACGATGCTGTCTGCGGCGTACGCGACGACTGTGCCTGGCACGCGCAGCGAAAACGATGGAGGGACCGTATTCGCGAGCGTAGCGTCACCTAGCCGTTGCCGTTCGGCGGCTGTTCAGTTCCGCCGTTTCGCCGTGCTGTGTCTGTTCGGTTCTGCGTTGAAATGCCGTTGCCGTTGCCGTTGCCGTTGCCGCTACCGTTGCTGACGCCGAAAGGCCGACCAGTCAGCGCCGCAGCGTGATCTGGTAATCGCGTGAGATCAGCACATCCGCCAGTCGAGCCTGCGGCGCGATGATCGCGTGCTCGATCGCCAGCACCTGCTGCACGAAGGGCGCATCGATGTCGCGGTTGCGGGTGTGACGCGCTGCAGCCGTGTCCAGGTACGTTGCCTCGAGGAAGATGCGGATGTCGGCGTCGGCATGCAGGAGCGCGTAGGTGCCCTCCACCACCAGTACATCGCAGCCGCGCAGGTCGAGCTCCTGCGTATCGAATCGGTTCTCCGGATAGTTCACCACCGGCCCGATCAGCGTCGCAGCCCCACTGCGGAAGGCGGTGATCTGGTGGCGGATCAGGTCCCACTGCACCTCGTGCGGCCCCACGCTCGTGACGTCACGTTCGCGGTGCTCGTGGTTGGTGCGCGGCGGGCGGATGAAGTAGTCGTCCTGATGGATGATCGCGGCGCCGATGCCGGCGTCGGTGAGGACCGCCGCAAGGTCGATTGCCGTCACGGATTTTCCGCACCCTGACTCTCCCCCCACCGCGATGACGGTGCGCGTGCTGCGTGGAACGCCGTAGCTGGCGCGCAGCACTGCCAGCAGCCTGTCGGCGCGCTCGATATACGATGTTCGCGCAGCAATGGGCAGGTCGCTCATGCGGCGAAGAGCGCGCGCGCGGCGTCATCGGTCGCGTGGGACATGAAGACTACACCCGTGGCGGAGTACGCCATCTGCGGCGTGCCGAGTGATTCGCCGGTGGCGCCGTGGAAATACTCCTCGAAGCCGTAGCTCGGCGTGCGCGTGAGCTGGGCAGCGGTCAATTCGGTGAGCGTGCGGAGTGCTGCGTCGCGTCCGCGCTGCGCGAGCGCGAGCGAGAGCCACCCGAGCCAGATCGGCCAGATGCCACCGTTGTGATACTCGTGCGGCCGGTTGCGAAAGCCGTGCAGGTGATAGCGGCTGAGCGCGTCCCAGTCAGGATCGCCGGGGGTGATCACCGGATGAAATGCCGGAGGCAGGGCCCCGGCATCGAGGAAGGTGGCGGTGATCCAGTCCAGCGCGGCGTCGCCCATCGCCGGAGCGAGGTCCGACAGCGCCAGCAGGCTGCAAGCGGCGAGATCGAAGATGTGGCGGCGGCCGACGGGGCTGAACGACGCCACCGGGTGACAGGTGGCGTTGCGGACGTCGGGCCAGAACGCTTCGTCGATCCGCATCGCGATGTGAGCGGACTTCTCCACCCAGGCCGGCTCACCGAACGTCGCGCCGAGCAGTCGCAGCGCCCAGGCACGCAGCACCTGATCGTACAGGATGTAGCCGTCGTAGATGTACTCGTCGGCCCAGTTGCCACCGGTCGGGATGTAGACGAGATGCCGGCCGTTGTACTCCAGCGCATCGAGCACGCGCACCGCAGCCCGAACCGAGGCCTCGAACTGCGGCGGCGCGATCGCACCCTGCCGTGCCGCCAGCGCGACACCGAGCAGGTACCAGGTGGCACCATCGATGCGCGGGGCGAGCGAGCCGAAACTCACCTGCGGCGCCGCTCCGTCGCGCAGCTCGAAGTTCGACGCGACCTGGCCCTCGGGGCCCTGCGTGTCGCGCAGCCCCTCGAGCGTGCGCACCAGCCCCGCCGTGATCACCGCGTCGCCCAGCAGCAAGCCGGCGATCCCGGCCATCACACCATCGCGCGAGAAGATGGCCCGGTAGTTGGCTGTGCTGGCCTGCGACGCGTGAATGCCGCGAGGCCCGCTCAGCCCGTGGAGCAGCATGACGGCGGCGGTGTAGTGGGGCAGCGACAGGGTCGGCTCGGGAGCAGAGGGTGCACGGCGTCGGTGGACGGTCAATAACACGCGTGGTACCGGCGTGGCAAGCGCTGCCTCGCCACCCGAGGTTTTCCCGTCGACGCGGAGCGATTTCGGGCCGCCACCGCTGGTCGCGACCGCGCCCGCTGCGTACACTGGCAGCGTCAGCACCGGCGCGGCCTCCTGCCGCCGTCGCGATCACGAGACCGAGGCTCCACCCATGTCTGCATTGTCCAGCGTCCCTCGGCCGAAGCTGTCGTTCGGACAGATCGTGAACATGAACATCGGGTTCTTCGGCATCCAGTACAGCTTCGGGCTGCAGCAGGGCAACATGAGCCCGATCTACCGCTACCTCGGCGCGGACGAGGCGAACCTCCCGTTCCTGTACCTCGCGGGGCCGATCACGGGACTGATCGTGCAGCCGATCGTCGGGGCCATGAGCGATCGCACCCTCAGCCCCCGCGGCCGGCGGACGCCGTACTTCCTGATCGGCGCGATCCTCTGCTCGCTGTCGCTGTTCGCCATGCCGTTCAGCCGCTCACTCTGGATGGCGGCCGGTATCCTGTGGGTGCTCGATGCGGCGAACAACATCACGATGGAGCCGTACCGCGCCTACATCTCCGACCGCCTCGACGGCGCACAGACGTCGCTCGGCTTCCTCACGCAGAGCGCGTTCACGGGACTGGGCCAGACGCTGTCGTACATCACGCCCTCGCTGCTGGTGTTCCTGGGGATGAACCGCGATGCCGTGAACGACCGTGGCATCCCGACCATCACCATGATCGCGTTCATGATGGGCGCCGCGTTCTCGATCCTGTCGATCCTCTGGTCGGTGAAGACCACGCCGGAGCTGCCACTGACGGTTGACGAGCGCGCCCGCATTCAGGCCATGCCACGCGGCATCGGCCACACGCTGCAGGAGATCGTCGAGGCCGTGCGCGCCATGCCGTCCACCATGCGGCAGATGTCGGTGATGATGTTCTTCCAGTGGTATGCGATGTTCTGCTACTGGATTTACATCTCACCGGCACTGGCCGTGACGCTGTTCCAGACCCGGGACCCGCTCTCGGCGGGCTTCCGTGAAGCGGGACTGGTGACAGGGCAGGTGGGGGCATTCTACAACTTCATCGCCTTCATCGCCGCCTTCGCCATGATCCCGCTGACACGCCGCATCGGGGCGAAGTGGATGCACGTCATCGCGCTCGTTGCCGCCGCCGCCGCGATGCTCGCCATTCCGTCGATCCACAGCCGTGCGCTGCTGTTCGTCCCCATGCTCGGCATCGGCCTCTGCTGGGGGAGCATGATGGGCAATCCCTACGTGATGCTTTCCGACTCCATCCCCCGTGATCGCGTGGGCGTGTACATGGGGGTGTTCAACATGTTCATCGTGATCCCCATGCTGATCCAGAATGTCTCGCTGCCATTCTTCTACGACTCGCTGCTGGGTGGTAATCCGGCCAATGTCATCCGTCTCGCCGGCGTGCTGCTGGGCTGTGCCGCCGTCGGCTGTTCCTTCGTGACCGCCGCTCCGCGACGCAGCGAGAATGCGGTCCACATTCCCGTGGAGTCGCCGTGAGCATGAGAAGTCGAGCCGTCGTCACGTGCGTCGCCGGTACGCTGTGCCTGTCCGCCTGCCGCACCGTGACCCAGACGACGTTCGAGATCTCGCCGGCAGTACCGGTCGTCGGCTACGATCCCGCCCGTGACCTGGGCCCGCTCTTCCACGACGTTCAGATGGCGCGACTCTTCGCCGACTCGAAGACGTTCGTGGATGCGCGCCCACTGGAGGCGCCAGCGGCCCTGATGGCGCGCCATGCCACCGAACGCGCGCTGCCTGGCTTTGACCTGCGGGCCTTCGCCACGAAGTGGTTCACGCAGCCGCTCCCAGTGGCTGCGGTGGCCGGCAGTGCCGCCAGCACGGGCATGGAGCAGCACATCCGCGACCTCTGGCCGCTGCTCACGCGTGACGCCGACAGTGCCGATCCGCACTCGTCGCTCATCCCGCTGCCGAAGCCCTACGTCGTACCCGGTGGCCGCTTTCGCGAGATCTACTATTGGGACTCGTACTTCACCATGCTCGGCCTGATTGCGAGCGGGCGCACGGACCTCGTCGGCAACATGCTCGACAACTTCGCGCACCTGATCACCACCATCGGCCACATCCCGAACGGCAATCGCACCTACTACCTGAGCCGCAGCCAGCCGCCGTACTTCGCGGCCATGGTCGGCCTGTATGCCACCGCCACCGACACCGCGCAGGCAATGCGGTACCTCGCGGCGATGGAGTCGGAGCACCGCTTCTGGATGGAGGGCGCTGCCGCGCTGAAGCCGGGCACTGCGCACCGCCGTGTCGTGAAGCTGCGTGACGGCTCGCTGCTCAACCGCTACTGGGACGACCGGGCAGAACCCCGTCCCGAGTCGTACCGCGAGGACTTCGAACTGGCAGCCTCCGTGCCGGCGGCGCGGCGCGAGGCGCTGTACACGAACGTTCGCGCGGCTGCCGAAAGCGGGTGGGATTTCTCCAGTCGCTGGATGCGCGACACGACCGACCTCCGCACGCTCGAGACCACCGACCTCGCTCCGGTGGATCTCAACAGCCTGATGTACCACATGGAGCGCACCATCGCTGCGCTGCGGCGATACCGCAACGCCGATGGCGATGCCGTGGTGGCAGCGCAGTTCGAGGCGGCAGCCGAGGCGCGCAAGCAGAGACTGCTCGCGTCGGCGTGGGATGCGCGCGGAGGATTCTTCTACGACGTTCGCTGGCGCACGGGCGAACGTGTGACCGATCGCCCGACGCTGGCCGCCGCGTCACCGTTGTTCTTCGGGCTGGCGACGGCGGAGCAGGGTCGTGCCGTCGCCGCGCGGCTCGAACGCGATTTCCTGAAGCCCGGTGGATTCGTCTCGACCACCATCCGCTCCGGCCAGCAGTGGGATGCGCCCAATGGCTGGCCGCCGCTGCAGTGGCTCGCCATGGAAGGGGTGCGCCGTTACGGCCGCGCTGATCTCGCCGATCTGGCACGCACACGCTGGCTCGCACTCGGTCGTCGCACCTACGCGGCGACCGGCAAGATGACCGAGAAGTACGATGTGCTGGATCTCAGCCGGCCTGCCGGAGGTGGCGAGTATCCCACGCAGGACGGCTTCGGCTGGACGAATGGCGTGGCCCTCGCGCTGTCGAAACTCGCGAACGTGCCGTGATCACGTCATGACGACGCTCTTCTGGATCGGCGTGCTGGGCCTGGCGGTGCTGGAGACAGCGCTGGTGTACTTCATCATGCCGATGCCGGGCAGCCAACGCATGCGCAGTCTCGAGCTCGCGTATGCGCTCTACACCTGGCGTTGGGCGCTGCGCGTTGTGCTGGGTGTGGTGATGCTGCTTGGAATCGTCCCGGCGTTCCGGGCGCCGCGGGTGCGCTGGGCCGCCGGTGTGGCGCTGGCGGCACTTGGCGCGCTCACGTACGTCGTGAACTTCCGCATGGCAGCCGACGCCATCTTCCTGCAGCCGACGGTGGTGCGCCTGGCACCTGCGGCACGCAACGCCGTCGCCATGGACCGGCTCGTCGTCGGCGTCGAGATCGACGGCGAGGCACGCGCCTATCCGCTGCAGTTCATCGGCTATCATCATCAGGTGCGGGATACCATCGCGGGCCAGCAGGTGCTGGTGAGCTACTGCACCGTGTGCCGGACGGGGCGCGTCTTCCGCCCGGTGGTCGAGAGCGTGCCCGAGACGTTCCGCCTCGTCGGCATGGACCACTTCAATGCCATGTTCGAGGATCGTACCACGCGCAGCTGGTGGCGACAGGCGAATGGTGTGGCGGTGATCGGGCCGCTGAAGGGGACTGCCATGCCCGAGCTGCCCAGTGTGCAGGTGACGCTCGGGCAGTGGCTGGCGCTGTATCCGCAGTCGCTCGTGATGCAGGCCGACAGCGCCTTCGTGTCCGAGTATGCGAAGGACTACGCCTTCGAGCGTGGCACGAAGCGTGGCGGCCTGACCGGCACCGACAGCACGTCGTGGCAGGACAAGTCATGGGTGGTGGGCATCGCGCTCGGCGGTGCCGCCCGTGCCTACGACTGGAATGAGTTGCGTCGGGAACGCGTCATCAACGACACCGTCGGCGGCGTGCCGATCGTGCTGGCGCTCGCGTCGGACAGCGCCAGTTTCTTTGCCTTCCGTCGTCCGGCGGATGCGCGGCTCCTCGCGGTGCGTGGTGACTCGCTGCGAGGCGGCGGTGGCGCCTGGGCGCTGAACGGGCGTGGCCGCTCCAGCCGACTCGAGGCGATCAACGCCAGTCAGGAGTTCTGGCACAGCTGGCGGACGTTTCAGCCCGCCACGACCCGCCACTGACGCGCCAGGGCAGGGTCGGCGCCTGGGCGACCGCGACACGCTGCTGCACGGGCGCCGGCCACCGGGGGAAGACCTCCGAACGGTACTCGCCTGATCGACGGTCATCGACGCATCAGCAGATCGTGCGCCGACGGCGGAGACACCGCATCGACCGCACGGCGACATGATGGCAGATCGAGCGCCGGAAACCGAAACAGCTCCGGCTCCATGAGCGCAAACCGGGCGCGTACACTGGCAGCGCTGATCAGACCGTGAGCGAGCATCGCCTGAACGTCCACCAGATCACGCGCA
>Ga0105045_10000150_pt1 | contig 42085 bp, 25 predicted proteins | sample MAT02_FD_78089 | JGI IMG/M metagenome (GOLD analysis project Ga0105045, IMG submission 78089) | Freshwater microbial communities from Lake Fryxell liftoff mats and glacier meltwater in Antarctica - MAT-02 (megahit assembly) | ecosystem: Environmental > Aquatic > Freshwater > Ice > Liftoff...
TATTCTTCAGAAACACGGAGGTCCCGTCGTAGCACGTAACCGAGGGATCGACGAAGCTCGAGGTAAATGGATTGCCCTATTTGACGATGATCAAGTTGCCGAACCACAGTGGATTCGCGAATTGTGGTTAGTGGCGCGAGACAAGGATTCGAAAAGCGTCGGTGGCCTGTTGCACTTGCGACTTCCTGAGGGATGCACGCTTAACCTAACGAAACGATGCCGACGGATGCTAGGTGAAACCGTCATGTGGGATTCGGTTCAACCATATACCCGGCAAGAGGGACCTGGTTCTGGAAACCAAATGATTCACCGAAGTGTATTCAAACAAGTCGGGATGTATGATCAGTCGTTTTCTCTCCGCGGATACGACACGGATATGTATCGACGCATTCGGATGGCTGGTATCGAATCTTGGTTTGCTCCCAAGGCCGTTGGATACCACGTGATTCCAGCCGACCGGCTCAGAGATGGTTTCTTCAAGGAAACATCCTTACACAATGGATGGAGCTTTGCGCGTCGCGATCGTTTGGAAAAGGGCATCGTCTTCATTTCGCTGACGGCTGCAATGCGAACCATTCAAGCGATCGTGATCAACGTCCCGAGACTTTGCTGGCAGATAGGTACGGGAAGCCAGGAGCAGATTCTGGAGGGACGGATTGGTTTGTGGCGAGCCGAGGGGTACTTGCGATCAACGTTGTACAACATCGCACCCAGTTTGTTCCGACAGTCAAAATTTTTTAAGCAATATGAATTTCGCGCCGAGAAACGATTTCCGCCAACAAACCTAGGAACGGATATCGCGACAATATGAAGATCCTGTTGTGCCACAATTTCTATCAGCAACCCGGCGGTGAAGATCAATCCTTCGCTGAAGAGGCCTTGCTATTGGAGTCTCGTGGACATGAGGTGATTCGTTTTACTCGACACAATGATGCCATTCAGGAGATGAGCTCTTGGGATGTAGCGAAGAGAACTTTTTGGAGTAGCGAGTCTCACAACGATTTGAGAAGCATTCTCCAACGAGAGCAGCCCGACGTGATGCACTGCACGAATACGTTCCCGCTGATTTCGCCAGCCGCCTATTATGCAGCTCGTGAAGAACGCGTAGCGGTCGTTCAATCTCTTCGGAACTATCGAATGTTCTGTCCAGGAACTTACTTCATGCGAGATGGAAAGGTATGTGAGGATTGCCTCGGACGCAGGTTCGCTTGGCCTGCGATCGTTCACAAGTGTTATCGCGAGAGCCGAGCTGGCAGTGCCGTACTCGCCTCGATGATTGCGATGCATCGCTCCTTGGGAACTTGGTCCAAGTTGGTCGATCGATACTTTGCTCTAACGAACTTTTCGAGGGCTAAATTCATTGAGGGAGGTTTGCCAGGCGAGAAGATCGACGTCAAACCAAACTTTCTTTTAGAAGATCCCGGCGCGGGAAATGGCGATGGTGGTTATGCCGTCTTCGTAGGGCGATTGTCCACGGAAAAGGGGGTCGGCATACTACTTAACGCTTGGAGCCAATTGGAGTCGCCTCCACTGCTGAAAATCATCGGCGACGGTCCCATGGCGAATGAAGTGAAGGAAGCGGCGACTCGCAATCCAAACAAGATCCATTGGTTAGGAAGATTGGATCGTGCCAGGGTTCTTGACGAGGTTGGTAACGCTGCCTGTTTGCTACAACCATCCCTCTGGTATGAAGGTTTCCCTCGGACGATACTCGAGGCTTTCTCGCGAGGTACCCCCGTCATCGCCTCCCGACTAGGGTCTATGGAGGAGATCGTAGTAGATGGGAAGAGTGGAATCCTTTGCGAACCAACTGCCGAAGCTTTCCGAATCGCCGTGGAACAGTTTTTTGGAAATCCCAATGCTATTCCGATGATGCGATTCGAGGCGAGACAGCGATTCGAAGAGTGCTACTCTGCGGCAGCGAACTATGACAAGCTAATGGACATTTACGCCAAGGCCATTGCCATTGCCGCGAAAAGAAGTTCGGATTTAACGATGAAATGAATTGTGCGTCGAAGGGCTTACGATGCTTCGGCATTCGAGTTACTTTCGTGGGCAAAAAACTGTCATCGACCCACGTCGCAATTAGACTCAGCTACTGAACGTTTTTGAGTGTAATTCAAAAGCCCGTTAACACATAGAAATAACGACACTTATCGCTGATCGCCAGCGATTCGCTTTTTTCCCATGGAAAACGAAGATGAGATCAAGGCGGGAGGGTGAGGCTCCTGCCGAACCACAATGGCTCGGCAGGAGCCTCGCCCTCCCGTTTACAAATCAATTTACCGCACTGGCGACCAGCGAGGAGTGTCGAAATAACAACTTTCAGAATTTGAATTGATCAATCATTAGAAATTGGAACACAGGAAGCCAAAGGTATGTTTTCTCTACCAAGTAATTTGCTAGTCTCAGACCGGTCATTCTTAAAAAGCCTTAAGGGCACACTATTGGTACTAACCCGACCAATCGTTCGGTTTATAAGGCCTGTTCCGACGAACTTACTAGAGCCGATGAGTCGCCGTTGGGGATTTGAGCGTGGTACACCCATTAGCAGATGGTTTATTGATCAATTCATGGAGGCAAACCGTCAAGACGTTACGGGGAACGTTTTGGAGATTAAGAACGCACGTTACACAAAAAGTGTTGGACATGACGTAACCTTATCCGATGTACTAGACATTGATAGATCGAACGCTTCGGCTACTATTTATGCCGATTTAGCTACGGCAGACAATGCTGAATCCAATAAGTACGACTGCTTTATCCTCACCGAAACACTTCAATTCGTTTTCGACTTGGATAGCGCGATTGCCCACGCGTATCGGGTGCTGAAACCAAACGGCGTGTTGTTAGTTAGCGTGCCATGTGTGTCACCAAGCGATGATGAACTTATGGATGTCGACCACTGGCGATTCACTACCCTTGCGTGCGAGAAGTTGTTTGGCAAGGCGTTTGGAATTGAAAACATCCAAGTGACAGGATTTGGCAATTACGCATTGTCTGCCGGAATGTTATCCGGGTTGGCGATTGAAGAGATACCGAAAGAAAAACTAAATACTTTCGATAAAAAGTACACGACAGGTATCTTTATTCGTGCGAAACGTGTGTAAATCGTTGGTGGACTGTCTGAATGAAACTGGTTGAACAAACAGACGATGCCCTGGCAGTCGGGATCTCCAACTCCAAATCTGCGATCGATCGATTTCGGAGCGTTATAGGTCGAATACCGTTACCGAACATTGCTGGGACCGTTGGTACGCAATTGGGAATGTTTGGTCTTCACGCTTTGCATAGTGTGATTCTTGCTCGATTGCTGGATCCGCACGGTCGAGGTGAATACGGCACGGCGGTCTTGTTTACGCAACTCCTGATGTATTCGGGAATGCTTGGTACATCGTTTTCGATTGCGCGCCGGGCTGGCAAATCGTCGGATGGACTGAACGCTCTTGGAAATGCCTCGTTGCGCGTCGGAGTTGTGACGGGTCTCATCTCATTCGCAGTCGTTTGCTTACTGGCACTTTTTGCGTTGCCCGACTCGAAGGCGTATCTCGCACCGCTTTGTATAGCAAATGCGCTGCTTCTCCCCTTTGAGCATGCTCGTTTGGCGTTGCTAGCGGTCGATCACGGAAGTGGGGCATTTCGTCGATACAACGTGAATCGGCTGATCGCAGCGATTGCGTTTCCAATCCTTTTGGGGATCGCTTGGGGACTCGGAGCTGTTTCGGTCCAAACGGCAACCTGGCTCAGTGTACTGACAACCGTGATTGCTCTTGGAGCTTTACTAAAAACTCACAATAATGTAAGGCTCTTTCAGACTGCAGATCCACCAATTAGGACGCTGCTTCATGAGGGAATGCCTTACGCGACATCCTACTTTGCGGCACAACTCTTAGGACGGATCGACACCCTCCTCGTATTATGGTTGTTGAACTTTACAGATCAAGGCTATTACGCTGTGGCGATTGCCGCCTCCAGCTTGATGCAAGTCGTACCGAATGCGTTGAGTCTATTTTCATTCAACTTGGGTGCGTCCAAGAAAGGCAAACTGAGCGAACGAAAAATGTTTGCTGCTGGGGGAGGTGTCCTTGTCGCTCAGTTGGTTTCGGCAGTCGGAATGGCGTTCTTGTTGATTTACTGCTTACCGCTCATTTTTGGAGAGAAGTTTGTCCAGGCGACTCCGTTCGCGATTGCATTGCTACCTGGACTGGCAATCGATGGTCTCGCGACGGTAGCAGAGGGATATTTGCGAGGCTGCGGAAGGCCGCTTTCAACACTCATGCCGCGGACACTCGGAGCGATCACGTTAGTCATCGCAGCCTACTTTTTGTTCCCCACGTGGAATTCGCTTAGTATTCCTATTGCGTCGAGCATTGCACACTCAGTAAGCGGTTTTGCCATCTTGGGTATGGTGATTTTGTATCAGAACAACAAGCTGACCAGTCAACAAGAACCACCTAGCAAGAAATAGATTAATGAACTTACCGGTACGCGATTCGTCAGCATCAAAATCTAAGGCCTTTGAGACCCCTGAGTCGCTCCCGATCCATGTAACGTTGTTGGCAAGCTACATCCCACCACATCAAATGGAGAGTTACCTTGCTTATGCGGCTAGATTCGATCGGCTTTCGATTTTGTTATCGACGGCGATGGAGAGTCACCGAGGCTGGTCCACTGACTGGGGAACTCTAGACGTTCAAGTTCTGAAAGGCTGGACCTTTGCAAGACGCTGGAAGCACCGTGTGGGCTTCACGGACGCGGTAGACATCCATCTTCCGATCAATGCGTTCCGTCGATTGTTAAGCCTTTCTCCTGACGTGGTTGTAGCTTGTGAATTGGGTGCTCGTTCGTTCGTCTCTTCACTCTACACGATGATCCATTTCAAGAAGCCTCTCGTTTTATGGGCATGTGTGTCGGAGCATACGGAACAGGGACGCGGCTTGTCCCGAAGGATCATTCGCGGCTGGCTAATGCGACGAGCGGCAGCGGTAATTGTCAATGGCGCAAGCGGTCGACGATACATCGAAGGCTTGGGGGTTCAGCCTGACAAGATCTTTGAAATTCCGTATTGCACGCCTGTGAATTTTTTCGATCAATGCTCTCTCGAGCGGAACGAGGGTGAGTCACATCGATTAGTTTGCGTTGGTCAGCTGATTGAACGGAAGGGTGTCGAGCGGCTTATTCATCAATTGTCCTATTGGGCGACGTCCAATCCCGAGCGTCATGTAGAACTGGCAATCGTCGGGGATGGTCCCCTTTTGGAGAGCTTGAAAGAGATTCCGTTACCCAAGAACCTGCAGATTGACTTTCTTGGAAAGAAGACCCATGAAGAGTTAATACAGATTTATTCCGGATCAGGTATACTCGTATTTCCAACGTTGGCCGACGAGTGGGGGCTCGTGGTTAACGAGGCGATGGCAGCTGGATTGCCCGTTCTTGGAAGCTTATATAGTGGAGCTGTTGAGGAGTTGTGTCATGAAGGTCAAACGGGTTGGGTCTTCCGAGTCGATCATGACCAAGAGTTGTTGGACGCAATAGATCGCGTTCTCAATACTTCAGTCGAACGGCTTAACGATATGCGCAAGCTCGCTCGTGAGCGGGTTGCCAATATTACTCCTGAGACTTGTGCCGATATTTTTAGACAAGTAGTTCGAGGGGTGCTCGAAAATCGCAGTAGGAAAGTGCGATGATAGTTAAAGAGTCACAAGGCCCGTCGAAATGGACCTGGCAAACTTTTCTCCAGCAACCGATCGCCATCGTTATCGGGGTAAGTCTGATTTTCGGCCTTCTTTTCGTTAACGAAGCAAATTTTCGTCAGACGACAGCGATGGAGGCAGGCGCGGACTGGCAGGCCCTCATGAAGCTAGGGATCTCTGGTGCCTGTGGAGCTTACGGGCTTTGGTTTCTTAATTTTTCTAGACTAAAAGAATTGAGTGTACCTGCGACTGGAATGGCCCTGTTTTGTGTATGGGCCTATGTATGCGCCATGAAGTCTGTGAATGTCGTCTACTCACTCACTTGCTGTACAACGATGGTGAGTGTTTTCGTGTTTACGGACGCGATCACGCAGAAGATGGGCAGGCAGAGGATTATTTTGGTTTCTTTAACGGTCTTGGTGTTGTTCTTGGTTGGTTGTTGGTGCGCCAATGTCGTTGCGCCCGGTTTAAATTCGTTTGATCCGTTGGTGGACGCTATCGCGGATTCGCGTCGGTTTGCTGGATTGCTTCATCCAAACGGAACCGCTGGCTTGGCCGCGATGTCGATTGGACTGGCGCTGGTGGCGGCCAACGCGGGTTATCTATCTTGGAAACAAGCAACACCTCTGATGCTCTTTGCCTTCGTAACTTTGTTTCTAACCGGTAGTCGCACTTGGATGTTCGCTGCGATTCTTGTCTCTGGTTACGCTGCGCTCAAGCACCTCAATGCTCTCAATCGCGTAATGGCTATCTCCGCGGGAGTTGTTGTAATTGCTCTAGCAAGTTTCTATCTTTCTGAAGCATGGAGTTCTTCCAAGGCAGATAAAGCGCTGGCAAGTGTTTCGAGAAGCGGAAAAAGTGAAGAGATCTATACATTAACCGGGAGGGCTGATTTGTGGGCGTTCTGTATAAAAAAGATCGAATCGTCCCCCGTATTTGGCTATGGCTATGGTTGTCAGCGGTTCATTATCGCCGATGAACATTACTGGCCGACCCGACACGCGCACAATGTTCTTTTGAACGCTACGCTTGGTACTGGTCTAGTCGGAGGAGGTATTCTCGCCGTCGTTTTAGTCTATCAGATCTTTCGATTGTTTACGGATCGTAATGACTTCCCCGATACAATCCTGTTACTGATTCTGGTCGGAGGATTTTCGGAAAATCCAATCTTCAACCCCTTGCCGGGTGCATTAACATTTCTATTTTTCGCGTCGCTACACTGGAGGGATGAATTTCGAATCGGTGCCTAATGGACGCCTAAGTCCGCGAAAACTATCAAGCAAACCGCTGTTTTAGCCTTAGTTCGACTGTCCCAACTTGTAATATTAAATTCGATCGCTTGAATTAAGCTTCTGGCACTCGCCGCGATAAAAACTAGGATTTTCAGATGCAGCTAGAGCCTTTTATAGTTGCGCGATGAAAGGCCGACATGCTTTCAAAGTGTCGGCCCTTCAGACCTTGAATCGCTTGGCAATCATGAGTCCGAGGCTTTGCGGCATTAGCAAAGGATCTGGTGGGCCTTTACCGTTGAAAAGTCGATTCCGGTCCTGGAATCAAAAGCCATCCGTTTTCAAAACGCTATGGAATTAGTAGACTTTAACGAATACATTCAGCCGTCCACCTGAGTCGTCTCCGTCCCCAAACAAAGACAAGACCTAGCTATAGAAATCGAGTTCAATGAATACAGCTCTTCTTATTCTTGTGATTCTCTATTTGGTTGGGACTTTAGCTGTTGGCGCATGGGCTGGATCCAAAATCAAGAATACCGCTGACTTCGCCGTTGCTGGCCATAGCTTACCCCTGATCATGGTCATCACAACGAGCTTTGCAACGTGGTTCGGTGCGGAAACGGTCTTGGGAATTCCAGCGAAATTCGTAAATGGCGGGTTCATCGAGGTTGTCGAAGACCCTTTCGGGGCATCGATGTGTCTGGTCCTTGTCGGTCTCTTCTTCGCCCAGAAGCTATATAAGATGAAGCTTTTGTCGATCGGAGATTACTTCCGAAATCGGTACGGAGTCGTCGTTGAGATTTTGTGCTCGATGCTGATCATCCTGAGCTATCTTGGCTGGGTCGCCGCTCAGATTACTGCGCTCGGACTGGTCTTCACGATTCTTTCTGGAGGCGAGATTAGTGCTCCCGCCGGAATGATCATCGGAACTGTCTTGGTCCTAGTCTACGTAATCATGGGCGGCATGTTGGCGGTGGTTTATACCGACTTCATTCAAATGATTGTCTTAGTGATAGGCTTATCTTACATTGCTTGGATAGCGGCTGGGCAAGCTGGCGGAGCCGATAAAGTTTTTGCCTTAGCTACTGAACGTGATCTATTCAGGATCCTTCCAGAGCCGACACTTAAGAACTGGCTCTTCTTCATCGCCTCGGCAATTACCATGATGTTGGGATCCATTCCGCAACAGGACGTTTTTCAGCGAGTCATGTCCGCAAAGGACGCTACGACTGCTCGCAACGGTGCTGTGATCGGCGGGTTGTCCTATTTGATATTCGCCTTTGTTCCGATGTTCATCGTCGTTGCTTCGCTGATCATCATGCCTGAAGTGGCAACCAAACTTCTCAACGGAGATCACGAACAGAAAGTCTTACCGACCTTGATTCTCAATCACATGCCATTCTTCGCTCAAGTCATGTTTTTTGGGGCCCTTGTTTCCGCGATCAAGTCGACTTCGTCCGCCACGCTTCTGGCCCCTTCCACAAGCTTTGTCGAAAACATCCTTCGTCATCTGTGGCCGACTTTGGATGATCGTCATCTGCTTAAGGCGATGCGGATCAGCATTTTTGTATTTGCGACTACTGTGTTGACATACGCGATCGCTATCGAAGGGAAGCCGATTTATGATATGGTTTCCTCTGCCTATCAAGTCACTCTGGTAGGCGCGTTTGTTCCTTTGGTGTTTGGTTTGTACTGGTCGGGAGCAACGACACAGGGTGCGTTGACAAGCATCATCTTTGGTGTGGGTACATGGGTGACACTAACATTTGTACCAGCTTGGGGTGAAGAATTCCCAAGTCAACTTGCAGGATTACTCGCAAGTATCTTTGGAATGATTCTCGGCTCGAAAATTCCTCAGTTTATTCGCGACTCGAAAGCGTCTGAGGAATCGACTTATAGCGTGCATCCCGAAGGAATCTGACGCTAAACGTTACACGATGTGAATAAACGCATGAACGTGTGGCGCTCCGCGGAAGTGGATTACAGCCTTGGGTCCTTCGATTCGCCAGCAGTCCCATATTCCGTCGTGTTTGAGATCGGAATCACGAAAGAACGCGATTTGCAAACGGTTGATTCCATCCGGCTTCTGATTCAGCAAGTCGAGTGCTTCGGACCGATCTTCTTCGCGGTACGGCGACAGGATCGACGCAAGTGCTTCTTCAAACACAGTACGTTGATCGCCACTCATTTCTGAAACACTTAGCCCTAGATAAGGCCGCGAATTTAATCCAACCGTGACTTTGGACTCTGATTGACCGTCGCCGGATACGAGTGCTGTTGCTCTTTGCTTGGCATCGAGTGCTTCAAAAACACGATGAACTTTCTGTGTTTGAAAGTAAAACAAGTTTTCTTTCGGATCAGACTCTTCACCATGCCCGTAAGCGATCGGTCCTCCGAAAGCCACATTCGCGAGGGAGTTACCGTCAGCTCGCATCGTCAAGTGTCGTCCAGTCAGTACCCACTCAAACTGAGTATCGCCTGGTTTACCAAACCAAGCCATGCTATAAGCATCCAATCCTCCGTCGTCGTCCTCCGTTTGCTTTACAATTCGCTCGTAGCCATCCGCAGACGTTAGCTCGCGAACAATTTGTTTAGCAAGCCCTTGCTGCTTCGGGCTATAAAACGAGCTGCCAATGATTGGCTTCACGACGTGCCAATTGGCTTGGACTACACTACGAAGCGGATCCTGGAAGTCTCGCACAACCGCGCTGCGCTGGGATTCCGAAAGTGTCTCAAACAATTCACCCGCAACCGATTCGGCTCTGCTACTTGTCGAAGGACCCGTTGCATGTACCCAGCGAGGTGATGCCAGGGCGGCGGTACTTGCCATTGCGACCACAAGAAAATCACGACGCGGGACAACCATCTTGCAACTTCCACGTATGAGCATCGAATCTCGCGATTGATTAGCTGGCAACTCGACGGTTCGATCAATCGATTGTGATCCCGAATCCGATCCGGAATCTTTAGGTACAAATAGTGATTTCATGGCACACCTTTTCAGCAAAGAGAGGAAAACAAAGATACCTCATTCTATCCTACTGTAAGTCAAGTTGACACGTGCATTGCCATTTCACTCGGTAAACGACAACGAGTTGTTGAAAGAAATTTGTCGTTTGGTCGTTTTTTAATTTTTCTGAAAGGTATATTTCGGAATCCATGAGATTACTTACAGGCGTGAGGAATTTTCTGTCAAGTGTCAGTTCTTCGACCTTAAATCGATGGATTTATCTCACCCAAAAAGATTGGTTTGGTATCATAGAACCTTACGACGTGACACGATCCGAATGCCGTTGCTGCAGTTCCGACAGTACACGTTCCTGCCCTGTTTGGTGCCTTTTGTAAAAGATGTCCACCTCTCCCATTGAACCGATCAATCAGCGATCTTTCCGACGATGGCTACTGTGCATTACCCTACTCGCTATTGTGGCAATGAGTAGTACGTTCGCCTGGTTTAACCCACAAACGCTTGGTAGCATCGTTGGCGAAGGGCGTCGACTTATCGCTTTTGTGTCGACAGCGACAGCCAGCCCTTCGAACGAACTCAGCAGGAAGCAGTCGGGGCGCCCAGTCGCAGTTGGAGTTACGGTTGCAACCACGAAGGATTTGCCAGTCTACTTAACCGGCATTGGCACCGTGACGGCGCTCAACACGGTTACCGTGAAAACGCGAGTTGATGGAGAGTTGATACGGGTTTCGTTTCAGGAAGGTCAATCGGTCCAGGCTGGCGACCTGATCGCTGAGGTCGATCCAAGACCATTCGTTGCAGCACTAGACCAAGCAAAGGGACAACTCGCTCGAGACGAAGCGACACTCCAACTAGCAAGGCTGACGCTCGGAAGATTGGAATCGCTGATGCTCCAGAATGCGACTTCACAGCAAGAGTTTGATGAACAAAAGGGACTTGTTGCCCAATCGGAGGCGGTCGTAGCGATTGGCCAAGCGAATGTGGAAATTGCAAAGCTACAGCTTTCGTACACACGAATCGTTTCTCCGATTACCGGAAGTGTTGGCCTGAGATTGATTGACCAAGGCAACATCGTCAAAGCGAGCGATCCAGGCGGACTTGCCGTCATCACGGAATTGAATCCGATAACTGTCGTCTTTACTATTCCTCAGGACGACATTCCTCGATTACAAGCGAGCGCTACTAATCAAAATAAATTAGTTGTCGAAGCCTTTAATCGAGATATTACGACTCGATTAGCCACTGGTGTACTTACAGCACTCGACAATCAAATAGATGCAACGACCGGGACTTTGCGGCTCAAGGCAACATTCGAAAATACAGAAAAGTCGTTGTTCCCCAATCAGTTTGTAAATGCTAGGTTGCTGATTGATACCATGCGAAATGCAATCGTCGTTCCTTCGCTGGCGATCCAGCGCGGTCCCGACTTTCGATTCGTGTACGTCGTACGAAGCGACGAAACCGTCGAGTTGCGTAAGGTTCAAGTTGGCCTCACGGAAGTTGTCGATTCCTCGATAATCGACGGATTGGCTGCAGGCGAAATGGTAGTGATCAACGGAATGGATAAGCTTCAGCCGAATGCAAAGGTAATTTTACCTACGCCAAAAGTAGATTCGGCGGGCTAATCGAGATGGATTTCTCACGGATCTTTATCCTCCGTCCGATTGCAACCGTTCTTTTTATGGTCGCGATTGCAATCACTGGAGGAGTCTCCTATCGGCTACTCCCCGTGTCAGCTTTACCGCAAGTGGAATACCCAACCATCGTGGTCACGACTTTCTATCCCGGCGCCAGCCCTGAAGTCGTCGCATCGTCCATCACCACACCGCTTGAACGCCAACTTGGTCAAATACCAGGTCTAAGCCAAATGACAAGTTCAAGTTCTGACGGATGCTCAGTAGTTACTCTGCAGTTTATCCTGGAGCTAAACGTCGATGTTGCGTCTCAGCAGGTTCAAGCGGCAATCAACGTAGCAAATGCATTTCTTCCACAGGACCTGCCAAACCCACCTGTTTATAACAAGACGAATCCGGCAGACTCGCCTGTACTCACTCTCGCACTTTCTTCTCCGACCTTTCCACTGTCGCGAATTCAGGACCTAGCGGATACGAGACTGGCTCAAAAGCTATCGCAAATAGAAGGTGTCGGGCAAGTTTCGGTATCCGGTGGGCAAAAAATCGCTATCCGCATTCAAGTGAATCCTTTAGCACTAACCAACGTAGGGCTTGCGATAAGCGACATTCGATCGGTCCTCGTAGCATCCAATGTCAATCAAGCAAAAGGAAGTTTTGACGGGTTACAGCAATCGATCATCATCTCGGCGAATGATCAACTGCTTACCAGCCAGCAGTATCGTGATCTTGTCGTATCCTCAACCGATCGTGCACCGATAAAACTTTCGGATGTCGCTGAGGTTCTAGATGACGTAGAGAATGAAAGGCAAGCCGCCTGGGTAAACGAGACACCCGCGATCTTAGTCAACATCCAGCGCCAGACGAACGCGAACGTAATTGAGGTTGTCGATCGTATTAAAAGCTCGCTACCACAAATCCTCGAATCGCTACCGACTGCAATCAATTTAAAAGTCGTGCTCGATCGAACCGAGTCGATTCGAGCCTCGATTCACGACGTTCAATTCGAACTCATGCTGACGATCGTGCTAGTAATCCTCGTGATTTTCGTATTTTTGCGGAGTGTTCGCGCGACATTCATTCCCGGGATTGCTGTGCCACTTTCGATCATTGGTTCGCTGGGATTCATGTATTTGGTCGGTTGCAGCATCAATAATCTCTCGCTGATGGCTCTTACTATTTCAGCCGGCTTCGTAGTTGATGACGCGATCGTTATGATCGAGAACATCATTCGCCACATTGAGCGAGGCTTACCAGCCAAGGAAGCTGCATTGTTAGGCGCAAGCGAAATTGGCTTTACGATCATATCCTTAAGCGTGTCTCTGATCGCCGTTTTGATCCCGCTGCTGTTTATGGGCGACATCATCGGCCGGCTATTTCGCGAGTTTGCCATCACGTTAAGCATAACGATTGTGGTTTCGGCGTTTGTGTCGCTAACCCTCACTCCGATGATGTGTGCCAAGCTTTTGGTTCCCCACACCGTACTGGATAGAGATCACCCAGGTTCGAATCAGGTTAAAAAAACCAATCGACTTTCTAATCTAGTAGAACTTGTGTTTGCTTGGATCGTTGAGAAATACGGTATGTCGCTTCAAGCCGTTTTGAAACATCAAGTAGCGACCATGCTTGTCTTCTTTGCAACGATGCTCGCAACCCTCTATCTTTACGTTCTCATTCCGAAAGGTTTTTTTCCTGACGAAGATACGGGGGTATTGATTGGTATTACCGAAGGCCCCCAAGACATCTCGTTTTCCAAGATGAAGAAGCTACAGGAAGGGATTAACCGAAGAATCCTACAAGACTCGGATGTGGAATCCATCAGCAGTTTTATCGGAATTGACGGCACTAATCTGACGCTCAACAGCGGACGCGTTCAAGTGAAGCTGAAACCGCATGATCAGCGCGATACGTCAGCAGTGAATGTTTCAAGAAGGATACAGGATAGTATGAAAGACCTGTCTGATGCATCGTTGTACATGCAACCAGCTCAAGACCTATCGGTCGAGACGCGTCTCAGTCGCTCCCAATTTCAATACACGATCGAAAACGCCAATAGTCAAGAGCTCACAGAATGGGTTCCAGTGTTCATAGGGAAACTAAAGCTTCGTCCTGAGTTACGCGATGTCGCAACAGACCAATTACTAAATGGCGCGCAGTTGAATGTTGTCATCAATCGTGACTCTGCTGCGAGACTGGGTGTAGATCCATCCGGTATCGATGACGCTCTATATGATGCATTCGGTCAACGCCAAGTCTCTACCATATTCACTCAATCGAATCAGTACCGGGTTATCCTCGAAGTAGCTCCAGAGTTTCGGAGTTCACAGAGTTCTATAAATGATCTTCGAGTAAAGAGCGCGGACGGCACTCTGGTTCCAATGTCATCCTTCACGAAAGTCCTGACACAAAGCGCACCGCTGGCCATTAATCACCAGGGTCAGTTCCCGGTGGTTACCATATCGTTTAATCTTCGTAAAGGGTATTCGCTAGGCTCTGCAGTTCGTGCTGTAGATGAAACCATCCGCGAGACGGAGATGCCAGCGAGTATGATGGGCAGTTTCCAAGGCACGGCACAGGCGTTCGAGAACTCGCTTACAACAACCCCTTTTCTTATCCTTGCCGCGCTCATCACCGTCTACATCGTACTGGGAGTACTTTACGAAAGTTATATTCATCCCATCACGATCCTCTCGACCCTACCATCGGCAGGGGTTGGCGCACTTTTAGCATTAATGTGGTATCGGATGGAGTTAACCGTTATCTCGTTGATTGGAATCATCCTCCTGATCGGGATTGTGAAAAAAAATGCGATTATGATGATTGATTTCGCCCTCGATGCTCAACGCAACCAAGGCCTTTCGCCGCAAGAGGCCATCTATCAGGCTTGTTTGCTTCGATTTAGACCCATCATGATGACAACCATGGCTGCTTTGTTGGGAGCAGTTCCGTTAGCCTTCGGCGATGGCGTAGGCTCCGAGCTTCGCCAACCTCTGGGTATTACTATTATTGGAGGATTAATTTTCAGTCAAATTCTTACTCTTTACACAACTCCTGTTGTCTACCTCTGGTTAGACCGGATTCAATTCTCAGCAGTCAAAGCAGTTTCAGAGGAGCTTGAGCCAAGATGAACCTCTCGGAACCGTTCGTTCGTCGTCCTGTTGCGACATCGTTATTGACGATTGCGATGCTCATTGCCGGAATGCTGTCCTATTGGCTGCTCCCAGTGGCTCCGTTGCCGCAAGTCGACATGCCCTCGATTTCTGTCAGTGCGAGTCTACCAGGAGCGAGCCCTGAGATTATGGCAACATCCGTTGCCACTCCGCTGGAACGAAGCTTATCGCGTATCTCGGGAGTCACCGAGATGACAAGCAATAGTACGCTCGGAAACACCAGCATTGCTCTCCAATTCGAACTCGATCGGGATATCAACGCAGCAGCCAGAGACGTCCAGGCTGCGATCAACGCTGCACGAAGTCAACTACCACCGAATCTGCCTAACAACCCATCGTATCGCAAGGTGAATGCAGCTGACTCACCAATCATGATGCTAAGCTTAATCTCCGACACGATACCTAAAGCCGTAATGTACGATTCTGCTGCAACGGTGTTGCAACAGATGCTTTCGCAAGTACCAGGAGTCGGCCAAGTGTTTATCGGCGGTGGCTCGCTCCCTGCCGTACGAGTTGAAATCAATCCAACAGTCTTAAGTCAGTTGAATTTGTCACTCGAGGATGTCCGTTCGGCGTTATCAAAAGCCAACGTGAAACGACCAATTGGCTCGATTGAAAACGACGAGCAATCTGCGTTTGTTGTCACCAATGACCAACTCTTCGAGGCTTCTGAGTACGAAACTTTGATTGTTGCATATCGCAATCAAGCGCCGATCCGCATTAGAGACATTGCAACGGTTACTGACTCCGTGGAAGACACTCGACAGTTTGGAATCGTAGACGGCATACCATCTATCTCGGTTCTGATTTTTCGGCAACCGAGTGCAAATATTATCGAAACAGTCGATCGAGTCCGCCGACTTTTGCCGAGTCTAAGAGCTCAAATCCCGACGGCGATCGAAATAGGCATTGGTTTTGATCGCACTACGTCCATCCGCGATTCGTTAGAAGATGTGCAATTCACATTGTGGCTCTCTGTAATCCTTGTAACGCTAGTCGTATATGCATTTTTGCGAGACTGGCGGTTTACTCTCGTCGCTTCGGTATCAGTGCCTGTTTCTCTCGTAGCGACATTCGCGATGATGTACTTGGCGAACTACTCTTTGGACAATCTTTCGCTCATGGCATTGACGATCGCTACGGGCTTTGTTGTAGACGATGCGATCGTTGTCACTGAAAATATCAACCGCTATTTGGAGAAAGGTTATTCAGCATTCGATGCGGCCGTTGTGGGCGCTAAAGAGATTGGTTTCACAGTACTTTCAATTAGCGTTTCTTTGATCGCCGTGTTCATTCCAATCCTATTTATGGGAGGGGTCGTGGGCCGTCTATTCCAGGAATTTGCGATTACTCTCTCCTTCGCGATCATCATTTCATTGATTGTGTCGCTTACAACGACTCCGATGCTCTGCGCGATATTGCTTCGACGGAAAGCTCATGGAACTGAATCTCCGTCTGGGCCTGTTGCGAATGTAGCTGAGAGCCGTCTATTAAGTTTCTATCGGCGAACTCTATTGATCGTGCTAGATCATCCAACATGGACCCTCTTGGTGTTCCTAGGGACGATAGCTCTGAACATGTATCTGTTCATGATTATTCCGAAGGGATTCTTTCCTCAACAGGACACGGGACGACTGGTTGGTAACATCGTAGCAGACCAGGGAACTTCATTTCAAGCGATGTCGGCGCTTGTTAGGGAGTTCTGCTTGAAGGTTAGTAAAGATCCGGCAGTTGATCGCGTACTTGCTTCAACCGGCGGTAGCGGAAATGGCGGTGTTAACGCGTCTAGGATGTTCATCACCCTAAAGCCCCTTGGCGAAAGACAAACGAACATTGATCAAACCATCTCCGATTTGAGAACTCGCGTCGCAGGAATCTCAGGAGCTAGCCTCTTCCTTCAGGGCGTTCAGGACCTGCGGATTGGAGGGCGTGTATCCAGTTCCCAATATCAGTTTTCGCTAAGAGGCTCAAATCTACGCGAGCTCAATGAATGGTCAGCTAAGATGTTGATTGAGATGCAAAAGATCCAGGGAATCGCCGATGTCAACTCAGATCAACAAGACAAGGGCATTCAGACTCGACTTGTGGTCGACCGACAGCTGGCATCTCGGCTTGGCGTAGACTTCCAGAGTATTGATAACACGCTTTACGATGCGTTTGGCCAGCGACCGGTCTCCACTATCTATTTGCCACTTAATCAGCACCGCGTTGTAATGCAGCTTGCTCCCGAATTCGCCCAGGGCCCCGCTTCGCTCAAGAATATTTACGTTAGATCGTCATCCAATTTAAATGTGCCTCTTGCGGACCTTTACGAAACCGAAAGTCGCAATGCTGCCTTAGCCGTTGCGCATACGGGGTTGTTTCCTTCTGCTACGATTTCTTTCAATCTTCTCCCGGGAGTCTCACTCAGCAGTGTAGTCCCATTGATTGAAGAACAGCTGAATTTGCTTGGTGCTCCAGATGACATATTCGGAAAGTTTTCGGGAACCGCTCAGGCTTTTCAGGATTCTTTAGCGAGCCAACCTTTACTCATCTTAGCAGCGATAGTGGCCGTCTACATTGTGCTGGGAATACTGTATGAAAGCCTCATACATCCGCTGACTATCCTATCGACGCTTCCTTCGGCCGGAGTCGGCGCGATTCTTGCCCTGATGGTCTGCAACATGGAGTTTAATATTGTTGGTTTGATTGGCATCCTGCTCCTGATAGGAATTGTCAAGAAGAACGCGATAATGATGATCGACTTTGCAATCGCCACGCAACGCTCGATGAACATCGACGCGCGTGACGCTATCGTTGACGCCTGTATTTTGCGATTCCGCCCGATCTTGATGACGACAATCGCCGCCCTATTGGGAGCATTACCGATGGCTATCGGCTGGGGCAATGGGGCGGAACTTCGACGCCCGCTAGGCGTAACGATTGTTGGTGGACTACTAGTTAGCCAGCTCGTGACACTCTATACGACGCCGGTTCTATACTTATCACTGGAACGATTGTTCCGACGGTAGGATCTGCAACGCCAGTTCATGACGACATTGTTCTGTTTACGAGTGTTCCCACCGTCTTGGATGCACTTTGGAACTAAGGTTCATTGCTAAACGTACCGCTACGCATTCGCTCCGGAGTCGAATACTCGTGTTTCCTGCTAAGCAGACATCTCCCTCAACCAAACCAATCAGTAACGAGACTGGGTTAGACGAAGTGCTTGCGAGGATTCAACGGCTAACGAATGTCTCGGCAGAGAACGGACGTCCTCAAGAGTCGTCAGCAACCGATCGGGGAGACGCAGCCTCGAACCAAGCGTTTCGAAGAGACCCGCATACTGGTGGCGTGGTAGATTCGGCAAACTCAGTAACTATCCCTGAAACGTCCGAGCCCGAAACATCTAACGGCACAAATCCCAACAAGAACCTGAGCGAAACGGGCCTTCTTGATGAGCCCATGATACCCTTGGAACCTAAGTCACTACAAGACGCTGGGCTATCCGAGACGATTATTGAGGAGTTGACAACACGCTTTCTATTCAATCGTGGCGAAGCGACCGGACGTCAAGTATCCGATCAAGTAAAGATCCCGTTCCGATTAGTAGAACCGATCTTAGCGAAACTTAAGTCCCAGCAATTTGTCGGTTATGCTCGCGCTTCTACGGTTAATGACTACGTCTACGTGATGACCGACGCGGGGAGAGACCGAGCAAAAAGACATCTAGAAAAAACGACCTATTTCGGTGCGGCTCCTGTTCAACTCGCAGACTATATCGCGAGTGTGAAACTACAATCGGTCGAACATCAACATCCCAGTCGCGAAGCGCTACGAAAAGCTTTCTCGGACTTACTTGTTTCTCCATCGCTCCTTGCACGACTAGGTCCTGCGATCAACAGCGGTCGTGGAATGTTTCTCTATGGATACCCCGGCAACGGGAAAACTAGCATCGCAGAACGTGTCACACGCACCTTCGGGCAGTTCATCTGGATTCCGAGATGCATCCTCGTCGAAGGAGATATCATCCGTGTTTTCGACCCCATGATGCATGAGGAAGTAGAGCCAAACGCTTCTGAAGGATTTCTAGACCACAACCAAATTGATCGCCGATGGGTAAGAATCCGTCGACCGACCATTATCGCTGGTGGTGAGTTGACGATGTCCATGCTCGAAGTTGCTCACAACCCAAAGTCCAACATTTGCGATTCTCCACTACAGATAAAGAGCAATTGTGGCGTGCTCCTTATCGATGACTTTGGTCGTCAACAAATGACCGTTGATGAACTTCTGAACCGGTGGATTGTACCGCTTGAAAAACGCCATGACTATCTATCGCTTCACAGTGGCAAGAAGATACAAGTACCCTTTGACCAACTCGTTATCTTCAGCACAAATTTAGAACCTAAGAACTTGGTCGACGACGCATTCCTTCGGCGGATTCCTTACAAGATTGAAGTACAAAACCCGACCGAAGACGCGTTTAAAAAACTCTTTGGAATCATGTGCAAAGTATTGAAAGTCCCGTACAAACCTGAGATGGTGGACTACTTGATTGAAAAGCACTACAAGCCCTTTGCACGCCCCTACCGAAACTGCCACCCTCGGGATCTGCTCCTTCAAGTTCGCTCTTTCTGCCACTACAACTCGGTCCCACTCGACCTCCGCGCCGAGTACTTGGATTTCGCTGTTGAAAACTACTTTTCAATCATGTAGCGAGTCCTATTGCGGTCGTTTGATGCGAGAGATCAGGCCGTCCGATTTGACTGTCACTCCATGAACTTTGCTTCGCAATTGCTCAGGATGGGGTGCGAATGCCGCTGCTGTTTTCAAGTCGACATAGTTCTCGTTGACAAGCCGAAAAAGGCTATCAGTAAAAGAATGCATGCCATCGCGCGTGGAGTCTGCAATGATCGCATGCAAGTCCTCTTCTTGCCCTTCGCGAATGCGTTCACTCACCGACGGTGAAGCAAGTAAAACCTCGGTCGCTGGATCCATCTTGACACCTTCTTTCGAACTTGGCAACAGTCGCCGTGCCATAACGGCCCGCAATCCGTTGGCTAGACAAGCCCGTATGAACGGATGCCGATCGGTCGAAAAGAATTCCAAGATGCGCGAAAAAGCCTGAACTGTATCGACCGTGTGCAAGGTAGCAAATACTAAGTGAGCGGTTTCCGCAGTCGTCAATCCGGCATGCAGCGTCTCTTTACCTCGCATTTCGCCGATGACAATCACGTCAGGATCTTACCTCACTGCCCCACGCAGGGCTGTCGGAAAATCGATTACGTCCAACCCCACTTCGCGCTGACTGATGACGCTCTTTTCGGGGTTGAAAAGATACTCAACCGGATCCTCGATGGTGATCATGGTGAACGCTCGCCTAATCCGTCTTGGACACTGTCTGCGATATGCTCATAAACCCGAGGCAAGTGCGTCTCAGCGGCTGTTAGTATTGGTAGATCGACGCGATGAAGTGTCGCCGCCACTCGCAGAATTAACGGCGAACCGATTTTAATATGCAGATCGGATGCTTCCAGCTGCGACATCTTCAATCGTAAACGGTGGATCAAGAGATCATTTTGCATTGCATCCACTCAATAGATCGAGAGCAATTAGCGGGAAATAGCCAAACTCCATTTCTACCAGACGCTTGTAAATCGTTCATGGTAAATATCAAACAACCTGGACGGCCGACATGCACTCGGCGACGATTTTTCGAATTTAGTGACAACACGACTTCCGTAAGGCGACGGACAGTTTCGCCTATACTAAGGCGAGCGGCAGAATGGTTTGAACCGGGAGGGAGAGGCTCCTGCCGATCCAAAGCCAAGCTAATTCCTCTAAAACGATTCCAGAGTGGAACTTTTTTGCGGTTTCGCACATCCAAGGCCAGCACACATAGTCCCAGCGAGCCTTTTGTCTCTACTGATAGTTTGTGTGGACGGAGTTCGGTTTAGGCAGAATGTATGGATAATCCCAGCAGTTTTTGCCGACACAAACGAAAGGACGACCGGAATATTCCGAAAAGTCTAATCTTCGGGGTAGCCCGTGAACTAAGGTGGAGGTTTGGGCGAAGCGGGGGGAGTGTGTTGACCTCTGGCAACGTTAAGTCAAACAATCAAGCAACGCTCGCTCGAAGTAGCCGACAAATCAGGTGGTAACTCAATGAGTCGAAAAATGACCAAGCAAATTCGCCAGCTAGGCCGTCAAGTAGCAAGGCGTTGCTTTGCAAAACTACGTTTTGCCAAGCTCATGGAAACCGAGATCGTCACGAAACGATCGATCGCCTTTGAACCGCTTGAAACGCGTCAATTGATGGCAGCAGATTTTTTCGAGAGTGCTGCGTTGGCCGCCGAGGCAAATGGTCTGAACAACTACCTGTCCAACGCGGGTAGCCAAGTATCCACGAGCACCCAATCCACTGCCGAAGGCGAAGCTGGTCAAGACCTGGTGTCTTTCGCCAAATCCCTGAGAGACGCAGGGGTGATTTTCTATGGTGCAGATTGGTGTGCGATTTGCGCCGAGCAAAAGCGGCTCTTCGGAGACGGTGAACAATTCCTTAACTTCCAAGAAGTTACGCGAGGTGACCGAACGCCGGACCCTAATAAATCCGGGGCAAATGTGTCGATCTATCCGACATGGGAATATACCAATGGTACGCGTCGCACGGGCTTGCAAACTCTGGCTCAGATTTCCGCTGATTCTGGGATCGCGATTCCTACCTCGAGTACGCCCAGCATCGCTCCAATTGGAAATACGAACGTTCTGAGAGGCTCACCATTACATATCCCAGTGGATGCGTATGATCCAAACGGTAACCCGCTCACGATAACCGTCATCAGCAGCAACCCCTCCGTCGTTAGCGCGGAGGTTCTTGCAGGAAACCAGAGTGCTACCATCAAGACGGCTAACTTCGGGGATATGGTCTTCGAGTTGTTTGGCACTGAAGCGGAACGGGCTGCATCCCGATTCTCGACCTTAGCCAACCAAGGATTCTATAATACAGCCGGTACGAACAGGATGATTTTCCATCGAGTGATTCAGAACTTCGTGATCCAAGGTGGTGATCCAACGGGTACCGGAACCGGTGGATCCTCGCTTCCGGACTTCGACGATCAATTCAACCTCAACCTGCAACACAATCGCTCTGGAATCCTATCGTACGCCAAGAGTAGCGACGACACGAACGATTCGCAGTTCTTCGTTACAGCAGGTCCCACCCGCGCTCTGGATTTTAATCATTCGATCTTTGGTCAATTAGTAGAGGGTGACGCAACGCGACGCGGAATCGCTCGAACGAGCGTGGCATCTGGCGATAAGCCAATAAACGATGTCGTAATCGATTCTATCGAAATCTTCAATGACACGGAAAACGGACTAGTACGGTTGAAGGCGTTAGGGGTAGCAGGCGGTTCGTCGAGAATCACTGTGACCGCAACCGACACCGAGGGGAACTCCACATCGCAGTTTTTCGATGTGACAATTGCTAATGATACAAGCAACGGTTCGCCGTTCTTGAATGATATTCCTGTGATCAATGCGACGGCTGGACAGACGACGACTTACCAATTGGCTTCACAGGATAAAGAGAACGATAATCGTGTTTACGCCGCGACACTTACGAACGGGACTAACGGCCAACTTCCATTTAACGCAAACAGTGTATCAGTAAACGCTACGACAGGGCTTTTGACTGTTACGCCTCCAACTAACTTTGTTGGAAGCTTCCAAGTACGCGTTTCAGTTCGGCAAGCGGCCGACGCAGACGCTAACGATCAATTTGATACGGAATTGGTTACGGTAAATGTCGCCCCAACATCGACAACAGCAGCCCCTACAGGCCTTGGTCTCGACGCTGCAAGCGATTCCGGGGTAAGTAATACGGATAATATTACGGGTGCTGGAACACTTACTTTTACAGTGACCGGTACGATTGTTGGTGCAACGGTCACGTTGAAGGCAGGCACAACCACGGTGGGAACTGCGGTGGCAACGGGCACTACTACATCCATTACAACGGCTAACATCGCCGCTTTGGGGAACGGTGTACGTTCCATCACTGCAACCCAAACAGTTGGTTCGCTGGAAAGCACCACCACGGTACCGCTGTCTTTGACCTTTGATGCTACCGGACCAGCCGCTCTCACCACGAACCCATTTCCGGCCTCCATTCCTGCTGAGCAGCCATTCGCCGTCAACCTTTTTCACCCAGAAGAGGGTGCAGGCTTGGTGTACTCGCTCGTAAACGCACCAGTGGGGATGACAGTGAACCCTCAAACCGGTGAATTCTCATGGACTCCGACTACAGCTCAAATCGGCGTTACCACATTCTCGTCACGACTGACAGATACTGCTGGAAACGCGACGACCACAGACTACTCGATAACGGTCGCTGCGGCAGCTCTTGGGTCGGTAACGGTTCAGCTTCTCAACACAAGTAACAACCCAATCACGACGGTCACCGTTGGACAGGTATTCAAAGTTCGACTTATCGCGCGAGATTTGAGGCCTTCCGGTAATGGAGTTGGAGGAGTGTACGCGGATTTAAATTATAATAGTGCCGTAGTTGCAGTGGAAGGGGCGAATCCTATCACGCGTTTGAATGGCTTCGAGAATGGTGCTAGTGGAATTACCACGACCCTTGGGCTGATTGATGAATTGGGTGGTTTTAGAGCCAGTGTTCCCGGTGCCGAGCCGATCGCTTTCGTCGAAGTAACATTCCGCGCTACGGCGGCCGGACAAGCCAACTTCACGACTGATGCTGCTGATACAACGGGCAAGGATTTTGTCGTATTTGGCTCTCCCCAGGCGGTCACGCTTGCGAAAGATCGTATCGCCTTTGGAAACGCTTCGTTAGCGATCGGTCGGAACTTTACTGTCGTGGATGATATCTTCAATTTCAACGAAGATACGTCTAACAACACGATCGATGTCCTTCAAAACGATACCGTAGTTCCTGGAACCAATACCGTCATTTCGATCGTCTCGGTTGGAACACCCAGCTCTGGCGGCACTGTAACCATCGCGTCAGACAATCGATCTGTACGTTACACTCCCGTAGGGAACTACAACGGCGGAGAAACGTTTACTTACACAGTCCGCGACAATACGGGAGCCGAAGCGACTGGAACGGTGACAGTTCAAGTTCAACCGGTAAATGATCCGCCGATTGCGACTCCAGATTCGTACACGTTCATCGAAGGAAGTACTGACAACTTCCTCGAAGTCCTTCGCAACGACACGACGGGCGTCGACTCAAACGAAACGCTTTCCGTGTCTCAAGTAGGGACTCCCAGTCAAGGTGGAACCGTTCGCATCAACGGCGGTGCGAATGGAATTCTTTACACTCCACGGACTGGTTTTGTAGGTGATGAAACATTCACATATACACTACGAGATAACAATGGTGGAACAACCACTACTACTGTGTCGGTTAGAGTCAATCCTCGCGTTCCACCACCGGTTGCTGGCAACGATAGCTTCACGGTCACCGAAGATGCAGCCGCCGCAGAATTCAATGTGTTGGCAAATGACACACCGAACGTTACAGGACGTGCATTATCCGTGGTGAGCAGAACGGCCTCTCAGGGTGGTACCGTCTCGGCTACCAGCGACGGGCTTCGATTGCGGTATGCACCGAAAGCCAATTTCAGTGGAACAGAGATCGTTACCTACACGCTTCAAGAAGCTAGTGGAAGCTCTGCGACTGGAACCGTGACGTTTACCGTGACGGGCGTTAATGATCGGCCTGATGCAGTCGCCGACACGCAAACCGTGCAATCACAACCCAACCAAATCATCAACGTTCTAGCGAACGATACGGATGTTGATACGGGGGATGTCTTGACAATTTCAGCAGTCACGCAGCCACCGACCGGGCAGGGAACTGTCACGATTCAAAACAATAGAATCGTCTATTCGGCACCGAATACCGATTTCACGGGTTCGGTAACCTTCACTTACACCGTTTCCGATTCGGCTGGTTTAACGGACACGGCAATAGTTAGTCTGACGGTGCAGAACTTTACACCGCGGTCGATTGGCGGACAATTGCAATCGTCCGTGACTCCCCAGAGTTTCAGCGCGCTTGGTTCCATTTCAGGTCTAACACTCAATGTCAGTGGTACTGCCTTCGATGGAACTCGGATCAATCAACCAACCACGGCCAATCTTCGGGGCGACTTCTCGATTCCAAATCTAGCACCTGGAACTTATAATTTCTCGGTGCCATCGCTGCCTTTTGCTACGAATCGCGCAAGCACCGCGACGGTTCAATCGGCGGCGGCCGACGGTAACAAAATGGACTTAAGTCTACCTATTGGTAATGTCCAAGCGAAGTACATCGATATCCGCGACTTTACCTCGGCGACGTTTAATCGCGGCTTTATGGTTGCAGTGACGCCTGGCAATACAGCTCAGCATTGGATTGCAGCCTACGGAGCTTGGCGAGACTTTATCAGCCTTTCGGCAACGCTTAATAGCGATGCAACAACGTTAACCATCCGCGCCGCTAACGTGTCGGGACAAGTGTTCACTGGCTCGATTCCGATTTCTAGCGCCTCCGTTCGTGCTAGCGAAGGCAATGCACGTCTCATTCGCGTCCTCGCAACACCGAGCCAGATTACCTTGACCCCTGTGGCCAATAGTTCTGCCGCTTCGACCTTCGCTAGTGAATCTAACGTAAATGACTCTGTATCTAATAGCTCTGTGGCAAACAACTCGGTAGCATCTCCGAATGTTCAAGTAAACGCACCTCCAGAGGGCGAAGGTCAACCTTCGAGGGCCCGCTCTGTCGATGCTGCGATGTCGCAAGTCAATCCCTCGTTAGAAATGTCACCGAGTTTGGTCTCGACGCTAGCGAATAATTCCCAAGGAACTAATTCCGATGGCTTTGACAGCGTCTACGCACAAGACCTCAATGAAATTTTGAAACGAAGAAATTAACCACCTGGAGAAAAAGCCTTTCGTGAAGGTCTTCGTTGATCGTTTCCTATTCGCGGATGACCTCACGACACCAAACAATAATAACGAATATCGAACAAGGAACCTCGAATATTCGACGGGGCAATAGGGTGAGGGGGCAAGATGATGAGCGAGGACAATTAAAGGGACTTCGAAGTTCGACATTCTTTGTTCGAAGCCGTCAGGGCTTTCGGCCGAAACTCTCGACAAGTTTCGCAACATGCTCCACATCGGCTACATGGACTTCGGTTTTGCTCTAGGCAAAACTATTTCTGAGCGGATTGATAGACGTCCAGGTTCCGTCTCAGTTCTCGCATAGCTGGTTCAGCTGCTATGGCCCTCTTTTGAAATTGAATGGCCTTGGCGGTGTCGTTATTTTTAAAATGACACCGAGCTAAGGTATCCAGATACGCGGGGTTGTTTGGTAGCAGTCGACAAGCAAGTTCGCTGCATTCGAGCGAGTACTCGAGGTCGTGTCCCGTCGAAGCAAGCATCCAGGCGTAGGTATTCAAGGCCATCGCATAACGGCTCTGATAGGTCGCTCGTTCGCCATGATTACTCGCTCTTAGCTCTGACTCTAAACGAGGGAGCGTCTCTCGAAACGCGACGACGGCCGATGCGAATGCCTTTTCCGCCTCGCTTCTTCTGGGATCTTCGCCATCCTTAGGACGACTTGAGGGGGACTTCTGTTCTTTGCCGGCACCAGCAACGTCCATCATCGTAATGATGATGTCAACGTTTTCTGGATCGCATACCAGGGACTGCCGCAGATCCTCCCAAACCGAGTCCGTTGCGTCAGTCTTGAGCTTCGACTTCGCTCTGTAAAAAAGCCATAACGATCGAAGCTTTTGTGTATACCGGATAGGCTGGTCGTTGGACAGGAAAATTGATTCCGTTGTTAAGTCATTATCCGTCTGGCGTACAAAGTCAGTGTCTGTTTCAAATCGCTCAATCAGTGGTCGTAAGCACTTCTCAGCACCGGCAAAATCCTCGCCATCCGCAAGTAGCATTGAAAGTTTATGGCATATGTAGACTTCCAATTGCTGTTGCTCTTTGCCAAGACTCCAAGCTTGCTGTAGTTCGCGCTCCGCCCAGTCGTACTGCATCCGTTCATAGAGAAACTGTCCATAATGTGTGCGCTCGAAGATTCCTGTTTCGTCCATTGAGCCTACTCGCTCGAAAGCAACGAGTGACTCGTGATCAGCGGTCTTGAGGTCGCCCAGTTGCCGATAAGCTTCCGCCCGTAAATACCTCACTTTGGTCGCAAACGGAAACGGCATTCGATCGATTCCAAAAGCCTGTGCTGGAGGCTGGTTGCCCTGCTGATTCAAATTGAGTTTTTCAATGCGATCCTCAAGCTCTTTCAGATAGTTTGTCGAATGATCTACAACGATTTCCGGCATCTTGCGGCTCAGAGCCCACGTATACAGGTCTTCGGCGACCTTAGGTTTTTCGCGATTGGAATAAGTGATTCGTAGGAGATTCCGCGAGATCTCCAGGGCCTTATCGCGCTGTCCTTGTTTGGCGATCTGCTCGGTAACCCAACGTGTCAACTCCGAGATAATCTCGCGGCTAGAATCGCCGGACTTGTTTGACAGCAACATAAACTCATCGTCAATTGCGGATTGCCACCATATGGGATCAATCGCCGTTTTATCGCGAGCACTCGCGACGTAAGTCTTTAGCCAAACGGATCCAGTCCCCTTGGAGTTACTGATCGAGTCGTCGATCGCGTCCAAGAGTTCATCCGACAACCTTGGATCATCAGCAAGCCTATCGGTTGAGTCCAATTCTGGGGGCGACCCGGCCATGGACATCACTGCCATCGCCGCACGTTTGCTTAAGTCGACAGATGATTCGTAACGAGAGATACGAAGAAGTGCTGGGATTCCCTGTTGGTTCGGAAGGGCTGCGAGTTTATCGATTCGTTCTGAACGATGGACGAAATCTCCACTTCCATACTGCTCCATCAATTTTCGTACATTAAGTGGATCGTCACGGCCGGTCCAGCGAATATAGCTGCTCCGGATCATATATTTCGCTGCAGTGACAATTTGCGGATCGGGGTTGAGTATCGCTTGCTGAAGCTGATCCAGTGCTGGAACACCAATTAGTTCCAATTCCATTTGTGCCTGACGACGCGTCGCATACTGGTCGCTTCCTAGCGAGAGAATTAGCTTCGCAATTCGTGCATCCACTTCTGCGTCGTCGGTATCGTAATCCATTTCGTCGTCACTACGAAAATCTCCGACCTTCGTGGCATCTGTGGTTTCAGCCCCAGATATCGAGTAACAACAACTTGGTATCCCTCCATTCCAAACGCCAAGAAGAAGGCATACTGTGGCTCCATAGTTCAGTATTCGTTGCATCGCAAAACTCCATTACCGGAATATTCAACTCGACACCCTACATCGTAACGTATCTAAGGAACTGTCCCGAGATAAGTTCCCTATTTTGGACACATCTCGACGATCGCCACCACTGTGACCCTCCCCAAACTACGTTTCAGGAGGGTTGCAGCTATCTGCCGAAGCAGCCTTGAGCTATTGGTTTAGTTACCGACATGCACCGCAAGAGAATGTATCTTGACGGTCAAGCCGATTCACTAACTTACGCCGCGTGTCGGTATTGGAAAGTTATTCCGGGACCGTTCCCAAGCTCAAATTTGGAGGTAGACAAATTTTGCGAGGCGCTCTAGATGCTGACTCGCTCGACGTATTCGCCGGTACGAGTGTCAATCTTGATAACGTTACCCTCTTTAATAAAGCCAGGTACTTGAAATTCACCCCCCGTTTCCACCTTAGCCGGCTTCGTAACGCTTGTCGCCGTGTCACCCTTGGTTCCAGGTTCTGTCTCCACAACCTTCATTTCGACGTGGGAAGGAGGGCTAAGTGTGATCGGATTACCGTTGAAAAGAATCATACTCACGGGAAGGTTTTCCGTCAGATATTTCCAATATTCATCGACTTGCCCTTCGGAAAGCTCGTATTGGTCGTAGCTTGTGCTGTCCATGAAAACGAACGTATCACCCTGTTTGTAGAGGAAAACCGTATCGATTTCCTCTACATCAGCGATTTCCAATTCATCGCCCCCTTTGAGTGTTCGGTCCAGCATGGTGTTACGCGTCAAGCTCTTTAGTCGACAACGGTACAACGCGTTTCCTTTGCCAGGCTTGAAAAAATCGACATCCTGAAGCAAGTAAGGTTCTCCGTCGATCTGAACCTTCAATCCTTTGCGTAAATCGCTAGTTTTGTAAACACCCACGAGAAGAACTCTTCTGTATCAAAAAGCAGCTATAAAACCGGCGTTACGACTTGCCGATTCGTCTTAATCAAGCCACGATTTTAATCACATCGTCCGGTCCCGGACAGGCCTGTTACCCCCGTCGCGGTCGTCTAATGCCATGGCTATTGTCGAACATCCCACCAAAACAGGTACGTTGAGCTCTTGGCAGCACTCGCTCAAGATCGCTTTTCGCGATTCTTGGCAACTTTTGAAATTCCTGGGATTGGCCTCTGAGCCGGCGCCGTTAGTCGCGAATGACGCGGGTTCGAATCTCGATTCAAACGGAAAGTCGAGGCATTTGTATAGCGACATCGGCTCGATCCAAGAAAGTCCTTTCGCCTTATTTGTCACTCGCGAGTTCGCAAGCCGAATGCGAAAGAGTGATTGGAACGATCCTCTTTTGAGGCAAGTCTGGGTGGACGCCAAGGAGGAGATCGTAACGCCAGGATATCTAAAGGATCCGGTCGGCGATTCTAAAACCGAACTCGCGCCCGGTCTGCTTCACAAGTATCACGGTCGCGTTCTTCTGGTCATGACAGGCGCATGCGCTATTCACTGCCGGTACTGCTTTCGTCGTCATTATCCATATTCATCCGCGCCAAAGTCGATCGACGAATGGGAGCCTGCCCTCGACGCAATCGAAGCCGATAATTCGATCCAGGAGGTTATCCTGTCAGGAGGCGATCCACTTTCAATTGTCGATTCGGTACTCAGCCAGCTCTTGGACCGACTCGCCAAGATTCCACATTTAAAGCGACTACGAATTCATACAAGATTTCCGATCGTTATTCCAAGTCGGATCACCTCGCGATTCATCGACATTCTCAGCGATTCTCGCCTGTCGAAATGGATCGTGCTACACATCAATCATGCCAACGAAATCGATGACGAGGTCTATCAGGCCGTGGACCGCATGCGTCGCTCGGGAGCCATACTCTTGAATCAATCGGTACTACTGGAAGGAATTAACAACGACATCGACTCGTTAGTGACGCTCAGCGAAAAGCTTATTAATGCGAATATATTACCCTATTACTTGCACCAGCTAGATCCGGTCCAATCGGCCGCTCACTTCGAAGTACCCGTCGCGAAAGGAAAACAACTCGTTGTCGAAATGGCCAAACGGCTACCTGGCTTTGCCGTACCCAAGTATGTCTACGAAAAATCAGGCGAACCTAACAAGACACTGATCTACTAACTAACCTCTCGACTTGATAAAAATTGACCGGATTTCACCAACAAGACTCCCGTTCACAACCTGCACATGAAATTCCGATTATCCTTTAAGGCGAGTGTCGCTGTTCCCGTAAAGGTATTTTTATTGAGGGGTTCGCTATGAATCGACGCATCGTGTCAAGCTTTCCATCGTCCAACGTTCGTTTATTCATTGCATTAATGGTGTTGGCAATGGTTGTAAGCAACCGCCTTCATGGAAACGAACTAGAAGAGATCCGACTCACGAGGCTTCGTGATCTCAACAGTCACTGTCCAATGAAACCACCTGCGACTAAAGACGATTGGGAGAAGCGTGCAGAGTACTTGCGACTTCAGGTTCGAGTTGCTCTTGGTATTCATCCGATGCCGACGTTGTCTAATGATGCGGCTACGATTCATGGTCGCCGAGACATGGATGGTTACTCTATCGAAAAGGTTTACTTCGAGAGTCTACCTGGTTTTTTTGTTACAGGCAGTCTCTATCGCCCGTTGGTCAAAGCAGCCTCCAACAAGCATCCTTTGGTGCTTTTGCCTCACGGCCATTGGGAGGAGGGACGGTTTTACAATGCTCCGCCAGGCGAGGTATCGACGCTTCTGGCGAGCGGAGCCGAGCGATTCGAGAATGCGGCAATCAATCACATGCAGGCCCAATGTGTTCAGCTAGCGCGAATGGGGATAGTTGTCTTTCAGTACGATATGATCGGCTATGCCGACAGCAAGCAATTGTCGTTTGAGCTTGCTCATGGGTTTGGGATGGTTCACGCGGATACCCAATCGACGGATTTGGGATGGCGTCTCTTTAGCCCCATCGCCGAAGGTTACAACCAATCGATCATGGGACTACAAACCATCAACACGATTCAAGCCGTCAATTTGATTGGTAGCTTAGAGGACGTAGACTCCAGTCGCATCGCGATCACTGGGGCGAGTGGTGGTGGTACACAGTCGTTAATCGCGATTGCCGTAGAGCCACGTATCGCTGGTGCCTTTCCTGCCGTGATGGTGAGTACGGGGATGCAAGGTGGTTGCACTTGTGAGAATGCTTGTGGGCTTCGTATCGGTACAGGGAATGTAGAGATCGTTGCCCTCGCTGCTCCGCGACCGGTTGGAATTACAGCGGCCGACGACTGGACCCGCGACATTGCTGCGGATGGCTTTCCGGAACTCAAGAAAGTGTATGAGCTTTACGGGAAGTCCGAGAACGTCATGCTTTTCTCGGCGACTCAGTTTCCTCACAATTACAACCACTTGAGCCGAGGCGCGATGTACGGTTGGGTCAATCGAATTTTTGGACTCGGATTCTCCGAGCCGATCTTAGAACGAGACTTCGAACTTCTTCATAAACCCGAACTCACGGTTTGGGATGCCGAGCATCCGGCACCTCCAGGAGGTTTGGAGTTTGAGTGCCGATTGCTGAAAGCCTGGGGCACCGATATCGACCAAGGAATACGATCTACAGCACCGCAGTCGGTCGTCGATGGATGGCGCGTTATGACTCAACCTGTTACAATCATTGCCGACTCCCTCAAGGGAGAACTGCAACTGCAACTAGATCGAAAGGAAACCGATTATGTGATCCGCAATGGAGAAGGGATGATTGTCGCGCGAGCTCGTTCGATTGGGAAGAAAACGCTTAAGGACGCCTCTAGCACGGATCGCCTACAAGTGCGACTCGCGTCCAGTGACAAGAGCGATGGACGCTCGGATCGAGAGTCCGTGGACTTTGAAGTGGAAGTGATATTGGTGGATCCGGTCATCGCAGACGGTACTCTAATCGTCGAGCAACCTTTGGTCGCCAATCCACGACCGTCTGCTTCCTATACCTTCGGCTACAACCCGGCTCAGTCCATTCGTAAGTCCGGTGTTCTACTAGCCGTGAGCCGATTCCTGCACCAGCATTCGCTGGCAGCTCAAGATTTCTTTACCGATTCCGACAACGTCGCTTTAGGGCTGGTAGCCAAGCTCCAAGAACCCACCAGCTTCGACAACCTTTACAGGCTCGATGATTCAGACGGTTTAAAGTTTCAAGACGCTTTAGCGACACCGATCCAAATTCGTGAAATACAATCGATTCGCGATCCATATTTTCTTCCGGGAGGATTGAGATATGGCGGAATCGAAGGGTTAGTGGATGCTATCAAACAGTCGCATTGATTGGGCGAGCGGCACGATGAAAGTGGTGTTTTTCCTAAGCCATGAGCGATAGTTTTGAAAATATACTATTTAGTAAGGGGCCGTCCGCAAATAAACTGCGGAACTGCTATAGGATATATTTCGGTTTATCAGGCACGATGCCACGATGCACAAATTATCGAAGGACTGGAATCGAAGTTTAATTCACTTTGCCCGTCGCGTTCGTGCATGCCAGCGAGGAGGCAACCCAGCAGTTTCGGTCGATACAAAAAAAGAAAGAAATGCTTGGAAAAAAGGCAAACGTCGGCAAAGAGTATCGTCCCAAGGGAGAACCTCTAGAGGTAGACACGCATGACTTTCCAGACAACGAACTTGGCAAAGCGATTCGGCGTTGGTCGCGTCAGATGGGAAAGAAACGATCTCCAAAACTGAAGCGTCTTTTGATCACCGCCGACAGTGGCGGAAGCAACGGTCACCGAAACCGTCTTTGGAAATATGAGTTGTAACGCTTGGCCGATCAAACTGGATTGACCATCGAGGTTTGCCACTATCGACCGGGAACAAGCAAGTGGAATAAGATCGAACACCGACTCTTCTGCCATATCACACGCAATTGGTGAGGAGTTCCGCTGGAAAGCGTCAAGTGATAGTTAGTCTGATCGATTCGACACAAACCACGGAAGGCCCGGACGTTCATAGCCGTCTGGACGAGAACGATTGTCCTAAGGGTCATAAGATCAGTGACGTGGAAATGGAAAGTGTTAAACTTAAACGCAATGCAGTCCACGGTGATTGAAAATATACAATTACCTCAAGGTAATTAAAAACTTACGCAGTTTATTTGCGGACGGTCCCTAAGCACGCGAACAACAATGACTGGTAACGGCGGTAGAAATACGAGCCGTAAGGCTTTAGCCACAAGTTATGCTCATTGAAAGCTCTGCCTCGAACGCTATGCATGTACGGCTCCGTCGCTACCCTATAACGACACTTGCGATTGGAACCAAGTGAAGGCAGAGCCTTGAATCAGTGTCACGAGACCCAACGGTACAAGGCGAAAAAAATCGAAAGTTTTCAACGTGTGTCCTTTTGATTGTTAGCAATAGTGGCTTCGATCATACGAGTCGACAAAGCCTTCATTCCTTCGTAGGACCAGTGGTTGTCATCGCGCATGTCCAATCCATTAACCTCGACGGCCGTAACATTTTCAAGCTGCTGAGAAATGGAATCAACACGTCGCGAGTATTCGTTGTAGTTTTCATTGAGTGGTGGAAGCTTGGCGATACAGATCGTTGCCCTTGGAAGTTCGGATTGGAGTCTTTGGAGTATCTCGATCATCGCGGATTCGTAGTACTTAGGCGGCGTGCCTGCAATGGCGTCGTTGATACCGAGCGTTACCCAGACGACAATGTCAGGATCGGGCTTGATTGCCTCACGCGCCTTCCGCGTACGATCGAGAAATTTGGGCCAATAGAGACCGTCAACAGACCACTGCGACACGACTGATCCGCCTTGACCAGTTTGCACAAAGTAGATAGGCCTAAGTCCGAACTTTCCAGCCTCGACTTGATTAGCGAGACCGAGCTCCCAACCGTGGGTCTTGGGCTCCAGTCGAAAATGGTCCAAGTTATTGTTGACACCGACCTCGAGAGGCTCGAATAGGGTCGTTCGCACATTCCAGAACTGGAGCTCCATTCGCGGCTGGAGTTCTACTAAAGTGGCGTCCATGTTTTCCGCATAACCACCTGAGTTTGATTCACCAAATGAAATGAATAACAACGGAGATCGATCCTCGCACGCACCCTCTGCGACGAAAATACCACCAAACAAGCAGCCCAATTTAATCGCAAAAAGTACGTTTTTTATCATGACTGATTTTCCGGTTTACATAGTTGACTTAAAAAAATCAAAGACGGTTACGGAATTTTACGCCGCTGCCATGTATCTGTAGTCAAGCTAAGCTAGTCGGTCAACAATATCCAAACTTTTTTACCAAGTTTTTGTCTTACTTCTAGAATTCGCCGAGTTCACACTCAGCGCGCGGCTTGCGAAAGGCGTTGTTGAGCGTGCGCCTTCTTTGCCGAGCTTTGTGGAACAGACAATGGTATTAACAATTCTTTGCTTGACCGGGCCGAGACTTGACTGAGCCGAGGTCAAAAGCGAGGATTTTCTTGGGCGACCGGCCGAATGAAAACTACCAACGCGACACGCAAGCTAGCGAAAATTCCCGTAGCTCAGTACACTAGTTCTCGCAGCGTGTTGGTATAGGCGAAAACGCCCGTCGCCTCAGTCATGTTTCCGTGATTTTTGAAATGACCGGTCTCGAACAGAAATCAGCGATTCTGCATTCGGTCTGGGTGAGCACGATGGTCCCAGAGACCAAGTGCCGGAGCCTTGAAGAAATCTAATAGGTCTGACTTTATCATGAACATGCCAAAGATTCTTTCATGCGGTGAGGTGCTTTGGGATCTTTTTCCTGAGCGAGCACGCTTCGGTGGTGCGTCGGCCAACTTCGCTTGTCATACAGCGATTCTTGGGGGACAGGTTTCGATGCTCAGCGCGGTCGGTAAAGATGCACGCGGTGATCAAGCTCTTTCGATCCTTAAAGGCTTCGATATCGATACGTCACTTATTCAACGCGTCGCCGGTACTCCCACTGGAAGTGTCGGCATAAGACTAGACGTTACAGGTAAGCCAACTTTTGAGATTCACTCCCCTTCGGCATGGGATTGCATCGCGTGGGAAAATGAATTGGATTCTCGCGTGGCGCGAGTCGATGCAATCTACTTCGGCACGTTAGGGCAACGAAGCGAATTGTCGCGGGCGACAATTCAACAAGCGATTCAGCTTGCAAAATCTCATAAGATCCTTCGCGTACTCGATGTGAATCTGCGCAAGCCGTTCTACGATGCGGAACTTATCCATGATTCTATTTCGCAAACCAGTGTTCTTAAACTGAGTGAAGAGGAACTTGTCGAAGTCGCCGCCGCATGCGACGTTGAATTCGCTGCAAATCCAGAGACCACGTTGCGACAACTGCTTACCCGATTCAAGCTCGACTTGGTCGTGATGACGCGCGGCGCCGAAGGAGCGATCCTCGTATCCCCTACAGAGTCGGTCGTTCAACCTGGCATTCCGACGATTGTCCGCGACACGGTTGGTGCAGGTGACTCCTTCACTGCCGCGATCGTTATCGGGCTTCTTCGCGGGGACCCTCTCGCTGCCATTGCTCGCACGGCTTGCGAGATCGCTGCTGCCGTCTGCATGCTCGATGGTGCTGTACCAGAGGTTCCGATTTCCCCTTTACCAGAGTCTTACCTATGAAATTTTTCAGTAAAACCTACCGTCGCATCGATTTCCGTCCTAATCTCGGCTCCCACTAGCGTGCTTTACGCCGCAGACGCTGATCCTAGCTCCCGTTTTTCAATAAAGTATCGCATGACCTTCATCAAGGACCTTAAAATTCTCTACCACCTCGCTTTGCGGCCAGTACGCGGCGCGGACCATGCTCAGCGGATGGAGAGCTTCTATGCTGGGCAAGCAGAAGGTTACGACGACTTTCGTAAGCGACTTCTACTAGGACGTGAAGAGGTTTACAAAAAACTAGGCGAGGGGTTTTCCGAAGCCGAGGAAGGGGTTTGGGTTGATTTTGGAGGCGGAACTGGCTCCAACTTGGAAGGGATCGGGCCGAGTATTAGCAAGTTCCAACGCGTTTACGTTGTCGATCTAGCTTCCTCGCTTCTCAAAATCGTTGACAAGCGAGCCGCAAAGAATGGTTGGTCGAATGTGAAAGCCGTTACCGCTGACGCGACGACTTGGACTCCCTCGGAAGGCTACGCGGACATCGTTACTTTTTCATACTCGCTAACAATGATTCCAGATTGGTTCGGGGCGATTGAAAATGCCAAAAGGATTCTCAAACCCGGCGGAAAAATTGGCGTCATCGATTTTTACGTTTCTCGGAAGCATCCCGCCGATGGTCTAGCGAAACATCCCTGGTCGACACGAAGCTTCTGGCCCGTTTGGTTTTCAAGCGACAACGTTTTTCCGTCGGCAGATCATGTCCCGTTTCTTCAAAGGCATTTTCAAACAATAATGTTAGAAGAGCGACGTTCGAAAGTCCCCTACCTACCTCTCATCCGGACTCCCTACTACCAGTTTATCGGGACCAAGACGTAGACTAAATTTAACTTTATCACTTACTCTCAGAGAAGAACAACAACGATGAAATACGGAATGAATTTGCTTTTGTGGTCAGGTGAAATTACCGAAGCACAAGCACCTTTACTTGAGTCGCTAAAGAAGATGGGATATGACGGTGTCGAAATTCCGACCTTCAACTTAGATCTCGATTATGCGGGACTAGGAAAACGGCTCGACAGCATTGGCCTTGAGCGAACGGCCGTCACGGTTCGAAACGAAGGCGATAATCCGATTAGTCCAGAGGCAAGCGTTCGAAAAAAAGGAATTGAGCTTAACAAGAAGACGCTCGACTGTTGTGCGGCAGCCGGTGTTCAGACCCTGGTCGGACCATATCATTCCGCTCTAGGTTTTTTTCCGGGCCACAGTCGGACGTCAGACGAATGGAAGTGGGGCGTCGAAAGCATGCGGGCCGCAGCTGAGCATGCAGGAAAGGTCAACGTCATGCTTGGCGTCGAGCCGCTCAATCGATTCGAAGTCTATTTTTTGAATGCACACGCCGATGCGGCTCAATTCTGCCGCGAAGTAAATCATCCAAACTGCCGAATGATGTACGACACTTTCCATAGCAACATTGAAGAAAAGAGCGTGCCAGGCGCGTTTCATGCGATCAAAGATATGTTATGTCATATTCACATCAGCGAGAACGATCGTAGCACGCCTGGATTTGGTAACGTACGCTGGAAAGAGAACTTCGATGCGATCCGCGATATCGGATATGACGGCTGGTTAGTGATCGAAGCGTTCGGCATGGCATTGCCTGAACTGGCAGCGGCAACACGTATATGGCGTCGCATGTTCGATAACGAGTTAAAACTAGCTCAAGACGGCCTTACGTTCATGAAGCAACAAGTCGCCATGCGATCGTAGGGATTCCCATTTACTTACTGCGACGAGTCTCGACAGTGACCGCAATCGTATTACCGGCGTGCTTTGGCTACCGGTATGTTTCGACGTTTTGACTTGAGCATCACTCTTCCTCGTAGCCGTCGGTTTCGTCTTCATCCGAGACGTCTTCCCATTCGACTTCTTCATCCTCGACAGATGCCATCGTGACTGACGCTCGTTGGCGGCTATCTTGGTCGTGCTTGGTTAACTTCACTTGCTCCGTATCCCAGCCTTCGTCACGGCGAATTTTATTCTTTCGGGCTGGTTTATCTTGGTCTGGTTCACCGCCGCCTCGCATGGATTCCCATTCTGCAATACTAATGACAACTTCACGAGCTTGCGAACCGTTGTATTGGCCAACAATACCGTCTTCGGCCATAAAGTCGATCAGTCGAGCAGCGCGCCCGTATCCGATTCCCATCGCGCGTTGTAGCAGTGAGCAACTACCTCGGCCTTCTCGAACGACGACATCCACTGCCGATTCGTACAATTCATCGCGTTTCTTAAAGGCACCGGGCTTAACCGGTTCCGTATCGTCACCGTCTTGCTTCGGCTTGATATGCATCAGCTCATGTACAAAATTTTGCTCGCCAGTACTGCAATGATCCACGACGCGGTTGATTTCGTCATCGCTGAGGTAAGTTCCTTGACCACGGAGAAGAGAACTCGTTTGCGGCCAGAGGAACAGCATGTCTCCGTTACCAAGAAGCTTATCGGCCCCCATCTCATCCAAAACGACTCGCGAGTCCGTACGGCTAGCAACTTGGAAACTAATACGCGCTGGCAGGTTACTCTTAATCAAGCCTGTGATAACGTCGACGGTTGGTTTTTGAGTCGCAAGAATCAAATGAATACCAACAGCACGACTCTTCTGAGCAAGACGGATAATATGTGATTCGACTTCCTTTCCACAAGTCATCATCATGTCTGCGATTTCGTCGGCAACAATTACGATGAACGGGAGGTGATCCGGAATGAGTTCCGCATCCTCGGGAGTCTCTGGTTTGAGTCGCTCGTGAAGTTCTTCGTGTCCCAGTTGGTTATAATTTGTGATGTGTCGAACGCCTGCTCTGGCCAGTAACGCATAGCGTTCCTCCATCTTGTCGACAGCCCACGCCAAGATCGCTTCAGCCTTCTTCATGTCGGTGACCACTGGGTGCATTAGATGAGGCAACCTCGCGTAACCACTCAGCTCAACCATCTTTGGGTCAATCATGAGCATACGCACTTCGTCAGGTCGACGCGACATTAAGATCGACGTGATGATGCTGTTCAAGCAAACCGATTTGCCTGTTCCCGTTCGACCTGCAATCAACAAATGCGGCAAGGTTGCTAAGTCTACGGTCAACGCTTTGCCGGAAACATCTTTACCTAGGAACAATGGAATCTTCATCTTCTTGATGCTTGCGCCGCTCTCTTCGATGACTTCGCGAAGCCGGACGACTTGGCGTTTCTCGTTAGGCACTTCAATACCGACCGTGTTTTTACCAGGAATAGGAGCCACGATACGAACGCTTGGAACTCGTAGTGCGATTGCTAGGTCGTCTGAAAGGCCAGTGATCTTGTTCAATCGAAGTCCCGCTTCCAATTCGATTTCATACTGAGCAATCACCGGTCCCGTATCGATTTCGACTACGCGAATATTCAAGTTAAAATCCTTGAATGTCTGCTCAAGAACCTTTGCCTTGCGACGGACTTCCGCTTCTTGATCGTCGTAAGAAACATCATCACCGGGTATCAATAAATCGATTCCGGGTAGGACATACTCTTCAGACCCTTCTGGAAGCTTGGTATCGTCGAGGCCTTCCAAGGAATCTCTTGCCGAATCTTTATCTGCTTTCTTCTGCTTCCGATTGGTAACACGTGGCCCCTCTACTTCATGAGCGTCATCGGCTCGCACATAGGCGGTCTCGCCGTCTACTTCGAGCTCGCGGATAGCTGACTCGATGGTTTCCTCAAGCCCTTCTTCACTTTCGATTTCATCTAATTCATATTCATTGATTTCAGTTTCTTCTGTTTCATCGACTGGCTCGGCTGGCGTCTTGCTGCCTTGCAGAGAATCCTTCATCGTCGACGCGAAAGAACTGGTCATTGAACGTCGAGCGTTGGCGGACATCGAGACGCTGCCGCTAGAACCGTCGCTAGAACCGCCGCTAGAAACATTGCCCAATGCCGCTGTGCTAGTCGTTATGGCTTGGGCGGTCGACAACACATCAGATCGAAGGCCTGACATTCCACTAGAGAGATCGATCTCACCGGGTGTATCCCCTTGAGATTTGCGACCAATTCGAATCGGAGGGAGCAACTCGACTAGGTCAGGTTGCTCGGCTGCTGTCGGTGTGACCGTTTTTCGTAGCGTGAGTGACGCAGGCAGATCAGACCGACCCACTGCAGGTCGCGTCGACGCAACTATAGCCGTCCTTTGAATCAGCCAAACTGCTGGTACACCTAGCGATCGTGCGACTACGTAAATCCCTGTCGCAGAGACTCCAAGATATTTTAAGACCGCATACTTCGTACTGAGTAGCAAGCCAGCGATGAGAGTCGATAGGATGAGAACTAATCCACCCGTGAACGCCATCTGCTGATGTAAAAAACCGCTTGTCAATGTCCCCAAGTAACCGCCTGAACCGATCGGAACCGGTAGTCCCGGATTAAGTCCAACTGACGGAAAGAAGGTAACGGTCGAAAGCCCGACTAAACTCCACCCAAGACTGCGTCCCAACGGCGATGACCAGGGCTGTTGCCGAAGTAGCACCACCACAGACAAGAGCAACAGGGCAGCAACAAGGTAGGCTCCGACACCAACCGCTTGCAGTAGCAGATGGCTTACCCATGCACCAGTGTATCCGCAAACATTATTAACGGATGTATTGACTGGGTAAGCAATCTGGTCCGGTTGGTAGATTTTCGTAAACGCTTGCAGCATCGGAAGCGGATCGGCCGCATCATGCGTTAGTAGAGACAGCCATACAAATACGGCAATCGCTCCCACGAAAAGAGCGGCCATATCCCAACGAACGTTGCGAGGGTCTGACATGGGATAAACAATCCATGCGGATGAAGTTGGAAAACAATTTCAGCCTAATTCCATGGCGTCGATAGTCGGTGCAAGTCGTCCGTAACTTTTGAGGAATCGGATAAATCTTGTGATCGACATTACCAGAAAGCGTTAGTCGCTTGAAAGAATCGGTAAGTCGCCTTCAGAATCGCGATAACCAGAACAAGTGGCTTAGGCTTGTAGCCAATTCATAACTTGGAAGCCTATGCCACTTCGTATCACCTCACGCTACGCCATCAACTCGGGGATCACCTTGGCTGGCTCCACTCCGGTGAGTTTTTGGTCGAGCCCTTGCGACTTGAAAGTGAATCTTTGATGATCAATACCCAAAAGATGAAGCGTCGTTGCGTGGAAGTCGCGAATGTGAACTGGATCTTTGATGATATTGTAGGAAAAATCATCCGTCTCGCCGTAGACCGCTCCCGCTTTGCAACCGCCACCAGCCATCCACATTGTAAAGCACCTTGGATGGTGGTCTCGTCCGTAGTTATCCTTCGATAACCCGCCTTGCGAGTATATCGTTCTGCCAAATTCGCCGCCCCAAACAATCAATGTCGAATCCAATAGACCGCGCTTCTTTAGGTCGGTGATCAATCCATACGTCGCTTGGTCGATGTCCTTGCATTGAGAAGGGAGTCTTGCAGAAACGTTGCCGTGGTGATCCCAGTTGTTTAGGTAGATTTGTACAAATCGAACATCGCGTTCAACCATTCGTCTCGCCATAAGAACGGAATTTGCGAAGGAGCCTGGCTTTTTGGCTTCTTCACCATAGAGCTCAAAAGTGCTTAGCGGTTCATCAGCGATGTTGGTTAGATCGGGAACACTCGACTGCATCCGAAACGCGAGTTCATACTGTTGAATACGCGTGTGCGTCTCTGGATCACCAACAGCACGGAAATTCATCTCGTTCAACGACCTTAAGCCATCCAACGTCTTCCGTCGAATGCTCGAAGGCACTCCTGGTGGATTATTAATGTAGAGAATTGGATCGCCGGCACTTCGGAAGCTCACTCCAGCATGCTCGCCTGGGAGTTGCCCAGAGGACCATAATCGAGCCGAGATGGCCTGGATTTGCTCAGTATTGGTTGGTTGAGCGACCAGGACGACAAAAGTTGGCAAATTGTTGTTCATGGAACCCAGGCCGTAAGACAACCAAGCGCCCATACAAGGTCTGCCAGTTACCATGTTCCCGGTTTGCATGTACGTGATGGCAGGTTCGTGGTTAATTGCTTCGGTGTTCATGCTTCGAATAAAACACAGATCGTCAGCAATCTTGCTAGTCCATGGCAATAATTCGCTGATCCACATACCGGATTGCCCATGCTGGGCAAATTGATATTTCGACGGCGCTATAGGAAAGCGTGCCTGTCCACTGGTCATCGTTGTCAGGCGTTGTCCATTGCGAATTGATTCGGGAAGATCCTTGTCGTACCACTCGTTCATTTGCGGCTTGTAATCGAACAAGTCCATCTGCGAGGGGCCGCCAACCATATGCAAATAGATCACACGCTTTGCTTTTGCGGGAAAGTGTGGAAGCCCACGACTATTAGGTGTAACGCCAGGTACTGGAACGCCAGGTACTGGGACACTCGCATCGTTCGCCATCAGATTGGGAACACCCAAAGTGGCCAACGCAGCCATGCCTAGGGCATTTCCGCCTTGACGGAA
>Ga0105045_10000152_pt1 | contig 42006 bp, 32 predicted proteins | sample MAT02_FD_78089 | JGI IMG/M metagenome (GOLD analysis project Ga0105045, IMG submission 78089) | Freshwater microbial communities from Lake Fryxell liftoff mats and glacier meltwater in Antarctica - MAT-02 (megahit assembly) | ecosystem: Environmental > Aquatic > Freshwater > Ice > Liftoff...
ATATGCGTTAAATCGCGTTCAATGACTTCGTTGAAATCTTCAAAAATATGGTCGATGACTGTCGCTTCCAAGAGTTCTTTATCTTTTTTTTGCGAGGAGTAGAGCTGCACCCACATTTTTGCTTTGCCTATCCACTCGTTATACTTCTTGAAGGCATCGGCTTGTTCATGGATCGGCCCGTTAACATCGCTGATTTGGCCGACAACCCGTGTGATCTGTGCAATCATCGGATCCATCACCCCATCCACCAGGGCGTCATCCAATTCCCGCTTTAAATCCTTTTTAAGGCCTTTTAAGTTGTCCAAAATATCGGCGGCATTCTCATGAATTTGATGGATACGTCCTGCCAGTTGACGCCTACCAGCAGCTTCCATCGGCTCTGTTTGAAATGTGTTCTTGATTTTGTTTCCAATCCGCTTAAATACGGTGGTTTCCTTCTCTTTTTTATCGTGGTCAAGACGCGTGTCGATGTACTCGTGGATAGCGGAATTCAAAGCTTTGAAGATGTCATCTTTATGCCCCCCAAGAGGGGTGCTTTCATCATCTTTAGAATGAGCATGCGGCATTTCGCACCTTGAATTAATTTGAATTAAAAAACCGGCCGTTTCAGCTTCATTATAACATATAATTGTTTAATTAATTCACTTATAAACTACAAAAAATAAGAAATATTAATTGACAAAAAAATAAAAAAAGAGCTAATTTCGTCGCAAATTTCCTAAGGATTGACGATGAAAACGAAACCTAAAATATTAATCACAAACGATGATGGAATCGATGCTCCCGGAATCAGGCATTTGTGGAATGCTCTTAAAGATCATGCCGATCTCACAGTGGTGGCGCCTTCACATGAGCAATCTGCGACGGGTTTATCGATTACTATTAGACAACCCCTTCACATTCGAAAAGTTGAGTGGTCTGAGGGCGGGAATGCTTGGAGTGTTTCGGGGACTCCAGCAGATTGCGTCAAATTGGCTTTGAATGTTGTGTTGAGCGGGCCGCCTGATTTGATCGTTTCTGGAATTAATAGAGGCTCGAATGCTGGCAGGAATGTTTTTTATAGTGGTACAGTCGCTGGGGCAATTGAAGGGGTCATGCATGACATCCCGTCGATTGCTTTTTCGTGTCAAGAATTCAAGAATCCAAACTTTCTTCTGGTTGAAAGCTATGTTCCGAGCATCGTGGACTATGTGCTGACGAATCCGATGCCCAAAGGGACGTTGCTAAATGTTAATTTTCCTAAGTTGGACAATGGCGCAATTAAAGGATTCCGGATGACGCGCCAGGGACAAGAGTTCTGGATTGAGAATCCTGATATGCGCACGCACCCCTTGGAAGGCAGTGCGTATTATTGGCTCGGAGCAAAACTGGCAGAATTTGATGAACACGAGGATTCGGATATTACGTGGTTGAAGAAAGGGTATTTAACGGCCGTGCCTGTGCATGTCGGCGAATTGACGGATCATGTTCATTTGAGTGCTTCCAAAAACGCTTTTGAGCGGTTGTTAGCACGTTAATCCCCCTTTATTCCTCTTTACTTACCTTTTTTCGTCACATGAGTGCCTGGCGGCTTGTCGTAACCCACAAGTATCAATAAAATATTTTAAGGTGCTTGTCCCAAAACCATTTCCATTCCATCACGCATGTCTTGTAACCTTATCTAGCCTGTCCAGATTTTTTGCCACCCGGGATCCTCATCCGATTTCCTTGCTAAAAAACCCCCTAACATCGCCGCTCTTCTCCAAAATTGTTTTACTGTTATTACTCCTCGAAGTTTACACCGTATTGTGATTACTTCAACATTTAGAGGGTCTATATGTTGTTCTGCAGGATCCTCAGGCTTGATTCGACTAAGATCTCTTAGCTTTAAAAGCTGTGTTGCTACCACGCCTAATATTCCAAATAGATTTAGCATCCGATCTGCTGTTCTCAGCTGGGTTTCTTCCATTTTACAGCCGGTTTTTAAGCATTTGCGATATTCCTCCATGATCCAGCGATGTTCGTAGATGGTAACAATTTCTAGAGCCTCTTCTTCGGAGTTGATGATAGATAATGTCAATAAAATCCATTCGATGTCAGGATCTTCTCCACACCAAATCCTCACATAGGACCCATAGATAGATTTTTTTTCCTTTCCCACCTTAGGATTAAGCATTTCTGCCGATGTCCAACTAATATTTAAAACCTGTTCATAGGAAGGGCGCCCTTGCGTTGACCTAGCGGTGCGTTGCTTTTCTGCCATCAAGGGAAGACTGCGCATGTACTATTTAAGGTTGTGTTCCGTTGCGTTTACAATAATTTTACGATCATGCTTTGTTCTCAAAACGCATCCGCAACCCAACTTTTTCAAAACTTCGATAAAAGAAAAGATACCACTGGCTCCATCCCCTTACTGTAATCCAATTACATCCGTCAGGAACAGGAACGGTTCTTTCTAACATCTTTTCGCATACTTTGGCCTCAGAGGTTTCTATGTTCATTTTTTTTTCAGAGTTTTCATTCTCTTGTTCACGAACCCAGGCTTCTTGGGCTGAAAGGCCGATGACTTCAGGTTAATTATCTTCAAATTTAACAGCTAGAGATGAATGGAAAAGCAATCCATTATCGTAAAAGCCTGCTTTAGGGCCAAGCCGGGTTGTCCATTTATGACTATTGTAAAGCAACTCACTTCCGTCTTGAATGAATAATACTTTTCCATCGCCATATGAAACCATTCCAATGACCGAAACTCTTGGACTTTGTCAATTTGATCCTCTTCGTCCTTATCTGGCAGAGGTAGTCCGATTCACGAAACCAGAAGGTGGCTCTTCTATATCGAGCCTGTTTTTTGGTGCAGAACATACAAAGAATCCGTTAGCTTTGAGCTTCGAGGAAATTCCAGAAGGCGAGATTTTTGCTTCAGAGTGTTTTGAAGAGTCAAGGAAGGATCCTAAAGGTCCTCTGGCATCCCGGGACCCCTCAGAATGACTCCAATGTTGCGACTAAACGTGCTGCTACAGCACGTATGCATTAAGCTGACGATCGCGGCAGCGATCGTCAGCTTAATTTAATGGTTAACTCAATGCATGTATGCTAGTTTAGCAGCGCATTTAGCAGCAACAGTGAGTAAAGAAAAAAAAGGAAAGGGAAAAAAATCGGGCAAGAACAGGGGCAAGAGTACGAAAAAAGAATAAACCGGGCACTGGCGTGAAAAAGACAAGGGACAAAAGGGGTTGTCGGGAAAAAACGCGGGAGACGGGAATCGAACCCGCAACTTCCGCCGTGACAGGGCGGTGCTCTAACCAATTGAACTACTCCCGCTTAGGAGTTTTGAAATAAAATGTTGGGCGCAAAAGGACTCGAACCTATGACCGCCTGTGTGTAAGACAGGAGCTCTACCAACTGAGCTATACGCCCTCACCTAATCGCGTCAAGCGGTCAGATAAGCAGTAACTTTATAAGATTTACGATTTTCGCACAAGCACTTTGACATTAAATCCTTTTTTTGTTATCTTCGCGAGTGATTATCAAAGGGTTAGAAAACATGTACGCATCATCTTCATCATCTAAATCTATAGGCAGCAAAGCCTTACTTTACTTCGCCATGACACTTGGAGCTGTTTTGGCTGCTTTTGCCATCCAGGTTTTTTTGATTCCAAATAAACTGATTGACGGCGGAATCGTCGGCATTGCAATGATTTGCGCTAACATTTTTGGATTCGAAACACTTCCTTATTTCCTGTTGGTGTTCAATTTACCTTTTCTCTATTTGGCCTACCGATCCATTGGAAAAACATTCTTGATCCATATGCTTTATGCAGTTCTGGTATTTGCCGGGTCTCTTGCTCTTATTCATGCTGGGCCCCCTCTACAATTTCACGGAGACACTCTCGAGGTCGTCGTCATCGGCGGTGCTATTTTAGGGATCGGTTTAGGGCTAATTATTCGCTTTGGAGGATGCCTCGACGGTACCGAGATCCTCGGCATCATCATCAACCGCAAAACAGGTTTTACAGTAGGTCAAGTTGTTCTTGTCTGTAACGTCTTCGTTTTCGGCGCTGCAGGCCTCGTTTTTCAAGATTGGCACCCTCCCCTTCTTTCTTTAATCACGTACCTCGTTGTGATCAAAGTGATGGACTCCGTGATTGTCGGTCTGGATGAAACAAAATCTGTTTTGATTATCTCCAGAAAATCTAAAGCAATTACAGACGCGATTATTCATGAGCTTGGGCTCGGATTAACGATCATGTATGGCCGAGGAGGATTCTCCGGCGATGAAAGTGAAATTCTGTATGTGATTGCGGAACGCCTTCAATTAGCAGACCTCAAAGACGTCATTCTTCGCGAAGACCCTAATGCCTTTATCGCCATTGAAAATCTCCATGAAGTAGCTAACGGAAAACAAAGCTCTAAGAAAAAAACACGCATGGAAGATCTTTTCGCTAAAATATTTTCATGATCTCGTTTGAGGCTATCAAAGAACAAGCTCTAAAACTTGGCTGGGATGATGTAGGCATCACCGTAGCTAAAATCCCGCCTGAGGATATGGCTGCCTACCGCGATTGGCTGAGCGAAGAAAAACATGGCGACCTCGCCTACATGGAAAATCAAATCCGCTGTTATCCCGAAGAGCTCTTGCCAGGCGCTAAAACAGCCATTATCTTTGTCAGTTATTATAAACAGGAAAAACAACCCTTCCGCAAAGGCGAAGGTGTCGTTGCTTCTTATGCCCGCGGACGCGACTACCACCACGTTCATCGTAAAAGACTCAAAAAATTCATTCACTGGCTGGAAGAGACATCAGGTCAACAAGGCATTGCTAAAGGCTTTAGTGATTCAACACCCGTCCTAGAAAAGGCATTAGCTGTTCAAGCAGGCTTAGGATGGTTTGGAAAAAACACGCTGTTGATCCATAGGAAATTTGGAACTTTTACGCTCCTTTCCGGTTTATTTACGACGCTGGAACTCCCCTACTCTTTACTAAACATGCGTTTGCCTCTCTGTGGGGTGTGCACTAAATGTATCGATGCTTGCCCAACCCAAGCGATCACCTCTCCTTACAAACTTGATGCGGCACGTTGTCTTTCCTATCACTTGATCGAGTCCAAAAAAGAGATTCCGGAAGAGATTCAGCAATTGAATCCCGGCTATATTTTTGGGTGCGACATCTGTCAGGATGTCTGCCCGCACAACGCAAGAAAAGAAGCGTCTAAAACAGCTGATTTTGCTCCAGAGCAGGGAATGGGCGCTATTCTGGACATGCTAAAGTTGGAAAAACTGGAGGAGCAGCCGGAGTTGCTGTTTGGAACCCCTTTGCAGCGTAGAAAAGTGGAAGGCCTAAAGTACACCGCAACCACGCTGCTCTAACAAGAAAAAAAGAAACAAAGACAGGAAGGATCAGGCAGGATACGCAGGCATAGGCATCAACCTAACGTAAAAAATAAGATTATAAGTTGTTTGAGTTAAGAATATTGCGTGGAAAAGGTTACATCAAAAAAAACACCGAATAAGAAAGAATCACAGAAGCGCCAAGATGCAAGGCTCAAAGAAAAGAAAAAAAACAAGATAGGCAAGATAAGTTTAACCACCTATCCTTTTTTCGGGTCTTGGCCACTTTGCGCTAAAACTTGGTTTCTGTGGCATGTGTTACTGTGATTAAGCATTTAATGATTAATACGTTAAATCCGAGTTTTTCCGGTTAGGTTGATGCGTATGGGATACGCAAGATAAGTGGTTAGACTTATCTTGCGTATCCTGCCCGATCCTTCCTATCTTTGTTTCTTTTTTTCTTTCTAGAGCATTCCGTCGCCCATTATTTATAGTGCTAATTTTTTGTTTAGAATAAAATCCTCTTGCGCTATCGTACGAATTTAGACAGAGGTGATCATGAGCGAATTTAAAAACGGCAACGACAGTACGGAACTATTCACAACGGACTCCTGGCGCGTTTTTCGCATCGTTTCCGAACTTGTCGAAGGTTTTGAAAAAATGACTTCTCTCGGTCCGTCAGTTTCTATTTTCGGATCCGCTAAACTTACCCCCGCTAGTCCTTACTATCAACTTGCTGTCGAAGCTGCCAAGCACATCACAAAAAAGAATTTCGCCATTATCACAGGCGGCGGTCCTGGAATTATGGAAGCTGCTAATAAGGGAGCTCAAGAAGCACAAGGGTAATCATGTGGTCTCGGCATCGATCTTCCTTTTGAAGCGGCCTTAAACTCTTTTATTGATCAAAAGTACCGCTTGCAATTCCGCTACTTTTTCGTGCGCAAAGTCATGTTTATCCGCTATGCTCAAGGATACGTTTTCTTACCTGGGGGCTATGGAACACTCGATGAACTTTTTGAAGCCCTAACATTAATTCAAACACGAAAGATCAGCCCCTTTCCTATTTATTTAATGGGCTCAGAATACTGGAAAGGACTGATTGATTGGATAAAAGATGTGATGTTAAAAGGGCAATGCATTACGGAAGATGATTTCCAAATGATCCAAATCACTGACAATCCTGAAGAAGTCGCAAACGGCATCGAACGCCATTATCAAAGAGATCGCGCCTTAAGAAACTTCTAAATAATCGCGGGCACCGGAATCAAAAATTCCATCGCAGCGCAGAAGTTTTGCTGTCTCGCGGGATCATCACAGCGATAGACATATCCGCAGTAGTGCACCCCATAAATCTGAACATAAGCATTTGCTAATTCCCCTGATGGCAGGTGCAATTTCGAGAGTCCTCTCTTAATTTCATCTTTAACCGAACGCTGGGATGTCAAAGCTAACGCAAAAACAAACGATTCTGTTGTTTGCAGCGTTAATTTAACTGTCTCATTTCCTAAGCCCTTTTTCATTGAATCCAGTAACATTAAGAAAAGGTTTGTAAAAGCTTCTGGCTGCAGCAAAGACTGCATAATAACAGGCATTAATGAGTAAAAGAAATCTTCTAGCAGCAGATCATTGTATTTGAGGTCGTGACCGATCAACTTTCTTACTTTAGCAAACAGCTCGTTTTGTTTGGAAATCATGCCCCCGTTAAAATCACGAAAATCTCCCACCATTCGCACTAACTCGCAGACCACTGCCTGTCGTGCCTCAAATAAGTTAACCGAGTGATTGCTCCGGAGAAAAGCTTCCTTGGGAAACTTGAGCCTAAATACTGTTACTTCTTTAGGGTGCTTTTTACGAAGAAAACCAACGGTCTTACAACGATCCGGAATATAGGTCAAAAATGTATTTTCTTCTTTAAACAAGTCCTGGATGGAGATCTGCTCCGGCTTGGCAACTCTCACTAAAATGACCGTGAAAAATAAATTCGATTCTGTTTGCTCATCAAAAGTAATCGAAACTTGCGGAATGTCCCGCAAGAATCTGATCTGATTGCTAAGCGTCAAAATATTGCGCATGATCTCTTCTTCATTACGCGGCATAAAAACAGGGTGCATCAAGTGCTGGATAGAATCCTTAAGATCATTTGGAAGGCTTTTTCTCAAAACACTCATTTCGTCGCCGGAAAACTCCTTGCCATCTTTTTTCTCAATTTCCAAATAAAGCGTGCAAATAGGCTCGGCGCCCCAGCGATTTGTGAAAAAGGAATGCTCCGCAATTTTTACATTGGGAATATAATTTTTGATGGCCTTAAGAAGGTGTTTCTGATTGAATATCTCTTTATCTTTAAGAAAATTAAGCCCGACAACTACGCATAAAACTCTTTTCTCACCCCCTTGAGATGATCGGATAGTGCTCTTGAATAGCTTTAAACTAAGGTGACGTTGAGTAGGCTGCTTATTAACCGCTTGTCGAATGGCTTTTCGAAAGAGGTACTTAATGCTGATAATTCGACTGAGGTGACGGAAATTGCGTGCTGCTTTAAATTCATCTTGGCAAATCACCAATAAATGCTGCATCTCTGTGACCACGTCTTGGTCAAAATCATTAGGCAGCCTTTTAGCGAGGTTTGTAATATGCTGGAAAATTAAAGCTGTTTTTCCATCGGCGGAAAGTCCTTTAATTTCTAAAATGCGTCCCGCGTTGAAAGCCGATTCAACACCCAAACGAACCTCAGCTTCAATAATCGGTAAATTGCGGCGGACTTGATCGAGCTCATCCTGATTTTGAACCCGTATCATCACTTCACAGATGGTGTAAACAGAAGAGCTCAGTTCAGGAAAACGAAAATCCGCCGCATAAACCAGTAGCACATTCAAGCGCTTTCCTGGGACCAACCAATGGCTGATCATTTCATAGAAAAAGCGGAAAGAATCTTGTCTACATTTTGACAAGACATAGAAAGACATGTCAAAAGGATCTTCTGGAGTCGATGAGGAGGTTAAAAATGGAAGGTGTGATTCAAATTGCGCTTTTTGCTTTTTTAAGATTTCAGGCGAATCGCCCGCTTCTGTAAAAAGTTTTTCATGTAAAATCTTCTTTAAATTATTGCGCAGGACATCACGATAAAGGGCATTATTAGAGTTTCCTTCGGGCAATGCAAAAACAGCCGAAACCTTCGGAAAATATTTATTTTTGTTAGTCATGAGTTCACGCAATGTGTAATGTCAAAAATGGCACAATACAAAATTGGCGCAGAAAGAGCAAGAGGTAGTTTTTAAATATCTTCAAAAAAAGCAACGGGTGAACGTTCTCGTTCTTTTTCTTGAATTAACGTCCCCGTTTTTTGTCCGTTGTCATTAAAAGAGCAGACATGCAGCGGCAACGCATTTTTTTGGGCCAAGTGAATACAACGTGGATGCAAGATTTTGGATCCATCTTTCACAATATTTAAAGCTTCTTCATAAGTCAGGTGGGAGAACATGGTTGCCGCTTGATTTTTTTTAGGATCCGAATCAAAGACTCCGGGAACATCCTTAAAAAACTCAATAACTGAAGCTCCCAAAGCAACTCCAAGAGCCACAGCCGAGGTGTCCGACCCCCCACGGCCTAAAGTCGTAATTTCTCCCGCGCTGCTGACACCCTGAAATCCTGCCACAATCACAACTTTGCCCTGATTAAGGCTAGGTAAAATGCGGTAAGGCTTAACATCGATGATACGCGCTTCTGTGTGTCTGTCACAAGTGATGATGCCTGATTGGCTGCCGGTAAAGCTTTTAGCTTCCTGTTTTTTTAAGGCTAACGCCATTGCTAAAAGAGATATACTGATTCGTTCGCCAGCAGTAACGAGCATGTCATACTCCCGGCGTGGAGGATCAGGATTCACTTTTTTGGCGAGTTCAATTAATTGGTTGGTGGTATCGCCCATGGCACTCACGACTACCGTCACCCGCTGAAAATGCTGAGAGCGATCAGCGATGATATCAGCGATTCGAGCAAAGTGTTCTGGAGTTGCTACTGCAGCGCCGCCAAACTTCATAACGATAGTTTTCATATTTATCAGTAAAAAAATGATTCTTGAAATATTTTGAGCAACATGTTAACCTAGGACCTAAGATTAGTAGAAACCCCACTAACAGTCAACTAAACGATGTATGAAATAGAAAAGACTTTCACTTTTGAAGCAGGCCATTCATTAAAGTATCATGATGGCAAGTGTCGAGAGCCTCATGGGCATTCGTATATTTTGACTATCCACCTTACAGCTAATAAGTTGATTGAATCGGGACCTAAAACAAATATGGTCGCTGATTTTGCCGATATTGGCAATTCTGTTAAGCCTATGATTACCGATTATTTGGATCATCACTGGTTGAATGACACATTAGAAACCGATTCCCCCACGGCTGAATTCATTGCCAAATGGATTTTTGAATATTTGCAGCCGCATCTTCCCTTGTTAACAGCTGTCAGTCTCAATGAGACAGCCACGTCAAAAGTCACCTATAAACCATAGAATGAGTACTCTCTTGCTAATGGCGGTAACCACACAAGATTAGCCTCGTAGGAATTACATGGTTAATCTGTTGCTAGTGGCGGGAGCCGCGTCAGTAATTAGCCTCGTGGAACACCATACTTCCATGTCTTTTGAAGAAGATTACCTCAAATTTTTAAGGGCGCATAATGTGAAATATGATGAACGCTTTGTTTCGGTTAATATCCCCGCTGCTACCTCACCGCGGATTGAACCTCCTGAACCCCGCATTCCGCCCAAGGCCTAACTAGCCTTTCAATGCAAGCGGGGCTAATTACTGACATGGCTACCCGCCGCTGGCATTAGAGGACAGACCCAGGGGGCTATACAATATGGTTCTAAAAAAATCATCGTGATAGTGCAACATCCACTGGAAATAATGGCGATGTTGCATTAAAGTTTGATTGAAAATTGTGTATTGCTTTTTTCCGCCCCATCTGTTACTCTTAGCCATTCAGCCCAGATTTGCAGCGAAAAAGCCTAGAATGTGGGCTCAAATTGGCTCCTATTTTTAAGTCTAGGTTAAATAGGATTCAATTTGATTATTTTGAAAATTAGGAGAAACCTTTAAATGTCTAAAAACCAACAATACACCTGGAACGACAGCAAATACGTTGATGATGTCGATTTTCAGGAAAACGATGCAGAAGCCTTCAAATCCCTTTTAGCTAATGTAAAAGGAAAGCCGGCACATGAACATATCGCTTTATTCACGCCAGGAACTATTCTTAAAGGAAGAGTTGTTGAAATCACTAAAGATCACGTCGTTGTCGACGTAGGCCTAAAATCTGAAGGACTTGTACCTATCGAAGAGTTCTCAGATCAATCTCAGATCGCCCTCGGAGCTGAAGTTGAAGTTCTTTTAGATCAGCCTGAAGATGACAACGGACAGATCGTTCTATCTCGTGAAAAAGCGGAGCGGATGCGCCAGTGGGAATACATCCTCGAGCATTGTGAAGAAGGTTCTATCGTTAAAGGTCGCGTTCTACGTAAAGTTAAAGGCGGCTTAATGGTTGACATCGGTATGGAAGCGTTTCTACCAGGTTCACAAATTGACAATAAACGCATCAAGAATCTTGATGAGTACATCAACAAAACTTACGATTTTAAAATCCTTAAAATCAATATCGATCGTAAAAACGTTGTTGTATCCCGCCGCGAACTTCTTGAAGCAGAGCGTATTTCTAAGAAAGCCGAACTCCTTGAGAACATCAATGAAGGCGACGTGCTGGAAGGCGTCGTTAAAAACATCACTGACTTCGGCGTATTCCTTGATCTAGATGGTATCGATGGGCTATTGCACATTACCGATATGACATGGAAGCGTATTAAGCACCCATCAGAAATGGTTCACCTCGGCCAGAAACTTGAAGTTAAAGTTCTTAGTGTCGACAAAGAAAAAGGTCGCGTTGCTCTTGGACTCAAGCAAAAAGAATCTAATCCGTGGGATCAAATCGAACAAAAATATCCTGCGGGAACTCGTGTGAAAGGTAAAATCGTAAACCTCCTTCCTTATGGTGCGTTTATCGAGATTGAGCCAGGAATCGAAGGCCTTATCCACGTTTCAGAAATGTCATGGGTTAAAAACATTACAGATCCTAGTGAAGTTGTGAAAAAAGGCGACGATGTAGAAGCTGTTGTTCTTTCTATTCAAAAAGAAGAAGGCAAAATCTCTCTTGGTCTAAAACAAGCTGAACACAATCCATGGGATGATGTTGAGAAGAAATATCCAGTTGGCACAAACGTCAAAGCAGAAATCCGCAGCTTGACAAACTATGGTGCTTTTGTTGAGTTAGAGCCAGGCGTTGAAGGCTTGATCCATATTTCAGATTTAAGCTGGATCAAAAAAGTCTCTCATCCGTCAGAAGTTCTACGCAAAGGCGACATGGTTGACGCAATCATCCTATCAGTTGATCGCGACAGCAAAAAAATCACTTTAGGTGTAAAACAACTCAGCAATAATCCGTGGGAAAGCATTGAAAAGACAATTCCTGTTGGAGCATTGGTAAAAGGTAAAGTTAGCAAGATTACAGCTTTCGGAGCTTTTGTTGAGTTAGAAAACGGTCTAGAGGGTCTTATTCACGTGACAGAGCTTTCTGACCAAGCGTTTGGTAAAGTGGAAGATGTTGTATCGAAAGGTGATGATGTTACTGCAAAAGTGATCAAACTCGATCCAGAACACAAGAAAATTGCGCTTTCTATCAAAGAATATTTGATTGAGAAAAATCAAGTGAACCGCGACGACATCGTTGTCACACCATCAAAACGTAAGAAAAAAGCAGAAGATGAACAAGAACCTGCTGCTGCCAAGCGTAAAAAGAAAGAAGATTCTGAAGATTCGTCAGAAGAATAAGAAAAGAAAAAACGGGCTTAACCCTTGGTTAAGCCCATTATTGAAATAGGGCCAACAGGTACGCTTAGAGTGAAAACATTTCGCTTGGCAAAATTCCCCAAAAGATCCCACTAAATAAGTTTAGAGGTAAATATAATGAACAAAGATCTCATCGCTGTTTTTGAATATCTAGAGCGCGAAAAAGGCATCAAACGTGAAATCGTTATTAGTGCAATTGAAGAATCTCTACAAGCTGCTGCGCGCAAAAGCATCCATGGTGCGTCTAATGTCACAGTGACAATCCATCCGAAAACCGGAAATATTGAAGTTTATTGCGAAAAAGAGATTGTTGAAGATCTAGAAGTACCAGCGCAAGAAATATCCCTCGAACAGGCTAGACTTATCGATCCCGATTGCGAAATCGGACAATTTATCGACGTTGTCGCGACTCCAAAAGATTTTGGCCGTATTGCAGCGCAAAAAGCGCGTCAAATTATTACGCAAAAACTGCGTGGCGCTGAAAGAGATGTGATCTATGAAGAATATCGTCACCGTTCAAACGAACTCATTTCAGGTACCGTCAAGCGTTTTGTGCGTGGGGCCAACATTGTTGTTGATCTAGGTAAAGTGGAAGCGCTTATGCCAATGCGTCACTACCCTAAAACGGAAAAATATAACGTTGGCGAAAAAGTCCTTGCGCTCCTCCTAGAAGTAAACGACACGGAAAGCGGCGGAGCCGAAGTTATCTTAACACGCAGCCATCCGGAATTCGTCCGTCAGCTTATGATTCAGGAAGTTCCTGAAATTAATGACGGAACAGTCTTTATCGACAAGATTGTTCGCGAAGCGGGTTACAGGACAAAAATGACTGTGCGCTCAACAGATCCAAAAGTTGATCCTGTTGGTGCCTGCGTGGGTATGCGCGGAAACCGTGTTAAGAACGTTGTTAGAGAACTCAATAACGAAAAAATTGATATTATTCCTTTCGCATCCGATCCTGTAGAGCTTTTACAAAATGCTCTGGCACCGATTGAAATTCGTAAAATCAGCGTGAACGAAGATGAAAGCACAATTTCTATTGTCGTTGACGATGAAGATTTTGCTGCTGTTATTGGTAAGAAAGGGATGAATGCCCGTCTTAACGGACAACTCATCAACCACGAACTAGACATCCAACGCATGGGCGATTATAACCGCACAATGGCACTACAAAGAACTGAATTGGTCTCATCCGACGACCCTGCTCTTGACGAACCTCTAACTGAAATTGAAGGAATCAACAAGCTCATTTTTGAGCATCTTGTGACTGAAGGATTCAATACACCGAGGGCTATTTTAACCGCATCGCCTGAAAAACTGGCAATAATTCCAGGCATTAGCCTTGAGACTGCGGATAAAATTTTAGAACAATTAAGAAAACAAAGGATGTAACCGCCTTGGCCAAAAACCTGAAATTAAACATCAAAAACACGCAGATCGCTGAAGCAATTAATCTAGGCAGCTTGAAAAGCAAACTCGCAAAAAAGAAAGAGGAAGCTGCTCAAGAAGAAATTGAAAAATCAGTGGTAAAGCCTGTAGCTAAAGCGCAAAAAGCGGAAGCGGAGACTGTCAAAGAGGAAGCTCCCCGCATCAAAGCGCGCTCGCGGTCTGCATTTGCCGAAGGAACGGCACCTGAACAGAAAACGAAAGAAATCGAAGAAGCAACAGATGAAGTTGAGAGCATTCAAGGTTTGGAGCAAGCGCTTCCAGCAGAATTAGAGCTTGAAATTGAAGAGATTGCTCCTTTCACTTCACATGGAGAACCTGTTCAAGAAGTTGCTAAAGAGGAAACAAGCAAAGAAGACCTCGAAACTCCACCGGCCCCGATTGCCGAAGAACCTGCTATCAAGGCCCCTTCTACCCCTAAAGCACAAGAGAAGCCAATTCTCGCTTCACCACCTTCCGGAGCTTTAAGACCTCTGATTTCTGCTAAAGATAAGCAGCGCATTGTTGCACCGCCAGTTTCCTATCAGAAAGAGCAGCCGGCAAAATCGAATGAGCCTTATATTAAATTGGGCCCGACAGGTAAACATATTAATGACCTCTTGCCACCAAAACCGGCACCGAAAAAAGAGAGTGTTTTTGTCACACCTGCTGCCCGAAATACAGATAGAAGAACTACCGAAACACCACGCATCGAAACTCCTGCTAGCCGTGACGGACCTAAAAAGATTCCTGAGACACCATCAGCGTCTGACAATGACAAAAAAGGCGCAAAACCTTCTTTAAAAGCTAAAGAGTTTAAAGATGTCAAGCCAGCCAAACGCGTAGATCCTAAGTCTTTTGATGCGCGCGACAGACATGGTCTACGTAATGATGACGACCGCAATCAATGGCGTAAAAAACGCTCCGGAAAAAATCGTATTCATCAAGAAGACACAACAATCAGGCCCACTACTCTAAAAGTACGGCTCCCTATTGCGATTAAAGATTTAGCTGTTGCCATGAAGCTTAAAGCTTCCCAGCTTGTCGCTAAATTATTTTTGCAAGGTGTTTTAATGACACTAAACGATTTGCTTGACGATGAAGCAATTGTTCAACTTCTCGGTCAAGAGTTTGGTTGCGATATTACGATTGACACTTCAGAAGAAGAACGTATTCGTATTACTGATAAAACCGTTAAGGAAGAGATCTCTGGTGTTGAGGCAGAAAGCTTGGTAACAAGACCTCCTGTTGTGGCATTTATGGGTCACGTTGACCACGGCAAAACAAGCTTGATCGATGCCATTCGCAAGAGTAATCGTGCAGCTGGTGAAGCTGGAGCCATTACTCAGCACATCGGCGCCTTCCGCTGCAAAACTGCTGTTGGCGACATTACTGTCCTTGACACTCCTGGTCACGAAGCCTTTTCAGCAATGAGAGCGCGCGGAGCCGATGTCACAGACATCGTTGTTCTAGTCGTTGCTGGAGATGAAGGGATACGTCAACAAACATTGGAAGCGATCCACCATGCAAAAACTGCGGGTGTGACTATCGTTGTAGCGATTAACAAGTCGGACAAACCTAACTTCAATGCCGAAACTGTTTATCGCCAATTATCAGAAAACGATTTATTACCGGAATCTTGGGGTGGACAAATCATCACAGTTAACTGCTCTGCGGTCACTGGCGAAGGTATCCAACAGCTCCTCGAAATGCTAGCGCTTCAAGCTGAAATTTTGGAATTAAGAGCCAATCCGAACGCACGTGCTCGCGGATCCGTTATTGAATCCGAGATGCATAAAGGCATGGGAGCTGTCGCGACAGTTCTCGTACAAAACGGAACACTGAAACTTGGCGATGCGTTGGTCTTTGGACAGCATTGGGGACGTGTCAAAACGTTGCAGGATGAATATGGCTGCCAGCAAAAAGAGGCCTCGCCGTCGACTCCAATTGAGATCACTGGATTATCAGGAATGCCGGAAGCCGGTCAAGATTTCATCGTTGTGAAAAGCGAAAAAGAAGCCCGTGAAATTGCTGCGGTTCGTATGCAAGGAGTGCGTGAATCTAGCCTTCTTCTCAAGAAGAAAGTGACGATGGAGAATCTCCTGCAGCAATCAACAGCGACATCGAAAAAAGTCTTAACCCTAGTTCTGCGTGCTGACGTGCAAGGTTCGCTTGAAGCGATGAAAGTTGCTTTAATGAAAATCAAGTCAGACAAAGCGGAACTCAACATCATTTTCGCTGGTGTTGGCGAGATTTCTGAATCCGATGTTCAGCTTGCAGCCGCGTCTAAAGCGGTTATTCTTGGTTTCCATACGCACGTCGAAAGTCATGCTGAGTCACTGATCAAGCAAGGTGGAATTCAAGTCCGTCAGCACGATATTATTTATCATGCTGTGGATGATATCAGAGCCTTAATGGCGCTGCTTCTTGATAAAATTGCTATTGAAACAGAAAAAGGTAAAGCGGAAGTTAGAGCTGTCTTCAAATCATCGCAAGTCGGCCTTATTGCGGGTTGCTATGTTATTGAAGGAGGCATTCAGCGTAATAATTACGTTCGTGTTGTCAGAAACAAAGAGATTCTGCACAAAGGGCCAATTTCATCTCTTAAGCGCGTAAAAGAAGACGTGAGAGAAGTGATGAAAGGTTTAGAGTGCGGTATTCTTCTGAATAATTTCACAGATGTAGAAGCGGGCGATATACTCGAAGCTTACGAAGTGACCTATATTACCCAAGAGCTATAACCAAGAAGTGATAGAGACCCATGCATAAACGTACCGATAGGCTTAACTCACTTCTTAAAGAAGTTATTTCCGAAGTTATCCGTAAAGATGTTAGAAATCCACACGTAAAAGAGTTGCTTACAGTAACGCGTGTGGATATCACAAAAGACCTGCATTACGCGAAAGTTTATATTAGCGTAATTGGCGACGACCAAGCAAAAGCAGAAACCCTGGCGGCCTTACAATCGGCCGCTGGATTCATCGCTGTGAACTCTTCTCAAAAAGTCACAATGCGGTATTTTCCTGCATTGACTTTCAAGCTCGATGATAGTGTCGAGAAGCAGATGCGTATTGCAAAGCTTCTAGATGATATCAAAGATGAAAGAAAAGCAAGAGATCTCCCGGAAGATGACGGCAGTAATGAGTGAAGAGTGTAGTGGCATTCTGCTGGTTGACAAACCCGTAGGAAAAACTTCTTTCACGCTTGTTGGAGCTTTAAGGAGAATCCTTCGCGTCAAAAAGATTGGTCATGCTGGTACACTCGATCCTTTTGCCACAGGCGTCATGGTCATGTTGATCGGACGCGAATACACAAAACTTTCCGATACCTTTCTTACATGTGATAAAGAGTACATTGCTCGTGTCCGATTGGGAATCGAAACCGATTCTTATGATTGTGATGGCGGAATTACTCGCGAGTCCCCTCATATTCCGAGTTTAGAACAAATTCAAGCAGCTATTGCTTCTTTTCAAGGAGAAGTCGAGCAAGTTCCCCCCATGTTTTCCGCCAAGAAAATTGATGGGAAAAAGTTGTACGAGCTCGCCCGCAAAGGCCAAACAGTTGAACGCAAAAGCGTTAAGGTCCACGTTGAGACGCAGTTTTTAGCGTATGATTACCCTAATCTTGACATTCGCGTCAAATGCAGTAAAGGCACTTATATTCGCAGTATTGCTTATGACATGGGAAATCTGCTAGGATGCGGTGCCCATTTGTCGGCATTGCAGCGCACGCGAAGCGGAACCTTTCTTTTAGAAAACTGCATTGACGGAGCTCTTTTGTTTTCCGGTACATTAGATAAAGAAACCTTGAAACCGAATATCCATAAAAGCTAGCATATTTAATGAGTCGACAGGCAATATATCAGACCTCCGGCCTGACATTCTTACACATTTTACCGAGGGCGTTGCCCTAGTCTTTTATAAACCAGGCCGATTGGCCTGGGCTGACCTTCAGGACAGCGCCTGATTATAAAAGCCTAAGCACTACCCTGAGCTAACTTTTTAGAGAAATGCCTTCGTACTAACGTTCAGGGCAACGCTCTTTAATATAAAAGCCTAGGGCAACGCCCTAGGTAAAATGTGTAACCTGTCAGTCTGAAGGCCTGGTATATAGGCGGCCAACTAAAAACGTCAGGTAAAATTGGATTAGATATGAAAATTATCGCAGATCTTTCCCACTCTATGCCTTTGAGCGCACCCGTCGTTGTCACAATCGGTAATTTTGACGGCGTGCATATCGGACACCAATTCGTGTTAAACCGCATCAAAGAGCAAACACGCGCCCTCGGCGGTAAAAGCGCTGTCGTCACCTTCGCGAATCACCCTTCCGCCGTGCTCCGTCCCGACAAACAAGTTGCGTCAATTTCCACAATGACGCATAGAACATTGCTATTGGAGCGCTTTGGTATTGATATTCTGGTCGTCTTAAAATTCACCTATGAGCTCTCCCAGCAATCTCCTGAAGTATTTCTCGATAACATTCGCCGTGCGCTGCCTTTCGGTCATCTCGTACTGGGCTTTGACTCAACGATTGGCAGGGACCGCCAAGGAAATAAAGAGCGTGTTCAAGCCTATGCTGGGCGGAATCATGTTGTTGTCGAGTACATGGAGCAATATTTTTTAGGGGAAAAGGCCGTCTCTAGTAGTGTTATTCGCAAGTTGATTACGGAAGGCAATTTGGAAGCGGTGCGGCCATTGCTTGGTCGCGATTACTCAATCGTTGGGGAAGTTTTTTCGGGTCAAGGCAAGAGTAAGATTATTGGCTTCCCTACGGCCGACATTAATGTCAGTGGGCTTTGTCTTCCCCCTCCGGGTGTTTATGCGGTGGATACTGTAATTGCCGGTTCAACGCATAGCGTGCCCGCAGTAGCCAATTGTAGTGCTCCTCTTTTAGAGGTCTATTTTGCTAGCGGTGATGTTGAGTTGCAAGGCAAACAAGTTGAAGTGATCTTTAAGCGATTTATAAGAGGAGAGAAGGTATTTGGATCGATTGAAGAGTTGAAGAAGCAAATTCGCGCGGATATAGAAATTATTTTATTTTGACAATATTGACCGATGGCTGCATGCTGCCGCCGCTATCGCGGTTAAGAGATGAAAAGCCGGCCAAAAGAAAAGACTTCAACCGCCTAATCTCATCAATCGTCTCTTTCTTGAAATGCAATTCTGTCAACAGGAAGCCTCGTAAAGTCCCCGCTTGCTGCACCGCCACATCCAACCCAAGATCGGTAACGCTGGACAGTTTTGGACGTCCACTGCCTTTAATTGACAGCAGCGAATCGTCATCTCTGCCAAAAGCCCATCCTGGACTAGGGTTTAATGTCAAAGGTTCTAGATAGTGTTTTAAAGAAATTTGATTTTTCTAAGATATCCCCTGAAGATTGTGCTGCAGTTCTAAAACTTAATACCTCCACGATACGCCTTCCTCTTCTTAGTTCACAGTGGGTAGATCTTTTTGATGAGTAGAGTTTGTTAGCGCTTGGTCTCGTTCAAAAGAAACGGTTTCAAGCGTTTAATCTCATTAATCGTCTCTTTCTTGAAATCCGATTCTGTCATTAGCAAGCGCTGCAAAGTCCTCGCTTGCCGCACTGCCACAAGCAATCCACGGTCGGTAATCGCCGGACAGTTTTGGATGTCCACCTCTTTTAATTGATAGCAGCGAATCGTCATCTCTGCCAGAAGCCCATCACTAATCAAACAGTGCTGTAGACTTACTGTTGATAGACCCGTCAACGTCTTAATGATTTCAAAAAACCCTTTATTTGTAATGTTACGACACTCATTACAGTTCAAATCGATCAAATGAGGTGCACTTTGTACAATCAATTTTATTTCATCATCACCAATTTTCTGACTGTTGGATACATCAATTTCTAACAGCTGCTTCAGCTTTTGCAGATTTCCCCAATCATTGAATGTCAATTGGCTGTTATTACGTATTGCCAATGTTCTTACCATTGGAAAAAGCGTAAATAGAGTGCTCAAATAATTGCTGTCGAGCCACGGACAGTCCGATAGATTAAGCACTCGCAGTTTATCGGGCACAAAGTGGAGGGACTCATCAAAGGCTCGCGATTGGCTGATATCTAACCCTCGCAAATGAGGACACTGAGAAACAGCACTAGCAAACATCTTTTCCTCAATTAATTTTCCTCCACAGACAAGGTCTGTTATGGAATTTTTCACTTTTTGAAATACTTCCGTTGAGTTTTCATTAAACTGGAAAAATTCAAAAGCTAATGTCTCGATTGAAGAAGAATGAAATCGACAGCTCCATTCTTGTTTGCCAACAAAATCAAAGCACGCCTGACGCAATACCGACCACTTATGACGATGCGTGTGAACCACGGTATCCAAAACATTTTCACGGGTGATATAACGTTTGAGGACGACTTCACAGAGTTCTCCTAGGCCTATTAATCTAAATTTAGACGCTGCTTGGTGAATAGCTAGCAATTCTTTTTCTTGAAACTTCCAAAGGGTCGCCACGTTTCCTGTCAAAATAAACTCTTCCATAATCGTGTAAATAGGCGTCGTTACGTTTTCCAATGGCACTACAGAGCGATTACGGATTAAACTATGAAAAAAATTGCTGGATGTTCCAAATAAAAGGCTATTAGCAGGAACAGGGTTTTCTTCAATCACAAATATGATGTCCATAGGAATATGTGGAAAGAGAAGTGACTGATGTGTGTGGATTGTTTTCACAATGCGATCACACTCGGCAGGCTGCAAGCTGTTTTGTGAAAATTTTTCCGTCAGCCATTTTAAAACGCCTTTCACGAACAAACTGTGTTCTTCACCCCACGTTTGGTCATCTGACGCTTCTTCAAAAAAGAAAAGGAGGTCTGGGGAATTTGCAATCAAAAGCTCGAGCAACTCTTCGTCGTCTTTGACGGACCGATAATGTTGAAGCTCTTTCGGTAGTAGATCAGGCATTTCCATAAAAAATCTCGCACTGCTTAATTATCTTTAACATACTTGAATAATGGGCTTTTTCCAATGTCAATAACAAAAAAAGCGCAGGGTTAACAACGTTGTGGCTATTTTTCTACGACAGAGATCGCAGAGAAAAAAAGAGGAGAAAGAAATAGGCTTTAAACGCTTATCTTTCCAAAGACAACTAAACTTTTTTTGGGAATATAAGTTTTTAATGCTTCTCTCTCTTTTTCCTCTTTTTTCTCTGTGATCTCTGTGGCAGAAAAACAGCCAACGACGTCACCGATCTCTTTTGTTTGTTCTCTGTTCGGATAATGCTTTCATCTTTTAGTGAAATTTGGCATTTTATAGGCACATTAGCAATCAGGTAGGGGAACTCAATGAAAATAGCACTCATCGGCTACGGCAAAATAGGCCAATTAATCGAAAAGCTGGCCCCTCAAGCCAACCATGAAATCGTTGCGATCATTGACCCTAAGCTCCCTTCTCGAACAATTTCAAAGGCTAATCTGAAAGATGCCGATGTCTGCATTGATTTTAGCCACCCAAATGCTGTCTTTGATAACATCCAAAAACTCGCAGAGTGTGGCAAAAACATCGTCGTAGGCACAACAGGCTGGTACGATCAGATCGATCATGTTCAAAAAATTGTCTCCACAAACTCCATCGGTTTTTTGTATGCTCCCAACTTTTCTATCGGCGTTCACCTTTTTCTCCAAATCATTAAAGAAGCAGCTCAACTGATTAACGCCTTTGACCAGTATGATATCGGGGGTTTCGAAGCCCACCATCAACAAAAAGTTGATAGCCCCTCAGGAACAGCTAAAGCGATTGCTCAAATGCTGCTCGATCGCATTGAACGCAAAAACAGTGTAATTTACGGTTCTCCGCAAAAAGCTTTAGAATCTCATGAACTGCATTTCGGAAGCTTACGCTGCGGATCTCTCCCAGGAACCCACACCATCACTTTTGACTCCCCTGTCGACACCATTACGATTACACACGAAGCTAAAAACCGGGAAGGATTTGCTCGCGGAGCGCTCTCTGGAGCGGAATGGTTACAGGGCAAGCAAGGATTTTACACGATCGAAGACTTATTAGGGGGTTTGGTATGAGACCGATTCAAGGTGTCCACACAGCATTAATCACTCCATTTCATCCCGATGAAACAGTTGATAAGGAGGGGCTGCGTCAAAATGTATGTTTTCAGTTAGAACATGCTATTGATGGTCTTGTTATTTTAGGGACAACGGGTGAATCCCCCACTTTGGCGGCAGCTGAAAAAGAGGAAATTGTTCGCATTGTTTCGGAGGAAAATCGGGGTCGAGCTTTATTAGCGATAGGAACGGGCAGCTATTCCACTGCACAAACCATTGAAAATACATTATGGGCACAAGATTGCGGTGCTGATTACGCTCTTGTTGTCACACCTTATTACAATAAACCCACGCAAGAGGGCTTGTACAGACACTTTAAAGCGCTAAGCAAAGCAGTAATGATTCCCCTGTTGATTTATAATATCGCCGGAAGAACGGGTCAGAATTTACAAACGGACACTTTAAAGCGGCTTGCAGATTGCCCGAATATCATCGGTATAAAAGAAGCTTCAGGAAGTATTCCACAAATGATGGATGTTTTAGAGATTCAGCAAAAGCAGCGCCCTGATTTCAGAGTGATGTGCGGCGATGATTTATTGACAGCACCTTTAATGATGCTGGGGGGTCACGGGATTATTTCCGTTGTGAGTAATTTGCTTCCTCAAGCGATTAAAGAGCTAGTTCAGGCTTTAGAATGTGGCAATTACGACGAAGCACGCAAGAGACATTTTGAATTGATGCCACTATTTAAAGCAGCATTTATTGAAACGAATCCGGCTCCTCTTAAACATGCAATGGAACTCTGGGGCATGCCAGCAGGAAAATGTAGGCTGCCGCTTTGTGAATTGACAGAAGAGAATGCAAACAAGCTGGAGACTGTGCTGGGATTGTATGAAACGGTTAATCATTTCGTTGCACAAAGGCATTAAGCTAACAACATTCCCTTGAACAGACCGGACGAAGTCTTTGGAGTACGGCAATTATTTGCCGTTTTCTTGAGTAATCACCAATTGGCTGGGGGTGAAAATTTGTAGCATAGGCTTTAGCCCAATGTCGTCAAAATAAAAGAATTTCTATAACGCTGCGAGTATCAATCTCAATCGCTTTACTCATCGTCAATATAGCCACAGATATTGATTCGTCGCAAAACTATTGATCTTGACACTCTCGCTGTCATGTAAATCTCTTTATTTTGGCGACATTGGGCTTCAGCCTGTGCTACAAATTTTTAAAGCGCTGCTTTCTGATATGGTGAGCGACGTTACTTGGGAGCTCAAAGACTTCGTCCGGTCTGTTTAAGGGAATGTTGCTAATACAAACTAATAAGGTTTACACCATGGTCAAAAGAAATCCACACATCATCAAACTCAATGCAGGCTATCTGTTCCCTGAAGTCAATAAGAGAAAACGCGCTTATCTCGAAAAAAATCCCAACGCAAAACTCATTAGCCTCGGCATCGGTGATACCACAGAACCCCTTTACCCTCACATGACGCAGTCCCTCGTCAAAGCGGCTCAAGATCTTGGAACTGCACAAGGCTATTCTGGATACGGATCTGAACAAGGAAATTTACTCCTTCGCAATCAAATCGCCTCGAAACTCTATCAAAACACAGTTTCTTCTGATGAAATCTTTGTTTCTGACGGAGCCAAATGCGACATCGGACGGCTCCAAATACTCTTCGGATCCCACACAACAATCGCTGTCCAAAACCCCTCCTACCCTGCATATGTCGATACAAGCGTTATTTTAGGACAGACCGGAGAGTACAATCTTGAACAAGGCAACTACCGGGGAATTGTTTACTTACCTTGCGATCCTAAAAACAACTTTTTTCCTGACCTATCAAGCGCTCCAAGAACAGATTTAATCTATTTCTGTTCTCCTAATAACCCTACAGGAGCTGTTTCAACGAGAGAACAACTTACAGCGCTTGTCAACTTTGCTAAAAAAAATCGCAGTATCCTCATTTTTGACGCAGCTTACGCGGTTTATATTCAAGATCCAGAAATACCGAAATCGATTTATGAAATACCCGGCGCACGTGAAGTAGCGATTGAATTGGGATCGTTTTCTAAAATGTCTGGCTATACGGGGGTGCGTTTGGGATGGAGTATTGTTCCTGAAGAGTTAAAATACGAGGATGGATCGTCAGTTAAAACAGACTGGAGCCGTATTGTTTCCACATTCTTTAATGGTGCTTCCAATATTGCCCAAATCGGGGGAATCGGAGTACTCGATGATCAAGGACACCCAGAAATGATGAAAATGGTCAATTTTTATCTGGAAAATGCACAAATTTTAAAAAACACCTTTCTTGAAATGGGTTATGAAGTATACGGCGGTGATCACAGCCCTTATTTGTGGGTAAAATTTCCTGGCCTGAAATCATGGGATGCCTTTGAGTATCTTCTAGAGCATGCGGAAATTGTGACTACCCCTGGAAGTGGTTTTGGAGCTGAGGGCGAAGGCTTCATCCGCCTGAGTGCTTACGGACACCGCAGCACAATTTTGGAAGCCGTCCAGAGATTTAAAAGCGTTGGAGTGCATTAAAATCATAAAAAAAGTAACAGAATACGGGGATCGGGCAGGATATGCAAGATAAGTGCTACCACTTACCCCGCAAATTCTGTTTTTTGTTATTATTTAAATAGTACAATTTGATTGTAATAAATGATAAATCACTGATACTATTAGCTCATTATATTTTCAATAAAATTAATAAGGGCTATCCTCATGAAAAATAATTTTTTTACCGCATTAGCTTACTTAAGCTTAATCGGAATTTTAACAACGTCTTTTGCCGAAGCTCGACATCATCATCACCATTATCACCATGGCAATAGCAGTGCTTTTTCAGTGAATGTGGGTCAAGTTTATGCACCTGCTTATGACTCGTACGTTGTGCAGCAAAACTACCCATTATACCAGGCACCTGTTGTTTATCAAGAGCGTGTTGTTTATCAAGAGCGTGTTGTATTAGTGCCGGCCCAACCGGTTTACTATCAACCCGTCACTGTCATCCAACAACGCCCTATGCCGAATTATTACCCATCATTTGGTTTTAGCTGGTCGTTTTTTAGATAACTGTGTTAGGCTCTTTGCATGAACCTTCCTAAAGATGCCAATGGCTGTCCTTATCTTTTTTTAGCTCCAATGGAAGGGGTGGGTGACCGCTCCTTTCGTAAAGCCATGGCCTCCGTCGGGGGATTTGACGAAGCCGTCAGAGACTTTCTTCGCGTTCCTAAAAATGCTCACGTCAAAAGCTTAGCTTCTGAATATCACGCCAATGAACTCGCTCCCATCCCCCTTGCTGCTCAAATTATGGGCTCCGACCCGGAATTAATGGGTGATATGGCCGTCGAAATCGAAAAACGGGGAGCCCTTCACATCGATGTCAACTGCGGCTGTCCCTCGAATACGGTGACAGGTCGTGGCGCTGGCTCAAGCCTCCTTAAAGAACCCAACTCTCTCTTTGAAGTGGCTAAAGCTGTCGTTAGGTCAGTCAACATACCCGTTACAGTCAAAATGCGTTCCGGTTATGAAGATACCTCTCTTTTTAAAGAAAATCTTTTTGCCGCTCAAGAAAGTGGTGTCAGTTTTATTACTCTTCACCCACGAACAAAAGTCGATGGCTATGGTCCGCCGGCACGATGGGACCTTATTGCAGAAGCAAAATCTCTCTTAAAGATCCCTGTGGTTGGTAATGGAGATATTTTGAATGTCGACCATGCGTTGAATATGCTGAAGCAAACGCGGTGCGATGCTCTCATGATTGGTCGTGGAAGTGTGATTAACCCGTTTATTTTCCATCAGATTCGTGCTCATTTTGCAGGTACAGAGTACAAACCGGAATGGAATGACCTGATGCGATATCTAGAGGTCTATAAGGATGAAATCCCGGAGGGCATGCCGATAAAGACAAAGGTTAATAAGTTGAAGCAGCTACTGGGATTTCTTTTTAAAGGTAACGCAGCGCTGCTTGAAAAGAGAAATGACATTTTGATAGCGCAGCATGGCGATCCAGAGTCATTTCTGGCGTATGCCACAGGAATTCTAAAGGAATACTGGAAGCTGTAGCGCTGTGGTCCCTGCGGTGAAAATTAGCTCACAGCGTCCGTTATGACAGGTTTTCGCAAGTAGGCAACTAAGACCCCCCCCGCAAACAACATCAACGCACTGCCAAGGAAAATAGGCATAAATGCCGTAAACCCAAGCAGCGGCCCGGCAATTAAAGGGCTAATAGAAAACGCCAAGGCCTCTAAAGAGTGAAAGACCCCCATGATTTCGCCTTGAACGTCGTCGCCAGCAGAATTAGAGACCAAAGCAGCAGCCGTCGGCCAAAATAAAGCGATTCCAAACTGCTGTAAAGGAATGTAAACCCAAAGCCACACCTCATTCACATGGAAATAGAGAATTCCAATGGATAGAGACACCATAAATAGAGCAAAACAGAGAACGTGCTGATTAGAATAACGACTCACGATGGGTCTAATCAAAACTCCACAGCTAAGAGCATAAACAGCGGCTCCGTATGCATAGAAATTGCCAATTGTTGACGTACTGAAGCCATAGGAGCTAATCCAGGTTACCGGAGTAAATTCCCAGTAAAAAGACCACCCCACGCAAGCTAAAAAAACTGCAAGAAAGACTAACTGCAAACCCCCACCGGAAAACGCTTTTCGAACATTATTGATGCCCAAAATCAAACTTACCTTACCGTCGGTTTTAGTCACACAGGTCTCTTCAAAGTAAAAGAATACAAGCAATGCATTTAGCAAGGTAATGGCACCGGCTAAAGCAAAGGGCAATGCGTAACCGCTCATCAGTGTTAGGTCAAATTCAGAAAGAGAGCCACCTAAAAAAGGACCCGCTGTAAAGCCCAATCCGCATGCCATATTGAATATTCCGAAATTCTTCGCTTTATTTTCAGGGCTACTGAGATCGGCCAAGGAAGCGCTAACAACAGCAGCTGTACCAGCCGAAATTCCAACACCCACTCTAGAAAGCAATAGTAGAAAAAAGCTTTCATAACTGACTGCGACCATTGCAAGTAGATAACCTAAAACCCCAATAAGTAAGCTCGGTATTAAAATTTTTCGACGCCCTTTTTGGTCGGAAAGCATCCCAAGCATGGGTGCGCTAAAAAATTGGGTAAGAGGCATTGTCGCAAGAAGAATCCCTAAGCAAAAACCTTTCATTGTTTCAGAAGTATCAGCTGCCAGCAGAAGGCAATCACCTTGATAAATCATCGAGGCAAACATGGGGTAAACGAGGCCTATACCCATGATATCGATGAAACCAATGAGGCAAATAAGGATTAAGCAAATAAGTTTTTTAGAAATCATAAAAAATCAGGGTTACTTCGGTATTATTTTATTGAGATACGAGAATTATAACATAAAAAATTAATTATTATCAAGCACAGAAAGTGGGGCATAATCTCTCATAAAGGTTGTTAAAAATACTCTTGTGCTTTAGGATAGACCTTAATCTACTAGGAGATCACATGAAAATCTACACGAAAACAGGCGATCAAGGCGAAACCTCTCTTTTTACAGGAGAAAGGGTCCCTAAAAACGACATTTTTATCGAAGCACTAGGCACAGTCGATGAATGCAATTCCGCGATTGGCGCAGCAATTTCCTTTATCTCCACGAATAGCTTACTTAAAGCAACTAAAGAACAGCTAGAAAATATCCAGCACGCTCTTTTCGATGTAGGCGCTGCTTTGGCCACTCCGCGCACACGCGCTGCCGATTTTAAAATCGCAAAAACACGTTTTGATCACGATGATATCAAGCTCCTCGAGGAGTGGATCGATGCCATGGAAAAAGAGCTCCCTCCCCTCCACGCCTTTATTTTGCCCGGTGGTCACTCGAGTGGAGCGATGCTGCATCTAGCGCGCAGTATTTGCCGCCGTGCTGAGCGCTGTGTTGTCCCCCTTAACCAATCGGCAGATGTGCCGGATGATGTGATGATCTATCTCAACCGCTTGTCCGACTACCTGTTTGTCGCTTCTCGCTATATTAACCACCAACTCAAACTACCTGAGACCACATGGGAACAACATAAACTCAGTCACTCAAAGTAAATAGGGTTTTATGCAATTAACAGATGCACAAACGATTTTGGACACGGTGGGGAACACCCCGCTCGTTAAATTGCAGCGCATCAACCCAAATCCGCTTGTCACCATTTTAGTCAAACTGGAGTATTTTAATCCCAGTGGGAGCATTAAAGACCGCATTGTCTTGCACATTATCAATGACGCCGAACAGCACGGTCTTCTAAAGCCTGGTGGAACGATTGTGGAAGCCACCTCAGGTAACACAGGTGCCGCTGTTGCTATGATTGCAGCCATACGTGGGTATAAAGCCGTTCTCGTGATGCCGGATAAAGTCAGTCTCGAAAAACAGAACGCGCTCAAGGCTTTCGGCGCGCAAATTGTGATCACACCCACTTCTGCAGCATACGATTCGCCCGAGCACTATGTTAATACATCGATGAGATTAGCTGGCGAAATCCCCAATAGCTTTCGGGTCAATCAGTACGACAACCTAAAAAATCCTGAAGCCCATTACAAAACAACAGGCCCTGAAATATGGGAGCAGTCGCATGGAAATATTGATTATTTCATCGCTTCCGGCAGCACCGGAGGAACAGTCAGTGGAACGGGACGCTTTTTAAAAGAGAGAAACCCTAGCCTAAAAGTCATTATGCCTGACCCCATCGGCTCGATCTACTACGAGTATTTTAATACAGGAAAAATTCCTACAGAAGGAAATTGTAACTACCTTGTCGAAGGGATTGGAGAAGACCATATTGCTCAGGCAATAGACTTTTCAGTTATCGATGAGGTTGTACAAGTCAAAGATAAGGACGCTTTTGCGACTACCCGGCTTCTCGCTGAAAAAGAAGGCATTCTCGGTGGCGGCTCCGCTGGTTATAATGTTTGGGCAGCCCTGGAACTCGCTAAGACACTAAAAAAACACGCAACAATTGTCACAATTATTCCTGATAGCGGTTTGAAGTACTTAAGTAAACTTTTTGATTCCGAATGGCTTAAATTAAATAATCTTTAAAGGTACACATGAAATTTGCAACAAAAGCAATACACGTCGGTAGCGAGCCTGATCCTGCAACAGGGGCGATTATGCCTCCAATCTACATGACATCGACATTTGCGCAGACATCCCCAGGAGAAACGATTGCGGGCTACGATTACACGCGTGCAGGAAATCCCAATTTTACGATTCTAGAAAAACTCCTTGCCGCACTAGAAGGGGCTAAATTTGCCACTGTTTTTTCATCGGGTTTGGGAGCTTTATCCGCGTTGATCACCACATTAAAGCACGGAGACAAAGTTGTGGGGGTCGGAGGACTTTATGGCGGGACCTACCGCTTATTCCATCAGGTTTTCAGTCGATTTGGGATTGAGTTCGTCGTGATAAGTCCATCTAGTGTAGAAGAATTAGACAAAGCCCTCAGTATACACCCAAAATGGCTTTTATTTGAAACACCCACCAATCCCCTCTTGGAAATTTTTGATATTGAGGCTTTTGTTAAAGCTGGTAAAAAAGTGGGAGCCCTTGTGATTGTTGATAATACCTTCGCAAGTCCTTATTTCCAAAGCCCCTTACGTTGGGGTGTGGATGTCGTTTGGCACAGCACCACCAAGTACATCGGAGGTCACTCCGATGTGATTGGCGGCGTGATGATCACAGATAATCCGACGATTAAGAAAGAGCTCGATTTTGCCCGCAAAGCCCTTGGGGTAAACCCAAGTCCATTTGATGCATGGCTGACGACACGTGGCGTAAAAACACTTGCGCTCCGCATGGAGCAGCATCAAAAAAATGCGATGGCCATTGCCACCTATTTGGAAGGGCATGCGAAAGTGAAAAAGGTTTATTACCCAGGGTTGGCATCCCATCCCCGACATGATATTGCTAAAAAGCAGATGTACGGTTTTAGTGGAATGATTGCGGTGGAGTTTAAGTTATCTTTAGACGAGACGAAAACATTAATTTCGAAGTTAAAGTTGTTTACACTTGCTGAGAGTTTAGGTGGAGTAGAGTCTTTGGTCAACCATCCGGCGACGATGACACACGCCTCGATTCCGCAGGAGGATCGTTTAAAAATGGGATGGAGTGATAGTCTTATTAGGTTGTCGGTGGGGATAGAAGATGCTGAGGATTTGATTGCGGATTTGGCGCAGGCGTTAGCCTAACAAAAAAAAACTATGGGTTGATTTTTCCCCTACAGAGGTGACAGAGAGAAAAAAACATAAAAAGAGAGGCTCAAAACTCTTATTAATCCAAAACACCTAAAAAAATTTTGGATTGATAAGTGTTTAGAGCCTCTCTTTCTATCTCTTTAATCTCTGTGGTGATAAAATCAGCCCACAGACTTATTTCTTTTGTTGGCGCATGGACAGCATCGAAATGAAAACACGGAATTCATGGGTCTCTCTCAAGTCTTCCAACCACTCATCGTTCATCATGTCATCCACCGAGGGCAACACATTCGCAGCGGCAGCTTTATCCAAATAATGAATTGCTATCGAGTAGTTTCCTGAAAGCGCATGCAAACAGGCCAAATTGTAATGCGATGATAACGAGCCTAAATTAATCGCTTGCATGAACTTATGTTCTGCCTGCTCGTAAAGCCTGCGACTTGGCTCCGGACGCGCCACTTCTTCAAGAAGCTGCGCCATATGCATTAAGGTTAACCCCCAATCATTCCAACCCGCTTCATCTTCAGGATCACTTTCAAGCAAGATCTTAAATTGCTCTAATGCTTTATAAAGCACATCAACGCTCGAAACAGACTCCCCTAAATGAGAAAGCGACAGCGCTAAGTTATAACGCGCATGCAAATAATCAGGATCAATTTTCAAGATACTCGTGAGAATTGCAATGGCTTTTTCATAATGATTCAAATCTTCAGTGAAATCGCCAAGAAAATCCAGGGCACAGCCGTAATTATAAAGCCATTCAAGGTCCATCGGATCGGTGTCACTGTCAGACTCGAAATCGATTTCTTTCCCGATAATCTGCTCAAATTTGTCAACTGCAGATTCAATGTAACTCTGGTCGCCTGTCATCTCCCCTAATCGCAATAAAGCAACGCCCCAATCATTCCAAAACTGATAGAAATGCTGACCGCCGAGCTCTAACACTTTTGCATAATACCGGACGGCCTTTTCGATCACTTGCATATCCGATCGCATATCGCCTATCGCATAAAAAGACATCGCCAGACCATACCAAAGCAAAGGATCATCTTGATTTAAGGATAAGCCATGCTGGAACTTTTCAATTCCTTGCTCATAAAACTTCTCATTAGCAAAATAACGCCCCATCTCATTATGACACACACCATACAGATACCAAATCTCGGAGCCTTCAGAATTCAACTCAATGCTGCGAGCAATTTTGCGCTCTGCAGAACGTAATAAATCCACTTGCTCGGTATTAGCTCCAAGAAGCATTTCTACTTCTCCCCATCGACTTAAAAGTCCGGGATGATTCGGTTCTAATGCGTCGGCGCGTTCGTATTTCTTAATGCTGCTATTCAAATAAGCAACATCCCGCATGATTTTTCCATAAGTCGCTTGCAACTGACCCCATTTTATCCATAAAATAAATTGTCTATCATTAATGTCGACTGCCGCGCGGAACTCTTTTTCTGACAAATGATAGTACTGGTCATCATTCGTTAATTCATAAATGCACTGATAGGCACAAGCAAGATTAATAAGGGCTTGAAAGTCATTTGGAGTGAGAGCAATCGCTTTTTGATAAATGGTGATCGCTTCAAAAAAGCATTCGCGGCTGCCTATAAGAAACGCTAGTTCTATAAGGGCATCGCCATAGGAATTCCATAGACTCGATGTATCTAAATAAAGGGCTACGGCTTCTTTATATTTGTCGATGGCATTGCGGAAATCAAGGGCTTCACCCGCCAGCTTGCCGCTAAAAAAGTAAACTTGTCCCCAGTGCCAGTAGAATGTTGCCCATTCCTCGCCATCAATACCTTCGGGAAACAAAGAGGCTGTTTGAAATTTTTGTAGAGCTTCCAGAAAGCAGGAAATATTTTCTTGAATAAGACCTAAGCTTTTAAGAGATGATCCCCAAATGTACCAGTAGGTAAAATCGTTGTCTTTTAATTTTGTTGCGCTTTCAAAGCATTCACAAGCTTGGGTGAGTGAAGCTTCGGTGTGAGGTTGTAAGTAATAAGAGAGGCCTTGTTGATAAAGCAAGTCGTGATTGTGCGGAGCGATTTCAGCAGCCAGTTTAAAATGTGTAGCGGCAGTGCTCTCATCCTCAACGAGTTGTTTTTGGGCAAGTCGGCTGTATAACACCGCTAGAAGTTCACGATTATCGAGAGACATATCATGCCAGAGGGCTTTGTCTTTAAAAGCCTCTAAATGGCCCAATTCTCCGTTGGACTCGATATCTTGAAGTTTTATTTGAATTTCTTTGTCTTTTTTTCGCATATGTCTTTGGGTTGCATCTAAATAAAACCTGATAATACGCTAAACTGGCATAAGTTAAAAGGGAAAAACTCTATAGCGTGCTTCGTTGATTTTCCACCACAGAGATCACAGAGACCGCAGAGAAAAAAAAGAGAGGAGGGTGTTAAACACTTAGTATTCCAAAAAATGTTTCATTACTCTTGGAATATTAAGTGTTTAACACCCTCCTCTCTTTTTTTTCTCTTTGGTCTCCTTGATCTCCGTGGTGAAAATCGGCCCACATCTTTCTTTAGAGCTTATCCAACATAGCCAACATTTCTTTAATATCATTTGTCGGCCGTTTACACACTCCTCGATAACAGACGTAAAGTGTCGTCTTTTCGTCTATCGGCACATAATGTTCCACATAAGGAATGATTTTAAGGATTTCTTTATCATCAACAGATCTCCATATCACCGCTTTATACGGAATATACCGACTAAAAATGGCGTGGTTGAGCTCCTCGGCATGCCCATTCTTTGCATTCAAAGAGATGACGATTGTCGGCGATTCTTTGGCGTAATAACGATTCAAATTCATCATATGATAAGTATAACCCGGCGAATAATTCGTCATATAATCCTCAACTGCTCGCAAAACATCCTCAGCATAGGTCAAATAGGTTTCATCCCCTGTCAGTTGATAAAGCCTAAGCAAATTCTCACAGTGCACAGCATTTCCAGAGGGCTCCGCCCCATCAGAAAATTGCATTTTTCGCAGAATCAAATCTGGATCCTTCCCGTCAGTTTGGTAAAAGCCACCATTTTCCGCTTTGAAATTATTCGATAAAATATTTGTCATCTGCATCGCCCATTGCAGCCAATCCGTCCCCTTATTCGCTTCATAAAGACTAAGAACCGCCTTAATCATAAACGCATACTCATCAAGCCCGGCATCATACAAAGCTTCTCCATCACGCCATCGACGCAACAAGCTTCCTTCTTGCCAAGCATATTGCTTAATAAAACGAGCCGCTTTCAAAGCCGCATCGACAAATTCCTTTTCATTAAAAGCATTCCCAGCTTCTATCATGGAGTGAATCATCAGGCCATTCCACGAACTTAAGATCTTATCATCCTTGAAAGGATGCTCTCTCTTTTCCCTCACTTGCCATAGCAAATGCCGCTGCTGAGATAACAACAAAGTTAATTGATCCTGTTCCAAGTGCTTGTTTTTGGCAAACTCCTCAAGTGTTTCTTTTGTGTGTAAAATATTCCGTCCTTCAAAATTCCCTTCAGGGGTCACATGATAAAACTCGCAAAATAATTTGGCTGTGCTTGGTCCCAAAATGTTGTGTATTTCTTCGTACGTCCACGTATAAAACTGCCCTTCATGTCCCTCAGAATCGGCATCTTCCGCGGAATAAAAGCCGCCTTCACTATGGGTCATTTCACGCAATACATAACCTAAAATTTCTTTTGTAACTTGTCTGTACAAAGGCTTGTGTGTAATTAACCAAGCCTCCACATAAGCATCAACAAGGAGGGCATTATCATATAGCATTTTTTCAAAATGCGGAACAAGCCACGCTTCATCAACAGAATACCTTGAAAAACCGCCTCCCAGATGATCGTAGATTCCTCCACGATGAATCATGTCTAGGGTGCGTTCTACAATAAAGAGGGCCCTACTATCTTTCATTGTCTTTGAATAGCGAAGCAGGAAATTTGCCTGGTAACCAATGGGAAACTTTGGCGCCCCCTTCATGCCACCGTGAACAGGATCTGCCATTTTAAATAGGAGATCTGCCGCTTCTTCAATCTGTTCGCGCTCGGGAAGATGTTCGCCGTCAATGCGAAGATTTTGCTTATACACTTCGACAATCTTATCTGCTTGTTGCAGAACCTCTTCACGATCATCGCTCTGCCACAATTCGTGGATTTTCGTAATGAGATCGGTTAGCCCCATTAACCCGTTTGTGCTATGCGGGGGTAAATACGTCGATGCAAAAAATGGTTTTAAATCCGGAGTTAAAATCACATTCAAAGGCCATCCAGCAGAGCCTGTCATTAAACTTTGCGCAAACTCCATGTAGAGACTATCAATTTGAGGAAGCTCTTCGCGGTCTACTTTGATATTAATAAATGTTTCATTGAGGAGTTCAGCGACGCCTAAATTTTCAAAAGATTCTTTCTCCATCACATGGCACCAGTGACACGTGGCATATCCGATGGATAAAAAAATTGGTTTGTCGCTGTCTTTGGCTGCATCAAAAGCTTCTTTCCCCCAAGAATACCATTCGACAGGATTGTGAGCGTGCTGTAACAGATAAGGCGATTTCTCTTTAAGCAACCTGTTAGTGTAAGGGAATTTTTCGGGCATTTTGCGCGTCCTTGTTTCCATGTAAGCTTTCATGAGAGATACTCCTATTTTCAAGAAAAATCAAGTATTTTTTTGTGATGTTAAGTATTATTTTTGTCTTGTCTTTTTTATACATTCCCTTTATGAACTTCCTTTAGTATTTCTTTCAAACGATTACAAGGTAAAGCAACAATGAACGAAGACCTATCCAAAAAGCACATTGAACCACTCAGCAGCCCTCATCCTAAAAAAGGGGGGCCCAAACAAAAAACAGCCTTGATTCTAGGTTTGATCACCTGTTTATTTCTAAGCAGTATGGGATATGAATTCGCTGCCAGTCGATCTACCGTACCGCTTCTACCTCAACCGGAAAATAAAAAGCTTTCCATTTTGACACCTGACAATCAGCACCCTTCCCTAGTCGGGCATGACAAACGACAACTCGCTTTACTCAACACTGAAAATAAAAATTTAAGCAAAAAGCTGCTGCACCTAAGAGAAGAAACATACGCTGCCTCACAGCGCCTCCACAATCTGCAAAAAACAGTTTTTACGGCTCAAAATCATCTAGCCGAAAGTACGATTACAGACTTAAAAGAGCGTATTTCTGAAAAAGAAGCCTCACATGCCAACTTGCAAAACACGATTGTTAAACTAGAAGATAATGTCCGTCTTTACGCAGAACGCGTTTTAAACATGGAAGTAACCATCGACACGCTTTCCGATATGTTTGACATGCAAAAAGTGAGTAAAGATCAACTTGTTAGCTCATCTAGAAGCGAGATTGTCTTTATCCGCAATCAATCTGAACAAGAAAAAAATCGTTTAACTAAAGTCATTGCGAATTTAGAAAATGTGCAAAATGAACTGAGAGAAAAAATTGCTTCTAGCTCTTTAGAGGTCGATCAAATCGAAAGCGACCTTGCGGAGCACCGCCTCTCGATTTATGACAAAGAACTGGAACTAAAAAAACTCACGCAAAATCATGACTCAGCAGAGAATATATTGAATGCGCACTTAAGCGATATCACCTCACTTGTTCATGTGAACACTCTGATCGAAGCTAACCTACATCAGGATCTGAAAGATTTGAAGATTGAATTGGCTGCTAAAGACAACGGGCTATTAAAGCGCGATCAACAAGTTGTTAATGCCAACTTGGCAATCACCGATCTTGAAAGCGATCTTTCGTATCATATTGCTGCTTTAATGTCGCTGCAGCAAACTTATGACGCGACTCTCTTCGATTTAAATGATGCTAAAACGATCCGGGATTCCACAAAAACAGATCTTACAGCCAAGCTTGAAGCAGAAACCAAAAAAAATGAAGCACTGGCCCTTAATCTGCAAGAAAAAAGCGAAGGGCTTTTGTTGAAAGAAGCTTTGGCTGATAAATTAATCACAGAGGCAGAACGCCTGACGGCATTGATCACAGAGCGTGATCAAGAACTCGATCAAGTTCAGAAAGCCCTTGCGGAAACAATCGCACATTCTGACCTCGACCAGCACAAAACTGAACTCCTAGAAAAACAAGTTGTTGATCTTGCTGAAAGACTAAATGACAATGAATTTGAGCTCATCAACATGCATCAACAGGTGCTCGTTCAAGAATCGCTGACGATTCAATTAGGGGCGAAAGACGCGCAGATTGCAGCGTTGAGTACCAACCATCACCAACTTTCTACAACCCTTGATGATCATCAAAATGAACTTGCGACACAAAAAGCTGAGATTCAAGAAAAAGAATCGCAACTGAATGACCACAAAAAAGCTCTAGATGACACGCTGGCTTATGCGGAACGCACTGAAAATAAAGCGGGCGAGCTTGAGCACCAACTCAAGTCGAAAGAAGATGATGCTATCCAGTTAAATGCAAAAATCGATCTGTTAACTGCAATTATCAGCGCGCGTGAATCCGAACTTGGGCAGCATAAAGCGGCGCTTAATGATACATTGGCTCATGTAGAGCAAGGCGAGACTAAAGTAAGTGAGTTGGAAATTCATAACGCAGAACTTCATGCTAAAATCAATCAACTAGCTGGGCTTGTTGGTGAGCGTGAAGTGGAACTTGCGCAGCACAAAATAGCGCTTGGTGACACGTTAGAACACGCAGAGCGTGGCGCGAACAAAGCAAGCGAACTGGAAATCCATAATGCAGAATTCAGCGCCAAAATTAATCAGCTCGCAGCAATCGTGAGTGAACGTGAGGCGGAGCTTGCGCAGCATAAGACGGCGCTTAACGACACGTTAGCCCATGCAGAACGCGGTGAAAACAAAGCGAGTGAACTCGAAATCCATAGTGCAGAACTCAGCGCCAAAATCAATCAGCTCGCGGCAATCGTGAGTGAACGTGAAGCGGAGCTTGCGCAGCATAAAACGACGCTTAATGACACATTAGCTACCGCAGAGCGCGGCGAAAATAAAGCTCATGAACTTGAGCAGCAACTTAAAGCCAAAGACGAGACCGCGGCAGAACTCAGCGCTAAGATCAATCAGCTTACGGCAATCGTGAGTGAACGTGAAACGGAGCTTGCGCAGCATAAGACAGCGCTTGATGACACATTAAATACCGCAGAGCGTGGGGAAAACAAAGCGAGCGAATTAGAAAATCAATTGAAGAAGATGGCAGAATTGCAGCGGGAAAAAGAAGAAGAGTTAAATCATATGAAAGCACGAATCGCTGATTTTACTCAGTTTAATGCTAACATGCTCAATCATTCAAAAGAACGCGAGGAAGCATTTAAAGCAGCTTTGGAAGAAAACGAATTGAAGAAAAAGCAGGTTTCTTCGCAAGAACAGCACCTGAGTGAGCTTGATTTAGTAATTGCTCAAAAAGAAACTGAAATAGCGCAAATCAAAGCACAGCTGCGGCAAAAGCAACAGGTTATTGATCGCGTTCAAGAAGCACAAACTCAACTCCATCAAGAAATTAGTGATCTGCGCAAAGATTACCAGTCTCCTGAAAAAATAGAAGAATAGGATAAACCTGATCAAAGATCTTTGGAGCCCCCATTAACTTCGTCCCTCATGTAGAAAGTAACGTGAATTTTTTTGGTAGAACAAAATTTATTTATCGAAGACGACAGCCTCGTCCAACTGATCGCGGTAGCGATCAAACTCTGCATAGCCCAGGTACGCGGTAGCTACCCAGGATACATGAAGAATAGATTTATATTCCGTTAACAATAGCACTTTGAGAGGCGATGAAAATCACAACGTTCTGCAATAAAAAATTTGTCTGAAAGGGGCTACCACTCATAATATTGCTACCGAATACAAATCTATTCTTAATGTTACCCAGGGTAGCTACCGCGATCGATTGAAAACGAATACCCCCATCATAACCAGTGAATTTATTAGCAATCACCTAGTTTGGTTACTCAGGAGCGCTTCAACTGCTTTGCCTTCTATATCCTAAAACAACTTGATCAAAAAAAGACGAATTCGAGCTAAAAGTCATATAGAAGTGTGGCAATTATTTTGCCGCTTTCTGCCCGCAATTTTAGTTACTAATAACGCTTAAAGTTAATTAACCAATATTTTTCAAGATCAGCTTAAAACAACTTTGTTAGCAGCTAAAACTGTAGGCAGAAAGCGGCAAAATAATTGCCGCGGTCCTGAGTAAACACGTTATTTTCCAAGGCGATTTGATAGAACAATTTAACAGAGAAGGTCGCTCAGGCCAATCGGCCTGGTTTGTAAAAGCCTAGGGCAAAACGCCCTAGGCATAAACAGTTTATGCGGCAGGCTGAAGGCCTGGAATATGATATCACCCCCACGAGCGCACGCCATAGGACTGCACTATCAATGGGGTTGTGTATTGAAATATCTGTATACATACCCACTGGGCTGATACTATATTTCAAGTCTTCAGCCTGCCGCGTAAACTGTTTATAACTAGGGCGCTGCTCTGGGCTTTTATAAACCAGGCCGATTGGCCTGAGCGACCCTCTCTGTTAAGTTGTTCTCACCAAAGTGACAATCGTTACTTTCTGACATGAGAGACGAAGTTACTTGGGGGCTCCAAAGATCTTCGACCAGGTCTGTTAGTTATTAGCGAATATAGAAAGCACACTCATCGACAGTTTTAAAAATTTTAGTAATTAAAACTGGGGAGATCTTCGATCAGGTCTGTCCATTCTAAAGTCGATTATCTTCCGTTCTCCACAATTCTCTTGTATTATTTTCTCCTGCTGCATAAGATAGCAGCTTAATTTAATCAGGAGAACCTTATGAATAATAAATCTTCATTCTTGTTATTGACTTCATTCATTTTATTAACCCTCTCATTATCTTCATGCTGCTGCCGCAGACAGTGCGTACCTGTCAATAAAATTACCGCAAAAGACAGGTGCTACAAAAACTATTATGATTCAGAACCTGTTCGCTAAAGAGCCCCAATTTCAATGACTCGCAAAGTAGTGCTAACAGCTTTAACTTTTTTCATCACCTCTTGTAGCTCCCATCAGGCATTTCGCAATGAATATATTTCCACATACCACCAAGGTCAGCTAGAGCGTACGGAAATATGTCTCAGCGAAGCGATTGATACAAAAATCCCCTCAAACGATTTCAAAAAATCTAAGGATGCTGTGTGGCTGCTACTCGATCGCGCGACATCGCGCTTCGCCCGTGGAGATACTCCTGGAGCGATTTTAGATTATAACAAAGCCATCGAAGCAATTGACTATTGCAACCAATCTTCCTTAGCTGAAAATATCTCTCAAATGGTCGTTCAAGATGATGTGGCTGCTTATAACGGCGATGATTTCGAGCAGGTTCTTGCGCGTGTTTATCTGGCGCTTGCTCTTTTTCAAGAAGGCGATGATAGCAATGCCTACGCGCTATTGCGTCAGGCGGAAAATGCTCAGCAAAAAATCAAGGAAACCTACGCTCAACATCGGCACACTGCTCATTACAGCCTTGTCGACAACACCGTTGCCAAATATCTACTAGCTGTTGTTTCGGAAAAGCGTGGAGATTATAGCAATGCAACAATCCTTTACAACCAAATCAATTTTCAAGTACCCGACAACTCACAAATCCCGGTAAACTGCGCCACTGTTCTCGTGATTGCTCACAACGGCAATGCCCCTTACAAGATCTCAGGAACGTGTAATGGCAGTGAAGCATCCGGCGTGCTTCTAGAAATGATGCTGTCAAGTAGTTCACGAAAGCTTAATCCTGCACTTTCCAGTTTAGTCGGGATCCCCGTCCCGGTATTATGTCAAAAATTCCGTTCCGATCCGATCCCCATCCACGTAGCCTTGGATGACAACAAAAAGATGCTTCTCCCTATTTACGATGTCAAAGCAATTGCCTACGCACAACTCGAACAAAAAAAACCTGCCATTGTTGCTAGGGGCGTTGCGCGGTTGCTTTCAAGACGCGCCGCAGTAGCTGGTTTTCAGCAAAATGATCAGTGCCTGGGGGCCCTTGCAGACTTTGGCATGTTTGTTGCCAATCTCAATACAAAAGCCGATACGCGTTCTTGGTCAACATTACCAAGCTCTATTGATGTAGCGCGTTTTGACGTGGCTGAAGGTGTTCATGGACTGAAAATTGCTAGTTATGCTCAGCCTCTTTTTCAGCAAGGGTACACGCTCAACTTAAAGCCGTATGATCTCTGTATTATTAATTTGTTTATTATCCACCCGGGAGTTGTTTACATACAAATCCCAAAGCGTTTTCTACCCAAGGAGAATTTTTATGATTCGTAAATCTTTAATGACCTTATGTTTATTTACCGCTCTTGCGGCATCTTCAACAGCCTGTGGCCGTCATATTCGAACGGCGACAGATGTTACACCGGGCAACCCACGTGGCGAGAAAATGGATTGGAGATATGGAGCAACGGACATTCGCATTCAAACCACAAAATTGACAAGTCAGCTCATGGATCGCTGGATTTCGAAAACAGGCTTTGATTGTTCTTGCGCCGGTAAACCACGCATGATTATTACGGAAATTGATAACCGTACCGATTGCTACATTTCAACAGACATGGTCCGCGATATTGTGGAAGGCGTTGCCGTCGATGATGGGAGGTTCACTATATTGGTAGGCGATACCCGTAATGAACGTGAGTTGGATTATTTGATGAATAAAATCACTAGCGACAATAAGTATCAAAATAGTAGTCGCTTAAATGCGGGTAATGCGATTGCGCCTCAATTTTTGGCTAAAATTCGCATTACTAAAGCTATCACGCAAGATCGCTATTATGATTATGAAGATTATCGTATGACAGTTACCTTGTATGACATTGAAACCCAAGAAGTGATCGATTCCGCTTGGGATGTCTTGAGCAAAAAAGTTAAAGGCTGTGCAAGATAATAGCCAATAAAAAAAGAATAGAACATGAGGGGTCGGGCAGGGTATATAAGATAAGTGATTAAACCTATGCTATATATCCTGCCCGACCCTCATACCCTGTTCTTTTCTTCCTCTCTGTGCCCCCTACAAAATGCTTGTAATGATAAACTTCGACTGCTAAATATTTATGTGTGCTCACCTAGGAGATTTTTATGACTGCCGTTGGTTATCTTTTTAATTCTCCCGAAGATTTGATTCGTCAACTCCAAGAGCAATCCAATGCTATAAAAAAGCAGCTCGCTCGTGGCACAGACACCTTAAACTTCGATCGGCTGAAACAAATTTTTTCTCAATTTTCGGTGGCTAATGATGCTCCTGATCAAGAACTGAAGGAGCCCTTTACAGGTCGCCTAAAAAAATATGCGGAGAAAACATTTTCAGTGGCATTTAAGTGGAGCCCCAGTTTTGGATCTTGTGCTTTGGCAGCAGGATCTATTACTTATTTATTTCACAAAGAAGCTGTAAAAAACGATGGACTTGGACCTTTAATTGCTGTGGCAGTGGGTGCGGCTGTTAATGCTATTGTAACAGTTGGCTATCAAGGGCGGGAGTATCTAAAAGCACATGAAAAAAAACTGAAGAAGGCTATCGAAAAAAACACTCTAGAGGACCGTCAAAATGAGATTATCGATTTATTAAAACCTATCGTTACTTCCATTGACAATTACATGATCTCTCAAAGTGACAAAGAATTTGCCGAGTGCGTTCGTTGTATTGACGAACACGCTAAGGCATCCACAGAACATGAATTCCTAACCCCTCACTATTGGTATTCTATCCTTCTCAACTTGACCACCGATCCACGTATCAAAAATGTTTTAAAACAACTTTATCAGGTGGCTGAACAAATTGTCGAAAAGCACCCCGAGTCAGCTCCTCCCTCCGCCGTTATCGAAATCAAAGGCAAAAAACGAGCAAAAAAACACCTTAACAGAGAGGGTGAAAGTATTTCAGCTCCATCTGATATCTTTTATTCAAAAAGAGGACATACTTACGATTTAGAAAGAAAACTCAATGAATCCTCAGCCATTCCCGCTGGGAATGGCTGCATAAATTTTTAGCCAATAATAAAATCGATCAAAAATATGGAGCGTGCAGGGATTACTAGTTAAGTGATAATTCAAAAAAAATATAAGGTAAATA
>Ga0105045_10000156_pt1 | contig 41745 bp, 33 predicted proteins | sample MAT02_FD_78089 | JGI IMG/M metagenome (GOLD analysis project Ga0105045, IMG submission 78089) | Freshwater microbial communities from Lake Fryxell liftoff mats and glacier meltwater in Antarctica - MAT-02 (megahit assembly) | ecosystem: Environmental > Aquatic > Freshwater > Ice > Liftoff...
CGACGGTGTCGACCATGCCCGCGGAGCGGCGCCGACCGATGATGGCGATCGTGTGCTCGATGCCGCCACCACCGTTGGTGAGGCCGGTCACGAGGATCTGGACATCGGCGTCGAAGCGGTCGCGCATCCAGTCGACGAAATTGATCTCGGTCACGATGACGTCGTGCTCGCAGCCACGAACTTGCCGCTGACAATCGAGAAAGACGCGGATGGCCTGCGCCTGCAGCGTGATGGTGTCCGCGGCGGTGGCAGGGACGTCTGCTGAGGAGACTGGCGGGCGGCCAGTCTGCGCGAGGGCGCCGGAGGCGAGACAAAACAGCCGCGCACCGGCGCGGCGAAGGTGCGAGAACATGAATCGGGGAAAGCGGGAATCGAGCCGCGCGCAGCGGCCGAATGACCGCGCTGCGCGGTTGATGCATGGCAGCCGCGAGTGATTGGCCGCTCAGGAAGGAGCGATCGACAACGTACGAGACCTCCTGAGCGTTGTGCCCTCGGGAGGGGATCGGCCTGACCAGCCAGTGACCAGGCGCCTGGGATCAGGGTGCATGTCCTCATGACCGGGTCAAGAACTCTGACCCCATGATGCTGGACCCCATGATGCTGCATGTCCTCACGACCGGGTCAAGAACTCTGACCCCATGATGCTGGACCCCATGATGCTGGCCCCATGCTGGGACGGTGGCCTCCTGGCGCAGCGCGTCAACGGCGGCGCCGTGGCCCGCCTCTCGTCGGCCCATGGCGTCGTGCGTAAGTTGGGCAGATCGCGCCGACACCGGTGTCGGCGCGATCTGCTTCCCGACTCCTGCACCGCTCGCCGCATGTCTGACATCACTCTCGACTGGCTCAACCAGCTGGCCGGCTGGAGCGGCTGCATGAAGCTGCGCTACACCGCCGCCTCCGGTGACGAGGTGGCCTGCGAGTTCGAGATCGAGGATCGCCACCTCCAGCCGTTCGGGCTGGTGCATGGCGGGGTGCACTGCGGCGTGATCGAGACGGTGACGTCGATCGGTGCCACACTCCATGTGCGGCCCCATGGACAGGAAGCCGTCGGCCTCGAGAACACCACCTCGTTCATCCGCGGGGCGAGCGCCGGCACCCTGCGCGCCGTGGCGCGGCCGATCTCGCGGAGCCGCACCAACCAGCTCTGGGAAGCTTGGATCCGTGACGAGCAGGACCGGCTGGTGGCGCAGGGCCGGGTACGGCTGCAGAACGTGGCGGCACGCCCCACCGCGCCCGACTGATCCGCCATGACGACACGCCGTCGCACCGCGCGGCGCAGCGCCGCCGCACTCGCGCTCCGCTGGCACGCCGGCACCGGTGCGCTCGTCGCGCTCACGGCAGCGCTCACCCTCGCCGGCACGCTCCCTGCACTGGCGCTGCTCGGCGGCAGCAATGCGCAGCCGTCGCTGACGCTGTCGCTGGCCGAGACGCCAAACCTGCTCGCCGACTGGGGCGGGCAGGGCGTCGTCTGGTCGCAGCTCCAGCAGCTGGCACTGCTGCAGCTCACCGGCATCCTGCGCGGCGCCGTGCTGCTGACGCTCGCCGTCGGCGCCGGCACGCTTTCCGCGCTGCACGTCGCGCGCGCGGCCACCCGTAGTGGCGAAGTGATCGTCGCCCGTTCGGTCGGCGCGGCACGCCGCACGATGCTTGGCGCGCTCACGCTCGAAGCGGGGGCGCTGGCGGCGATCGCGCTGCTGGTGGGGATGCTCGTGGCACTCGTCGCATCCGTGGCGCTGCGCGCGACGTGGCCGGGTGCAGCCGCCGCCGACATGACACTTGGCGTGGCGGCCACGCTCGGCGTGACCGCACTGGTGATGATCGCCCCGCTGCTGCTGGTGCGCGCGCTCGGCACCACGCGCCTCGTGGACGACGATCGCCGCCCGCTCACGCTGATCATCCCGGCCCTCCAGCTAGGCGCCGCGCTGGTCGTGCTGGCCGGCGGCATGACGTTGTGGCGCCTCACCGCCACACCGGCCGCCGGGACGCGTGACGCGGTCGCAACGCAGACGATGGTGCAGGACGCACGCGCCACCGGCGACGACCGCCTGCAGCGCGCCCAGCGCTTCGCCGCCTTCCTCGCGCGCCAGCACGCCGGCGCACCCGGCACGCTGGTGAGCCTCGCCAGCAGCGGTGCCCATCGCGGCTTCGGCACCACGGCGCTGGCCATGGCCGACTGCGGTGATTGTCGCGTCGGCGGCATGCCCTCGCGCTACCGCACCGAGCCCGTCGTGCATCACGCCGTGAGCGGTGATTCGTTCGCCGTGCGCGGTGTCGCGCTGCGGGCGGGACGGCTGCTCACCGACCGCGATCGCTGGGATGCGCCGCTCGTGGCCGTGGTCAGCGCGAGTCTGGCGCGGCAGCTCTTCGCCAACGGCGATGCCGTGGGCCATCGCATTCAACTGCAGCGCCTCGATGATCGCTGGTTCACCGTGGTGGGCGTGGTGGACGACGCGCCGGCGCGTGGGCTCGGCAGTCAGCTCCAGCTGCCGCTGGCCGTCTACGTGAGCATCCTGCAGCACCCCGTGGCAGCGTTGGAGGTGGCGACGCGTGATCGCGTGCTCACCCCCGGTGCCCTAGCGACGCTGGGCGTCCCGACCGGTGGCATGACCTCGATCGCGACACGCCTCGAGCCCGAAGCGCGGGCCATGCGCTGGTTCACGCGCGTGCTGCTCGCCATGGGTGCGGTGGCGGCACTGATCGCGCTCGGCGGCCTGATGGCGATGCTGCGCCTCTGGCTCGACTCGCAGGCGCGCGAGCTCGGCATCCGTCGCGCGGTGGGTGCGAGCCGTCGCGCCATCCACGCGCTGGTGCTGGGCCGCGCCTCACTGGTGGCGGTCGGCGGATCGCTGTTCGGCGTCTGGATGGGGCAGATCGGCTGGGACGTGCTGCCGCGGGTCTTCCCCGGTGCGCCGATGCTGGACTGGGCGGTGGTCGGCGCGACCGCACTCGGCCTGTCGCTGCTCACGCTCGGCGCGGCCTGGCTGATGGCGGCGCGGTTCACACGGACCGCCGTCGGAACGCTGCTGCTGGACGTTGGCTGACGCCCGCGCCGTCACGCCCTCAGAAGCGCGTGCGGACGAAGTACTCCAGCACCCCGGCCACCTCCCAGGCGAAAATCACCGCCACCGATACCCCGGCCACCTGCAGCGCCGCCATCGGCTGCACGGACGCGTTCGTGCTCCACACCACGCAGCCCACGGCCAGCAGCAGCAGCATCGACCACCGAGGCCCCGTCTCCCGCATCCGTGGTCCACGCGCCGCATACCGCGACGCCGCCACGCACATGACGCTCGTCCAGGTGCTCACCGCCAGCAGAAGGGCGATGTCGGTCACAGGCTGATACATCCCACGCCACCCGTCATGCCCCGCCGCCCGCCACGCCCCTGCGTTGCCGACCCGGCCGAAGCGTCCATGCCTCAGTGTCGGACGGTGTCGGCTGGCCCTGCAACGCGGGCCCGCGGGTCGCGGGGCGACGGAGCCGCGGGAGAGCGGCAGTGTCGCGTGTCACGTTTCCGCGGCTGTTCCGTTCGCGTCGACGCGGTTCGGCCGCTGGTCAGTGCCGCGATCCGCTGCCACGCGGTCGCCGATTGTCACGCCATGCTCGGGTCTGGGCAATCCCGATTGACTTGGTCGGCTTTCCGGTACATCGTAAGGAATCGCTAGTTGATAGCCGTTCTCATCTGATGCAAGAGCCTCGTTCCGTGACCTGCCCACTTCAACGCCCCTGCCTCGCGACGTGCCGGATGGCCGCGCGATGCGCCCTCGTCGCTGCGGCGCTGTCCAGCGCCGGAGCCGACGGGGTACGCGCCCAGCGCGCTGACGACGCTGACTCCACCCGCCGCGCCGCGCCGGCGCAGCCCCAGCGGCTGGTGAAGGTCACCGTCGCCGACGCCCTCCGCCGCGCCTACACCGTCGCCCGCAGCAGCAGCGCCACCCGCACCGATGCCCTCCTCCGCGACGTGCCGCAGTCGGTCACCACCATCAGCCGGGCGCTCATCGCCGACCAGGCCATGCAGGGGATGGCCGAGGTGGTGCGGTACGTGCCGGGCATCACGATGGCGCAGGGGGAGGGGCACCGGGATGCGCCCGTCATCCGCGGGCAGGCCAGCACCGCCGACTTCTTCATCGACGGCATCCGCGACGACGCGCAGTACTACCGCGACGTCTACAACGTCGAACGGGTGGAGGCGCTCAAGGGTCCGAACGCAATGGTCTTCGGACGCGGGGGTGGGGGCGGGGTGATCAACCGCGTCACCAAGGATGCGCAGTGGCTGCCGAGCCGAGCGCTGCGAATCACCAGCGGCAGCTTCGACCAGCGACGCGTCGCCGTCGACCTCGGACAGGGCGTTGGCAAAACGCTCGCCGTGCGGCTGAACGGGCTGTATGAAAATGGTGCCACCTTCCGCCAGCAGTCCGGTGCGGAGCGCGTTGGCATCAACCCCACCGCCTCGCTCATGCTCGGCGGCACGCTGGTACGGCTCGGGTACGAGTTGTACCGTGATCACCGCGTCGTGGATCGTGGCGTGCCGTCGCATCTCGGCGCGCCGGCACCGACGCCGATCGAGACCTTCTTCGGCGACCCCGCCGCCAGCCGATCGCGGCTCGACGCACACGCCATCTCCGCCACGGTCGACCGGCAGCTCTGGGGGGGCAGCGCGAGCATCGGCGCACTCCAGCTCCGCAACCGCACCCGCTTCACGAGCTACGACAAGTTCTACGGCAACGTCTTCCCCGGCGCCGTCGATGCGACGCTGAGCACTGTCGCGCTGACAGGATACGACAACGCGACCGACCGCCGGAACCTGTTCACCCAGACCGATCTCACCACCGTGGTCACGCACGCCGGCCTTCGCCAGACACTCCTCGTCGGCGCAGAACTGGGCATGCAGCACACCGACAACGTCCGTAAAACCGCCTACTTCGGTGCCGCCGGCAGCACCGCCACCACGGTCCGCGTTCCGTTCGGACAGCCGCGCGCCATCAGCGCCGTCAGCTTCCGTCCGAGCGCCACCGACGCCGACGCCCGCACCCGATTCGCCACGCAGGCCGTGTACGCACAGAACCAGGTGGAAGTCGGGTCGCACGTTCAGGCCGTGCTCGGCATCCGCCTCGACCGCCTGAGGTTGGACTACACGAACGACCGCAACGGCCAACAGCTGTCGCGCACCGATGTCCTCGCGTCACCGCGCGCGGGGCTCGTGCTCAAGCCGATCGCGCCAGTCTCCGTCTACGGCAGCGTCGGTGTGTCGTACCTGCCGGGCAGCGGCGACCAGTTCGGCGCGCTCACGGCCACCTCGCAGTCGCTCGAGCCGGAGCAGTTCACCACCCGCGAAGTCGGCGTGAAGTGGGATGTACGACCGGAGCTTGCGTTCAGCGCTGCGGCGTATCGCCTGGACCGCACCAACACCACCGCCCCCGACCCCGACAATCCCGCCATCGTCGTGCAGACGGGCGCCCAGCGCACCACCGGCTGGGAGGCTGGCATCACGGGCTCCATCTCGTCACGGTGGCAGGTGGCCGGCGGCTACACCAACCAGATCGCGCGCATCGTGTCGCGCACCAGCCAGGCCGCCGCCGGGGCACGCGTCCCGCTGGTACCCCGCCACACGCTGTCGCTCTGGAACCGCCTGCAGCCCGTCCCGCGGCTCGGCACCGCCATCGGGATCGTGCATCAGGCCAGCATGTTCGCCGCCATCGACAACGCCGTCACCCTCCCCACCTTCACCCGCCTCGACGGCGCGCTGTTTCTCACGCTCACGTCGTCAGTACGCGCGCAGCTCAACGTCGAGAATCTCCTCGACCGCCGCTACTACGCGACCGCGCACAGCAACAACAACATCATGCCCGGATCGTCGCGCATGATCCGGGTCGGGTTCGACGTCGGGCGGTGAGAGCCGGAGCCCTCCGTCAAACCAGTCGTGGCGACCGCTTCACGCACCCCGACGACTCCCATCACGCCGCCGGATTGCGGCTGACTGCGCCGCGGCGCGGTTGCGTGACCGGGAGTGCTTCCGCTGCGCTGGGTTCGTCGCCCACCGTCGGACCGGGACACTGCGTCGTGCGCAATGCTAGCTTGCTGCTTTGCGCGCGCGCGGCGCGCTCAGTAATCACCACCTGTGCCCCCGATGCCAGATGGGCCTCGACTCCGATTGCATCCGCTTCATCGCCACGGCCACGCGCGGCGGCAATGCGCTTGGCGACACGCTGACGGTCGGCCGGCAGGAGGTGTCCGATGGGGCGCGGATCGCCCGCGCTCACGGAATCGCGGAGCCGACCGACGACTCGCGACGGTTTGCCGAGTGGACGTTGCGAGGCATCGGGGCCACCCGTGTCGGATCGCTGGATGCCTCGGACTACGAGGGGGCAGCGCTGGTGCATGACCTCAATCAGCCGCTCCCCGAGGCGCACCACGAACAGTACGACACCGTCATCGACGGCGGCACGCTCGAGCATGTCTTCGATGTCCGGCAGGCACTCGGCACCCTGATGCAGCTGGTGCGCGTCGGCGGCAGCGTGTACCTGTTCACACCGGCGAACAACCAGATGGGTCACGGCTTCTACCAGTTCTCGCCGGAGCTGTTCTTCCGCGCCTTCGGGCCACAGAACGGGTTCGAAGTGCGCCGCATGGTGCTGCAGCCGATGGTGCTGTTCCGGCGATCGTACGAGGTTGCCGATCCCGCCACCGTCGGCGAGCGCGTGGCGCTGATCAATCGTGCACCGGTGCGCCTGTTCGTGCATGCCGTCCGCACGCAGCGTGCGCCGGTGTTTGCGGAGGCACCACAGCAGTCTGATTACTCTGCGGCGTGGGAGCGCGGGACACGCCGGACGAGTGCGCGCGAGAGCCTTCCCCGGCTGATCTACCACTCGATCGTCGCGACACTGCCGCCGCGCGCCCGTGATGCCATCTACGGGGCGTACTTCGCCACCACGAAGTACACGCTGCGGAACCGCCGCTTTTTCACCCCGACGACCCTGTAGCGCGTCCGCGGGTCAGCGCTGCCGCAGTGCCAGGCGGGTGGCCCACGGCCCGGCGGCACACAGCGCCAGCACCGCCAGGTTGCCCGGCACCGCACGCCAGCCGCGCGCCGAGTACAGCGCCGCCGTGAACCCACCGCCCCAGTCACCGGCGATGCTGCGATAGAAGGCGATGCGGCCCTGCAGCCCCCAGAAGAACGCGGGAGCCCGTCGCTGCAGCAGCGTGCCGAACCGCCTCGACGTCTCCTCGAAGCAGCGCACCAGTTCCGGTGCCCGATGGCGGCGACTCTCGAACGACGTCACGCGATCCTCGCCCTCCGTCTCGTAGTACTGGTACGGCTCCGGCGACTTGAACAGATCCGACTCGAGCGCGATCGGGAACCAGAAGCAGGCCGCGCACTCGTTGCGCGTGCCCAGCTCCGCGAACGGGTGCTTGCGCGCGAGCGTCGTGCGCACGACGGAGAAGTGCTCGCCGGCGTAGCGCCCTTCCACCACGTGCACGCCAGGCACCACCCCGCAGATGTCATCCTTCACCGTGAGCGCACCATTCGAGTCGCGGCAGTTGCCCCAGAAGATGCCGACGGAGCCGGGCAGCGCGGCGACTTCGGTCATCAGCTTCGGCAGCGTGTCGGGGAGCAACGCGTTGTCGGAATCGAGCAGCACGATCCACGCACCGGATGCCGCACGGATCCCGGCGTTGCGCGCCGCCGCGACGCCACGGTTCTCCGGCTGGCGCAGGTAGCGCACACGCGGATCCGCCGTGTACGCCTCCATCACCTGTGGGGTGGCGTCGGTGCTGCCGTCATCCACCACGATGATCTCCACGGCGCCACCATCCGCCAACGGCTGCGTCAGCACGCTCGTGATCGCGCGCGCGAGCAGCAGGGCGCGGTTCCAGGTCGGGATCAGGAACGTGAGGACCACGTCGCTCATGGCAGCGGCGCCGGGTGAGACGTGTCTGCCGCGCGCACGAGCGGAACGACGCCCGCATCCTGCTCCGCCCAGTAGCGCCGCGCCACCATGCGGATGTCGAACGAATTCACGGCGCGCGCCCGAGCCCGCGCGGCCATCACCTCGCGGGCGGCCGGCGACTGCTGCAGCAGGGTCGCCCATCCCGCCGCCAGTCCTGCCGCATCCCCGATCGGTACCACCACGCCATCGTCCGCGACGATCTCGCGGCTGTCACCAACATCGGTGGCCACGCACGGCACGCCGCACGCCAGCGCTTCGCCGAGCACGTTCGGGAAGCCCTCGCCGTACGCCGACGTGAGCGTCGCGACATCGAACGCGGCGGTCAGCCGCGGCACGTCCTGTCGCGGGCCGAGCAGGTGGACCCGCGGGCGCAGGTGGTCGGGGATGATGGCCGCCAGCGTGGGATTGTCCGGCGTCGCACCGCGCCCTGCGATCACCAGCCGTGTCGCCGTGTCGCGGTCGGCCAGGATCGTGAACGCGCGCAGCAGCGTGGGGAAATCCTTCTGCGGATCGACGCGCGCGATGCAGCCGATGAGCGGTGCGTCGGCCGGTACGCCGAGTTCCTCCCGCACCGAGGTGCGCGCGGCGCCATCCGGCACGAAGCGCGCGAGGTCGAATCCGTTCGGGATGACCACGATGCGACTCGAACGATACCCCAGCCGGCGGTGCAGGCGCGCCGCCACCGACGCACAGCTGATCACACGCTGCGGGATCACCCACGACAGCAGCGCGCAGGCACGGATCACCAGACGGGTGCCGAGCGGGGAGGGGCGTGGCATGAAGCTGGCACGGATGCTCCAGAGCCGGCGCGCGCGCGGCACGGCCACCAGCGCGGCAAGCCCACCCAGCAGGTCGGCGTGGTACATCCAGCACTGCACCACATCGGGGCGCAGCGTGCGCAAATGACGCACCAGCGCCAGGCTGCCCCGCACACCGCGCGACGGCAGGTCGAGCACGAACACCGGCACTCCGGCTGCCTCGATGCGCGGCACCAGCGGCCCCGCCCGATCGAGGCAGATCACCCCCACGGTGCGCCGCACCCCCGCCGCCGACTCGGCCTCGAGCAGCTTGGCGAGCATCGTTTCGGCCCCGCCGACGCCTAATCCGGTGATGATGTGCACCACGCGCCGGCTGCCGGTGTGCGCTGCCGTCACGAGCGGGCCGCGCTCCCTTTGCTCGATGACGTCTCAGCCGCGCGGAGCGGCACCACGCCGCCCTCACGGCCAATCGCCGGCGTCAGCACCACCCGGAGCACCACCACCAGCATGGCGATGACGGCACCCAGCACCAGTCCGAACGCCACCCGCAACACCAGAAAGCGTGACACCGGCTTCGGCGGCTGGACGGGCTGCTCGATCACGCTGATGGACGGCGTGTCGCGAACCTCGTCGAGCCGCGCCTTGTAGAATGCCTGCTCGAGCGCGCTGTAGACCGACTGCCGGAGCGACACCTCGCGTGAGAGCCGCTCGAACTCGGTCGACAACGACGGCGAGCCGGAGTAGTTCTTGTTATTGCGCGAGAAGTCCTCGAGCGACTGCTCCGTGGCCCGCACCTCACGCCGCGCGATGGCGCGCTGCTCATCGGCGAATCGACGCTCGGAACCCGCCCGCGTGCGGCGGATGGCGCCAAAGTAGGTGTCCGTGAGCTGCAGCAATGACCGGTTGATCCAGAGTGAGACACGCGGATCGCGCGTCTTCACGGTCACGCCGACGATGCCGCTTTCGCGATTCAGGTCCACCGTCATCGCCTTCAGCAGCTTGTCCACCGTGGCCTCGCGGCGCATGTCACCGGTGAGGCCACGTTCCACCATGAGGGCATCACCCAGGTTCCGGGTGAGCGTGTCCACGAGCGGAAACGGCTGGGCGACCAGCGCCCGCATCAGCCCCCGGCTTCGCACCAGCACCGAGTAGAAGAGCGGCGTACCGCCGTCGCCACCCTGCGGGAGCTGGACACCGAGCTGCTGCGTGAGCGCCGAGAGCCCGCCGGGCAGCGCGCCGCCACTCTGGAACGAGGTGAACGCGCTCCGCGACTCCCACATGCGCGACCCCATGAGGCCCGTCGCGCCCAGTCCCGCGGCGGTCACGGTCGCCGCAGCGAGGATCTGTACGCGGTAGCGCCGCAGCAGCGCAATCAGGTCAATCGGGCTGAACATTGAGTGAGATCGAGGGAACGAAACCGGCGCTGCTCGGCGCCGATGGCACGGCACGGGATGACGCCACGGGACCGCGCACGCTCACGAGTGTCGCCAGCCACCACCACCAGACGAAGAACGTCCAGAATGGAGCTCCGAGCAACAGGAAGAGTACATCCAGAGCCGCCGTGAGCCGGCCGCCCTGCCGAGCCGCAAGGGCGATGCCCAGCATGAACAGCACCAGCCCCACCACCCCGACGGCGGCGATCATGAACCCCACCCCGCTGGAGCCGAGAGACACGTAGCTGTAGCCGATCCCACCGCCGAAGAGCATCGACACGACGCCGAACTCGTCGTTCGAGCCGATCAGGCCGCCGAACCGCGCCGCTGTCGAGTTGTCGGAGCCGATGTTGGTCAGGCGTGCAACGATCAGGGAGTAAATGGCCGAGTCGCGAGGCACGAGCGCGGCTGCCACGACGCCGGCCGCCGCCACCGCACCACTGACCAGCGTCCCGAGCACGGGGCGGGCGCGCACCAGGATGTACGCCACGGCCACCACGCCGAGCAGCGAGAGCGACAGCAGCATCGACGCCAGCCCCGCCACACACACCCGGTCCAGCCGGCCCAGCAACCGGAAGCGCAGCAACACCAGCATCGTCATGCACACCGAGAAGAGGCTCGGCTCCAGGAACAGGCCGGCCGGACGGAAGAAGGCACCCACGAGTCGCGGATCACCGCCCACCACGGCGTGGAAGTTCAGGATCGACCCGGTCAGCCGGTACCACGTGAACTGCGCCACCAGCGCCGCGGCATGGAGCAGGATCAGAAGGCGCGTGAACTGCTCGATGGCCGTCGGCTGCGCCGGCCGGATGCAGGTGAGGATGAAGACCGTCAGCCCGAGCACCACACCCGTGACCGGCTTCCAGCTCGCCTGAACGTCCTGCAGGAGCGACAGCGACAGCGCCCACGTCATCACGCCCAGCACCAGCACGGCACCGATGCGCCGCCACGGCGACCAGCGCGTCGACCGCCTGGTGTCGCTCAGGCGCGAGACACCGAGCGTGCCGGCGCCAAGCAGGTCGAACGGCCGGATGCCGGCGGAGTACGGACCGATGTAGAAGTCGAACAGGCTGAAGCAGCCCGCGATCACCAGGTCCACGGACGAAGCATGCGGGCGCGTCCGTTCGCGGCTCACGCGCGTCGCCGGCGGAGGAATTGCACGCCAAGCGCGCGCTCCTGAACGGCAAGCAGCGCCGCCACGCCGATCGCGGCGGCGAGCAACGCCACGCCCCGCTGCGAAACCGCTGCCGTGGACTGGGAGCGGAGCACCACCATCAGCACCGTCGCTGGCACCGCTGACGTCAGCGCCGGCCACAGACAGCGCTCGAGCAGCGCCGACGGGCGCAGTTGCAGCACGGTACCCTCCAGCTTGCGATAGGCCAGCAGCAGAACCAGCAGCTGCGCGACCAGCGCGGCAACCATGGGCGCTGTCGGTCCGAGCCGGTGCACCAGCGTGACCACCAGCACCACTCGAAGGCCCAGCTCCCAGAGAATCAGCCGGGTGGCGCCGGCGGTGGACCCACTGAAGTACGCGAGCAGCCCCGCATTCCTGTTGATGATGCCGGCGGCGAGCACGATGCCGGCACCCGCGAAGTACCAGTGCGGTGGAAGCTCGACCTTGCCCCGCGACCACCACTGCACCACGTCACGCCCGAACACCGCGAACCCGACGCCGGACACCGCGGCGACGCGCCAGATCACCCGTGAGGCCGTGAGGAACGTCTGCTGCAGCGGCCCACGATCGGGCGCGACGGCCATCGCCGTGTAGTACGGCCCGAGCGTCTCGCTGGCCCGGACGATCAGCAGGATGGCGGCCTCCGGCAGCCGCTGCAGAAAGGTCAGCACGACCACCGCCGTCGGCCCGCCGAACAGGCTCAGAATCAGCACGTCGCTGTACTGCAGCAGACTGAAGGCGATCGAATACCAGGCAAAGCCGCCGAGCGATGTCGGCATGTCATCAAGGACCCGTGGCGTGTCGGCGGCGACCCTCGGCCATGCGGTGCGCCGCACCGTCAGGTGCGCGGCGGCCGCCGTGATCATCGCCGCCGCCGCATACCCGAGAAACATCGCGGCCACGCCGCCGCCCGACAGAATGCCGAGCAATCCGAGCGCGAGGATCAGCACCTGCAGCATCGCGCGATAGAAGGCCACTCGCCCCTGTTCGAGGCGCGCCGTGAGCAGCGCGAGGTCAGCCTGGTGCACGTTGATCGCCAGCATGTAGGCACCGGCACCGTGGACTGCGATGCGCATGTCGCTCGCCCCTGATGCAGGAAGCTCCTTCCACCAGAGACTGCCGACGCCAGCGCTCCACAGCCCGAAAACGACCCAGCCGACGAGACCGTACAGCGCCATTCCACGTGCGAACCGCCGGTAGAGCGCCGCCAGCATCGATTCACTGCCGGCAGCCGCTGCGCGCGTGAGGAGGACCGTTCCGCCAGCACTCAACCAGCCGATGGCCGTACCGGCGAAGTTCACGGCGCTCCAGAGCAGCACGAAGAATCCTGCACCCGTCGCCCCCAGCCGCGTCAGCAGGAGTGGCAGCAGCACGAGTTGCGACACCAGAGCCACTGCCAGCGCCGCATAGTTACCGGCGAGCGCGCCGCGCGCGCCAGGCAAGTGACTCACGTCGCGTCGCGCACCACAGGCCGCGGCGAGCCGCATGAACCCTGACGGGACGTCCATCTGCGCAGGGTGACGAACGGCATCAGGTGCAGGGGCGAGGGTGAGTGCGGCACGACGATCGCTTGCAGACGCCGCTAACTTAATTCATGTGTGGAATCGCAGGGTTTCTCGTCCCACGCGCGGACACCAGCACGGAACGGCTGACGTCGCAGTCGCGGGCGATGGCCTTCGCGATCAGCCGGCGCGGTCCTGATGGCGCTGGCGAGTGGGTCGACGACGCGGCAGGGATCGCGCTCGCGCATCGCCGGCTCGCCATCATCGACGTCAGCCCAGCCGGTGCGCAACCGATGCACTCGCGCTCCGGCCGCTGGGTGATCGTCTTCAACGGCGAGATCTACAACTTCGAGCAGCTGCGTCGCGAGATCGACCGTGACGCGCCGGAGCCGTGGCGCGGCCACTCCGACACCGAAGTCATGTTGGCCACGATCGAGCGCCTCGGCGTGGTCGAGGCATGCCGACGGTTCGAGGGCATGTTCGCGTTCGCGGCGTGGGATCGCCAGGAGCGCACACTGTGGCTGGCGCGCGATCGCGTTGGTGAGAAGCCGCTGTATTTCGGCTGGCATCGCCACCAGTTCGTGTTCGCGTCCGAACTGAAGGCACTCCGGGCGCTCGATGGGTCGCAGCACCGGGTCGATCCGGCGGCCGCGACCTCAATGCTGCGCTTCGGCTATGTCCCTGCGCCGAGCAGCATCCTGGTCGGGATCGCGAAGCTCATGCCGGGCTGCGTCGTCCGGCTGGACCCGCGCGCCGCGCAAGCACGTACCATACCTGCGCCCGAGCCGTACTGGACCTTGGCCGAGACGGTGGCGCGCGCGGCGGCAGACCCGTTCGTCGGTAGCGACGCCGAGGCGATCGACGCGCTCGAGGCGCTGCTGCGCGACGCGGTCGGACGACAGATGGTCTCCGATGTGCCGCTCGGGGCCTTCCTGTCCGGCGGGATCGACTCCAGCACGATCGTCGCACTGATGCAGGCGCAGTCTGCACAGCCCGTCCGTACCTTCGCGATCGGCTTCAGCGAGCCGGCATATGACGAGGCGCCACATGCCCGGCGCGTGGCCGCGCATCTCGGCACGGAGCACACCGAAGTGTACGCGACACCGGACGATGCGCTCAACGTCATCCCACGCCTGCCCCGACTGTACGACGAACCCTTTGCCGATGCATCGCAGCTGCCGACCGTGCTGGTCGCCGAACTGGCACGCCGCAGCGTGACCGTCGCGCTCTCGGGTGACGCCGGCGATGAATTGTTCGGCGGCTATCAGCGGTACTTCATCGGGCACCGACTCTGGAAAGGCATGGCACGGGTGCCGCAGCCCGTGCGTCGCGCCGCCGCAGGGGTGCTGCGGGCGGTATCGCCGGCGACCTGGGACCGGATGCTGGCCCCCCTGCACCCGGTGCTGCCACCGGCGCTGCGTCGGCGCGATCTCGGCATGAAGCTCGTCAAGGTCGCCGGCGTGCTGGACGCGGCGTCCTTCGAGCACTTCTATCGTACCCTCGTGTCAGCCGAACTGACGCCCGAGCGGTTTACGCATGTGCCGGAAGCCGCGTCGATTCTCCAGCAGCAGGAGCGCTGGCCCGGCGGACTCACGGGCATCACGTGGATGATGGCGCTCGATTTTCTCTCGTACCTGCCGGACGACATCCTCGTCAAGGTGGATCGTGCGGGGATGGGATGCAGTCTGGAAACGCGCGTGCCGTTCCTCGACCCGCGGGTGATCGATTTCGCCTGGCGCCTGCCACTGCACATGCGTGTGCGCGGCGACGTGGGAAAGTGGCTCCTGCGCCGGGTGCTCGAGCGGCACGTTCCGCGTTCGCTCACCGACCGGCCGAAACAGGGCTTTGGCGTTCCGATCGAACGGTGGCTTCGCGGACCGCTGGCGGCCTGGGCATCGGAACTGCTCGACCCGGCGCAGGTCCGGCGACGCGGCGTCCTCGATCCGACGGTGATCGGCCAGGAATGGGCGCTCCATCTCTCCGGCACCGCGGACCGGCATCTCGTCCTCTGGCCTGCGTTGATGCTCGAGGCCTGGCTGGAGGACGCAGGGCTCAGCTGCTGACACCGCCACCGTGCGCTATGACGCCCGATCGGTGCCGGCGCCGTACCGAAGGGCGAGCCATACGAGCGGCACGGATGCGACGATCAGGCCGGTCAGCCCATCCACACGACCCAGCTGCACGGCGAGGGCAAGCGGCAGCAACCAGCCCACGTTGATCGCTGCCACGGCCAGTGACACCTGCCGATGCCCGCGGTGGTCGTGCGCCGCGTGCTGATAGGCATGCGTGCGGTGCGCCTCGTGCGGCTTCTTGCCCCGCTGCACGCGCCGGATCAGCGTCATGGTCGCGTCGGTGGTGAAGACGGCGAGCAGGATCAACCAGCTCCACAACGATTGCGGCGTGATCCGCGCGGCGTCGATCGCCATCACACCCAGCATCAAGCCGAGAAACCCGCTGCCCGCATCGCCCATGAAGATGCGGGCCGGAGGGAAGTTCCAGAGCAGGAAGCCGAGCGAGGCAGATCCCAGCAACGCGGGCACGACCCACGCGGCGTCGGATCGATGCTGGAGCAGTGCGATCGCCAGCCCGCCGGCACAGGTCGTGACGGCTTCGATCGCGGCAACTCCATCGATGCCGTCCATGAAGTTGTAGAGGTTCAGCATCCAGATCAGCCCGACCACCGCCAATGCATGCCCCGCACTGCCGAGGTCGACCTGTCGACCGAAGAGCAGTAGCGGCGGAAGCCCGCCAAGCCACGCCACGGCCCATGTCGCTGCCAGCACATGCACGAGCAGGCGAGGACCGGCCGGGAGCCCCCGGGCGTCATCGAGGAAACCGACCGCCGCCACGAGCAGTCCACTGCCGACGAGCGCCACGACCAGTCTCGCATCGACGGCGTCTCCAGCCCACAATGCCAGTATGCCGCCCAGAAACGCCACCACGATGGCGACGCCACCGCCTCGCGGCGTCGCGACGACGTGCGAGCTGCGCGCGTTCGGCACGTCCATGAGGTTCCGGGCAAGCGCGTATCGTCGGATCAGATGCGTCCCGATGACCGATACGGCGAACGCGCCCGTCAGCACCAGCAGCATCGTCATCATGCGCCGGCCGCCGGTGCGACGAGTGTGACGAGTGCGACGAGTGTGACGAGTGTGACGAGTGATGCGACGGTGCGGCGCAGTGCCTCGTCCACCGAAATCACCGGCGCCCAGCCGAGGCGACGGCGCGTGTCGGCGATGTCGACTTGCAGCGTGCCGAGCAACCGGTCAGCCAGCGCCCCTCTCCCGACGAGCCGCGCCGCAGTGTGAAGCACCGACGTCGGCAGGGAAACGAGACGTGCGCTGCGCCCCATGGCACGGGCGCTGCGGCGCAGCAGGTCGGCCGTCGAGAGATCCTCGCCATCGCTCACGAGAAACGTCCGGTCTGCGGCAGCAGGGTGTGTGACGGAGCAGCGAATGAGATCCGTGAGGTTCTCGAGCGCCACGAGACTTCGTCGGTTCGCTGCGCGCGCGAGGGGCAGCGGCACCCCGCGCTGGACCCATCGCAGCATCGTCCGGAAGTTCGCCTTCACTCCCGGGCCGTACACGAGCACAGGGCGGATGATGACCACCTCCAGCCCCGAGCGCACTGCAAAGGTGCGCAGCGCATCCTCGGCCTCCGCCTTGGAGATGCCGTACGGGTCGCGCGGTGCTGGAACGTCATCCGAGCGAAACGGTCGGCCCGGTTGTGTGGCTTCACCGTTGACCTTGATGGTGCTCAGGAACACGAAGCGTCGCGCGCCGGCGTCCGCGGCCTGCTGCGCCAGCGCCAGGGTGCCGTCGAGATTGACGGCACGGTACAGGGCCAGCGGATCGCTCGCCGTCTCCTGCATGGCATGAACACGCGCAGCCGCGTGCACGACCACGTCACAGTCGCGGAGCGCCGCCCTCCAGTCGGTCGCGGCTCCGAGATCGCCGACCTGCACGGTGTCGGCGCCGTGCGGACCATCGGTGGGCACGCGGCGGACCGCCGCACGAACGCTCAGGTTCTCGACACGTTCGAGCTGCGCGACGAGCGCCCGTCCGACGAACCCGCTCGCACCTGTGACCAGGATCTTCATGAAGGCTGATCGAGTGCGCGGTAGATGTCGAGGTGCGCGCGGATCACCGACTCGATTGCAAATTCCCGTTCGGCCAGCCGGCGCCCGGCTTCCCCCATCCGACGACACGCGTCAGGATCGCGAATGAGGGCATGGATCGCCCCGGCCAGAGCCGTCGCGTTCCGTGGCGGCACCAGCATCCCGGTGACGTCGGCGTCGATGGCATCGCGACATCCCGGCACGTCGGTCGTCACCACTGCGCGACCGCACGCCGCGGCCTCGAGCAGCACCTTCGGCAGTCCCTCGCGGTACGACGGCAACACCACGATGTCGCTGTCTGCAAAGAGCCGTGCGACATCGTGCTGGAACCCGAGCAGATCCAGCGTGCCTTCAGCGCGCCACGCCTCCACCGTCTCGGTCGAGATGCTGGCGGGATTTCCCGAATCCACGTCCCCGGCAAGACGAAACTGCGCCTCCACCCCGGCCGCGCGCAGCGTACGGGCCGCATCCCGGTACTCGCGCACGCCCTTGTCCGTGAGCAGCCGGCTGGCCATGACGACGACCGGACGTTCGCCGCCGACGCGCGGCACGGCTGGATAGCGGGTCAGGTCGACGCCTGACCCGCGAATCAGCACGGCACGCGCCGGGGCCAAGCCGATCATGCGCAGCAGCTGCTCGCGGTCATCGGGATTCTGGAAGATGATCGTCACGTTCCGGTGGCCGAGGGCGAGTCGGTAGAGGAGGGCGATCATCGCGCGTCCCAGTCTCGCCCGCGCGCCGCGGGTGACGAACACGAATCCAAGCCCCGACACGGCACCGACCATCGCGGGCACGCCGGTCAGCCGCGCAATCAGGCCACCGTAGAGCACCGGCTTGATCGTGACACAGTGGACGATGTGCGGTCGCACACGCCGAAAGAGCCGCCACAGGCTCGCGATCGTGCCAAGTTCGGCGAACAGGTTCGTTCCGCTGCGCGAGAGCGGCACCGGGTGGTGTGTCAACCCGGCAGCAACGATCGCGGCGACGCCGCTGCCGGGCGCCGTGGCGACGTGCACGTCGTACCCGGCGGCGCGGGCCGCGAGTGCCACCGGCAGGCGATGCGAGACGAAGAAGGCTGCGTCGTTCACCAGCAGGAGCAGGCAGCGCGAACGCACCGGCGAACGTGTCACCACGTCAGTGACGCAGGCGCGACTGGAGACTCACCCTCGGCCACGGACCGCGTGTGTCAGCGAGCGGCGCACCGTGCCAGGCAGCAGCTCCAGCACCGCAGTGCGCAGCTTTCCGCCATACCAGCGGGCCATCTCGGTGCGCGTCATGATTCCACGACGGGTGAAGTCACAGCCGATGTTCATCTCGCCAAAGTGCGCGGCCTCGTTCCGGAACCACTTGCCGCGTTCGACCACGTGATGTCCATAGGTCATGACCGGCCGGTGCACGGCGTAAAACCCGTCCGCCATGGTGGCGCTGCGCGGCGAACCATCGATCTCGAACTGCCAGATCGACTCGTCGTCGCGCATCAGGGCAATGAGCGTGTCGCGGCGCCAGATCGCGGCCTGCGTGCTCAGCCGGTAGGGCGAGCCGGGAAGGACGCTGCCGATGTTCGGCTGGCCGGGGACGGGGACATCCGGCGCGGGCCGCGGGACGAGGCGCACCATGTGCCCATCCACCTGCTGGATGAACGCCAGGCAGGAAAGCACGTCCGCCGTCTGCACGGGACTCCGGAGGAAGAAATCCTCGAGGATCATCAGGACGTACGGCGTCTGGATGGCGCGGAGCTGCTCGCGCACGCGATTGGTCCAGTTGCGGCCATGATCGGCGGTGATGGTGACGACCCGCGAGTCGTCGTACACCGCATCATTGCTGCCCAGGCAGACATCGAACGGGCAATCGGGCCAGTTCGCGAAGAACTGGGTGAAGAAGGGGCGCCACAGATCGGAATACGCATCACAACTTGGCGCCAGCACCGTGCACAGCGCGGCTGGCGCCATGCGCGCCTCCGGCTCCGCCCCGCGATCATGAGGCGCCCGCGCCGCCGTCACGCGTGGCCATCCAGCCGCTCATGCCACGCCGCCACGATCTCCTCGAAGACCTGGCCCAGCGGGACCGTGATGTCCCACGAGGGATAGTGCGTCCGCATCTTGCCGAGGTCGGAGATGTAGCACATGTGATCGCCCTGCCGCGCCGTGTCGAGATATTCATGGCGCATCGCCTTCCCCGTGAGGGCCGCAACGGCGCTGAACGCCTCGAGGATCGAGACCGAGTTCGCACGACCACCACCAATGTTGTAGACCTCACCGCAGCGCGGAGCCTGTGCGAACGCGTCGATGAATCGGGCGACGTCCAGCGCATGGATGTTGTCGCGGACCTGCTTCCCCTTGTACCCGAAGATCCTGTAGACGCGTTCCTCGAGGTTGGTCTTCACGAGGTAGCTCAGGAAGCCGTGCAGCTCCACACCGGAGTGATTCGGGCCAGTGAGGCAGCCGCCGCGAAGGCAGCAGGTCTTCATACCGAAATAGCGGCCGTACTCCTGCACCATCACGTCCGCAGCGACCTTGGAGGCACCGAACAGCGAATGCTTCGACTGGTCGATGCGGAACGTCTCCGGGATACCGGCAGCGTAGGCGGGATCGGCGTACTCCCAGCGCGTCTCCTGCTCCACGAGCGCGATCTCGTTCGGTGCGTCGCCATACACCTTGTTGGTCGACATGTGCACGAACACGGCGTGGGGCGCATGGAGGCGTGTCGCTTCCAGCAGGTTCACCGTGCCGACGGCATTCGTGTCGAAATCGTCGAATGGCCGCGACGCGGCGAGGTCGTGACTTGGCTGCGCCGCCGTGTGCACGAGCAGGTCCGGTGCCAGCATCGCGACTGCCGTCAGCACCTGCTGGCGGTCACGGATGTCGACCTCCATGTGCCTGAAACCCTGATGGCGGTCCAGCAGCCGCTGCTGGTTCCAGCGGGTGTCGCCCGATGCGCCGAAGAAGTCCGCGCGCATGTTGTTGTCGAATCCGACCACCTCGTGTCCGCGCTGCGCGAAATAGCCCACGACCTCACTGCCGATCAAGCCGCTCGATCCGGTGATCAGGACCTTCATCGTGCCGACGCCGCGTGTGACGCCCCGTGCGCCGCGGTGGGGACCAGGCGAATGATGTCTTCCTTCACCGTCATCTCGTAATCGGGGCGGACCTCATTCACGAAGGTTCGCAGTGCTTCGAGCGTGGGATAGCTGTCGGCACCGACGAACAATCGCGCGTCATCGACCAGAATCACATGACCCCGGATCGCGTGATTGAAGATCAGCGTCAGCTCCTCCATGATCGGCGTGTCCAGTGCGGCACGCGCGGTCGGCCCGCCCGAATAGTGGGCATCGAGCCAGAACAGGCACGGACCGCGCTGATCCGCCAGGACGCCCGGCAGCACGGTCGCGCTGTCGCCCTGATGCAGGTGCACGTTGGAAACACCCGCAAACCGGCGTGTGGCCTGGGCATGCAGCGGCTGGCTCAGCTCGATCGAATGCACGGTCCTGAACGAGCGGCGCATCCGCTCGACCATGTCGCCCATGAACGTGCCGGTCTCCACCAGCGTCTGGGTCCCGTACCTGCTCGCAAACTCCGTGAGGATCCGCCGCTTGGTCCCATGCGGCGGAGACACCATGGGCACCCCGACGTCGTACAGCAGCTGCTTCAATGACGTTTCGAGATCACGCCGCAGAGACCGGATATCCATTGAACGATCGTCAGTGGTAAGAGGCAGGAAAATCGGCGCGGCCGGACCGAAAGATCCGTGTTGGCCTGCCGTGAGGAACGTCGAAGCGGAGCGCGCCGCATTACCCATGCCGCTCAGTTCCTGATGAAGCAAAACATCCCACAAGCATACTCATCACTGGCGTAGTCCGACGGGGCCACATCGTGGCGATACTCTCGCCCGTCGCTCACCGCCGAGAACTGATGCAGCGTCAGGCCCGCGTCGCTGAACCAGCGCACGATGGTCTGGGGATCGTGCACACGATGCGCATTGAAGAAGACCTGCGGTCGACCCACCGGCAGCCCGAAGTAGAGCTTGCCGCCACTGGAGACGACACGCGCCAGCTCGCCAATCGCCTTCTGCGTGCCGAGGGGATCGAGCGGGTCACCGTATCGGCCGAGCCCGATGTGCTCAGCCACATGCAGGCAGGACAGCGACGGCACACTCCGGTCGGCGAAGGGCATGGCGAGGATGCTCCCCTGACGTGACTCGAGATTCTCGAAGCGCATCGACAGCGGACGGATATCGATCGTGACCGTGCGCACGACGGCCGAGAGGCAGGTCACCCAATTGATCTGGGCGCCCACGTCCACGTGCTCCGCGACCCCGCTCCGCACGATGTGCCGGAACGCCCATTCTCCGAGACAGACGTAATGTGCGTCGAACTCGGTGGTCGGCGTATCCTGCCCGAGGATCGGGTAGATCCTGAATTGCCCAGAAGGCTCGGCACCCGCCGCACGACGGTAGCGGACGAGATCACCCACATACCCCGGCAGCGAACGACACGCCCTGACCATGCGGACCGGGTCCACGAACGGACTGACGATGTTGCGTAAGGTGCGCAGAGACCGCTGCATCAAACCCTGACCGGCATAAACATAAGAATGGAATATGGCGACCCCCGGGGCGTTGTGCGACACCGGGCGGCCGCTTGCCAACTCGACGGAGCGACACGACCGGCTCGACCAGCCGGAGGACGATGGCGCCGGCCTGCCCTCCGCCTCCAGGAAACCGATGATTCTTGACACGCCGATCGCAAGCTGGAGTCCGCCCCGACCGGGCGACAACCCCGACCCGTGGGTCAGATCACGACCTAGAACCCGGCCCAGCCGAGCCGGGCGTACAGGTTGGTACGCGAGCCGCCGAACTGCCATACCCCTGCCCACGCCACGCCCGCCTCGGCGTTGAAAACCTGCCGGCCACGGGCGTGAGTCGCACCGGCGCTCAGATCCAGAACCCAGTCGTGCGAGTTCGGGATCTCGTACCCGGGCGGCCGGTAGAGCCCCTCGGGATCGACCGGGCGCAGCGACCGAGTCCGCCAGCGCTGGACCATCAGACGGCGCGATCCGTCCGGCGTGAATCGCTCGAAGGCCACGCGCGACCCCGCAATGGCCCCCACTCCGACGGGCGCGCCGAGCAGCTGCCCGCGCTGCGTGTGCCCCTGCCGCAGTGGCAGGTGCGCGTACAACGAGCCCTGCGACCGTGCCTGCGCAATCGGCGAGACATCACCATTGAAGTATTCGAGTGTCACCAGCGACAGCTTCGACCCCGACCGCTCGACGACGGCGCGCAATGAACCGAACAGAGCACCGTTGTTCTCGGGCTCCTGCGCCAGGTCGCGCCAGTCGTAATTGTGATCCTCACGCAGCACTTCGAACGACGCCTCCACGCCACGGCCCGGCAGTGTCCACCGCGCGAAGAACGACGCGAGCTGATTGTCGATCATGTTCCCGCTGTCGCCGGGGCTGTTGGCATCGGACCGTGAGGTCTTGAAAATCCCGTCAATCGGCTTCGACCAGGCATTCCACCGCGTGGCCGGGACCGTGAAGGGCGTGTGATAGAAGCGGCTTGCACCCAGCTCGAGGCCGGGCAGGACAGCGGGCATGAGACTGACGGTCACCCCTGATCCCACGCGCCGCGTGCCGATCTGGTCATCGGTGACGTACGTCTCACTCCCCTCCACGGGCGACCACTTCGTTTGTTCCAGCACACCGAGCAGATATCGCGCCGTGATCCGGCCGAGCAGCGGTACCTTGAGCCCGCGGCCAGCCGTACCCAGAAAGACATGCGAAAAGCCCCCTGCGTTGGGTCCGAAGATGGCGGGAAACGTCTCACCCGCTCCCCAACCGAGGCTGGCACTGCTGATCCCCGCCACCGCCGGACCGAACCGGACGCGGACGCTGCTCTCGCCGGGGTCCAACCGGGCATACGGCGCATGACCCATCCGCTGCGGCCGGTCCACCGCAGTCGGAAACTGGCTGTCCCGATAGGGCGAGTTGCCCGCAATGGGAATCAGGTCGAACGGCGCGTTCTGCGCCACGAACGCCACCGGCGCCAGCACGGCGGTGACGGGCCCCCAGTGGAAGGTTCCGGCGATACCCGCGGCCGTGGTGAAGCCGCGACCCTGCCACATCGCCCCGTCGTTCGCGCCCCACGCGAATGCGCTGTTCCCGGACACCATCAGCGACACGCCCGCTGCCGCACGCTTGCCCAGCTCGGCGGCCATCCGCGTACGCCAGGGATGCGCGCGGCTGGCGGTGTCGCGAAGGAATTCGCGCAGTTCGTCCGCCCCGAACGGCCGGCCGGCCCACGGCAACGGCGCCACCACGCCGGCGATGGACAGCGTGCGCAGGTAGCGCTCCACATCGCTCCCCACCACGGCACCCATCGAAGCCCCGGCCGGTCCGGTGCCCGACTGCCACTGCGCCGACAGACACGGGGCAGCCGCTGGAAGCAGCAGCAGAAGCGTCGGCACCACCCATCGTTTGAAACGCGGCATGGATGAAATGTAAGGGTACCGGATCAGCGCGATGGAATGTGCACATCGCTGCCGGTGTCTTCGCCGATCGTCCCATGGCGGCCCTCGCCGCGCCGCACGCATGAGCACGCGGCGGCACCGCTTGGTCAGCGCCCGCCGCGCCGCGCCACGTCCGCTTCCGCCGCCAGATAGCCGAATGATGCCCACTGGGATGTCCCGCCCACGATGCGGTCGAGCAGTGCATCGGCCTGCGCCGTGCGCCCGTGCACGAGGTGCCAGTTCGCGACACCGAACGCGGTCGTGATGTTCTCCAGCGAGCCGTCGCTGCCGAAGCTGCCGAGTGCCGCCGCTTCGGTCAGCTCGCCCTTGTAGAGCAACAGCAGCCGGTGGTAGGCGCCGTTCTCGATCACGTCCATGCTGGCGGTGATCGGTGCCAGCACCGCCTCCGCCTCACGGTCGCGCCCGAGCCGTCGCAGCGTCATCCAGAGCCAGTGGCTCGTGGCGACGGTCATGTCGGCGTTGCCACGCGACGCGGCGAAATCTGCACGGTAGATGGGCAGCGCCTTCGCGAACTCGCCCTTCAGGAAGTAGGCGAGTCCGAGGTGGTAGCGGATGTTGCCCTGCAACGTGCTGGTGGGAATGTTGCGCGCGTTCGGTTGTCCGTCAGGCTCCACCTGATCCGGCTGGCCTCGCGTCAACTCGTACGCCGTCGAAAAATCGGCGATCGCGCTGTCGAGCTGCCGGGTCGTGAGGTACCGGTGTCCGCGATGACGATACATGCGCGCGTCGGCGGGATGCGCACGCACCCCCGAGGTGAAGATGGCGATGGCCTCCCGGAATCGTCCCAGGTAGGCGGTACGGCGCCCGAGCCAGATGATGGAGTCGGCGTTGGATGGCGTCTGCGCCACGGCGCGCGTCGCCTCGTCCAGTTGGGTCTCCATGCGCTGCCGCGCCGCCGCGGCAGGCTCGGGGCGATAGAGCGGCCGACCCGTCAACGCCGTCGCCTCCACCACGCCCTGGGCGGCAACGACACTGGCGAACACCATGGACAGCGTGAGTGTACGAGCCATCTGCCGCATTGGTGCGCTCCGTGTGCTGCGTGGGGTGAGTGGCTGGACCGTTTGCAACGATCAAGCCGTGACGCCGCAGGTTCGGGCGGGCGCGTGCTGCCTTGGCTCATCCAGCACTGACTTAGCATACGGCGCGGTGATTCGCGACTCCCGCATCGTCCGGCGCGAGTGTGGTCGTGCAGGGCTCCTCGGCTCGACAGTGCTTTGACACGGCGAGTGGCACCTGTCGGTACGCGCGCCGTGTCGCCGCCTGACCTGAACACTCTCGACCCGGAGCGCGATGTTTCGAACCAGACGGTCGGTGATGCTCCTCGTGATCGCCGCCGCAGTCCTGCCGGCGTGTGTGCTGCGCGGTCCGATGACGCAGACGTTCGGATTCCGGCCGAAGGCAATGCGCGACGGGCGAACGACGCCGACGGAGTGGGGCTGGGCCAGCGCGCGGCTCGACACGATCGCGCGGCGTGATTCCGCCGGTGGACTGCTGGCGTGGTGGGGGCCGGTGGGGAGCGGTGTCGCGCCATGTGCGGGCGCGCTGCTGTTGCATGGCAAGGGGAAGAACCGCGCCGAGATGCTCGCGATCGGGCAGGCGCTGCAGGGCGCCGGGATCTCGGTGCTGATCCCCGACTATCGCGGCTACGGCGGCACCGAGGGCACCCCGACCGCAGCCGGTGTCTTCGACGATGCTCGACTCGCGTACCGCAGCCTGCGGGAGCGGCTGAACGACTCGACGCTCCCCATGCTCGTCGTGGGTCACTCGATGGGGACGGCCCTCGCGGCGCGGGTGACGCGTGATTTTCAGCCGACGGCGACGGTCTACATGTCACCGTTTTCGCGCATCTCGTCGCTGCTTCGCTCCCAGGCGGGAGCGCTCGGTCCACGCATGTTCGACACGACGGTGTTCGCGTTCAACCCGGCGGAGGATGCCGTGGCGGGGATCGGGCGTCGGATGGTGCTCGTGGGCGGGCGCGATCTGCTGATCAAGGGATCGGAGAGCGATGCGTTCGTGGCCGCGCTGCCGGCGGTCCCGGTGATCCGTGTCCCGCGCGCCACGCACGAGGGGCTGCTGACGGCGCCGGAAGCCGTCAGCGCCGTGCGCGACTCGTTGGTGACGTGGGCCGGCTGCTCAACTGGCGGGGGCCGGGGCCTCGAGCACTGAGCGGCGCTTCGCCACGCGCCGGCGAGTGATGGCACGATCCGCCCGCCGGACCGCGAGCGCGATTCCCGTCATCACCAGGACCACCGAGGCCAGCGAGACGAGGCCGGCGATGGTCTGGCCGGTGATCCCCAGCACTTCACCGGTGTGGGCGAATCGCAGCACGCTTCGGAGTTGGCGGCCGGTGCTGAGGCTGTCGAACGGGGCGTACTTCTCCACGATGCCGGTTGCGGCGGCGATGGTCGCCGTGGCGCGGTGCTGCGGCTGGCCACCGGTGCCGCGATCGAGGGTCACCGTCACGCTCCTCGCGTCGGGCCTGGGGAGCTGGACGGTGAGGATCTTCCAGTCGGGCATGAGCGGTGCCGCGGCGGAGGTGATCGTCGCCAGCGGGACGCGCGTCGGGGCTTCGGACGGAGCGACGCTGGCCCCGTCGGCGGCCCGATCGGCGGCTTGGCTGCGTCGGCTCAGGGCGTCGCTGCCCTCAGCGGCTCGCCCCTCCCCGCGTCGCCGTTCGCCCACCGGGGGTGCAGCGACGGGAGGGGCCCCGGCACTGCGCGGCGGCGGCGTCTCACCAGCCAGCTTGTAGACGAGATCGCTGGCCCAGGGATAGCCGATGACCGTGGCCGACGACACGATCACGACGAGTGGAATCGCGCTCCAGATGCCGAGTACGTTGTGCCAGTTGAAGTCCCGCGCCTGGGTCGAGAGGCCGCTGCGGAACCAGAGCACCGAGCGGACGCGGATCCAGGTCCAGGTCTTCGGGATCCAGAGCACCAGGCCCGTGAGAATGAGGACCAGGAAGGCGAGGTTCGCGGCGCCGGTGACCGACTTGTAGAGCCCGCGCCGGGGACCCTCTCCAGCCAGCCAGCGGTGCCAGCCCGTGACCCCGCCGAAGAACTCGCGGGTGGTCTTGCCTCCGGTACCGAGCACGGTTCCTGTAGCGGGATCGACCAGTAAAATTCCTTCTCGGCCGTAGACGAGCGTTGCCGGGAGGGTGGGATCGGCGCGCAGGGTGACTGCCGACGGCACGGCCCCACGGGCTGCAGATCCGAGAGTTAGGAGCGAGTCGACTGGCAAATGTGCCGATGCTGGCGCAGTGAGCGGCTGTAGGTGTCGCATATCTGCCCATCTCACGACCTGCTTCTCATAGGTCAGCAGCACACCGGTGACCGACATCACGAGGATGATCGTTCCGGCCACGACGCCGGCAACGAGGTGCAACCAGAACAGGACGGTCCGAAGCATGATAAGATGAGAATGAGTATCAAGTAGTGATACCCGACACTATCACCGAGAAAATCGGTCGTCAATCGGCACGTCGCAAAAAAGCGCGCCACGGCGCGAGCGGTGGTGTGGACGGGTTTGCCCCTGCTCCCTTACCTTGGCCGGATGCGCCTCACTCCTGAATGCCGCGCCGTCGCCCTGCTCGCGCTGGTCGCCTGCCACCGACAGCCGGTCGCTGTCGCCCCCGCCGCCCCGACCCTCCCTCCGGCCATCCCGCCCCTCGTCGGCCCGGAACAGGTCGGGGTCGCGCTCCGCTGGATCGAACGCGCCGCCGGCACCGGCGAAGCCGTGGTCGAGAAGCGCTGCGTCTTCGTCCACTACACCGGCTGGCTCCGCGACGGCACGAAGTTCGACTCGTCCCGTGACACCACCCCCACCGGCGAGCCACGGCTCCCGCTCAACTTCCCTGTCGCCGCCGGCCGCGTCATCCCGGGCTGGGACTACGGCTTCGACGGCATGCGCGTCGGTGGTGCCCGGCGGCTCTTCATCCCCTTCCAGCTCGCCTACGGCGAAGCAGGCCGGCCCCCCGTCATCCCACCGCGCTCGGCACTGATCTTCGACATCGAGGTCATGGCCGTCAGCGACACCCTCCCGTCGGCTCCGAACCGCCCCGGCCGGCCCGGCGCGCAGTGCCCCACCTGGGCCGCCGTCTCCGACACCACCAAGCGGTGACCGCTGGACTTTTTGCGACATCGAACGGCGACGGCAAACAGCAGAACGCAAAGGCACAAAGGCACAAAGGAGCAGAAAGGACGCCGCGGATCCTTCTGCGATTGCAACGCGTCTCGGCATGCGCGCACCGGTGACATTTTTCAGGAACTGCGGTGGCAGTTGCAGTTCAGGCAAACTGCGGCGCCTCACGTCGGGCCGATCGTCGCACACACCAGCGATTCCTTTGCGATCTTTCAGTTCCTTTGTGCCTGTGCGTCACGCTCTGGCACGTGCTGGTGCCGTTGCTGCGGCATCATGTGGCGCGACCCGATCACCGTGCAGCGAACGGTTCCGGTCGCGCCAGCCGGCGAGCGCGCGGTACAGCAGCGGCAGCACGAACAACGTGAGCAGCGTACTCGTCAGCAGCCCGCCGATCACCACCGATGCCAGCGGACGCTGGATCTCGCTGCCCGGTGACGTGCTCAGTGCCATCGGCACGAAGCCCAGGCTCGCCACCAGCGCGGTCATGATCACCGGACGCAGGCGGTCGGCCGCGCCCTGACGCACTGCGACGTCCACGGCGATCCCCTCGGCACGCAGGGCGTTGATGTGCGAGATCAGCACCACCCCGTTCAGCACCGCGATGCCGAACAGCGCGATGAACCCGACACTGGCCGAGAGGCTCAGGTTCAGCCCGCGCAGCCAGAGCATGGCCACGCCTCCCACCAGCGCAAACGGCACGTTCGTCAGCACCAGCGCCGTCTGCCAGGTGGAGCGGAACGAGGCGTAGAGCAGCGCCACGATCAGAGCCAGCGCCAGCGGCACCACCAGCGTCAGGCGTGACATCGCGCGCTGCTGATTCTCGTATTGGCCGCCCCATTCGAGGAAGACGCCCGCCGGCATCGGCACCTCGCGCGCCACGCGGGCACGCACCTCCTGCACGAAGCCACCGAGGTCGCGCCCACGCACGTTGCTCAGCACCAGCGTGCGGCGCTGCGCGTCCTCATGCCCGATCAGCTCCGGCCCGGTGCCGGGCAGCACATCGGCCACCGACGACAGCGGCACCAGCGCTCCCGACGGCGAGCGTACCGTCAGCCGCGCCAGCTGCGCGATGTCATTGCGTTGCGCATCGGGAAAGCGCACCGCCACCCCGATCCGCCGCGGCCCGCGCACGATCTCGGTCGCCGTCTCCGAGCCAAGCGCGAGGTTCACCGCATCGCGGACGTCGCTCACCGACAGCCCGAACTGCGCCAGCGCCTCGCGCCGCGGGATCACGCGCAGCTGCCCCGTCCCTTCGCTCACCTCGACCGACACATCGGCGCTGCCGGGCGTGGATGCGAGCACTCCGCGAATGCGTGCGGCAATCTGCTGGTTCTCGTCGATGTCCGGCCCCACCACCTTGATGCCGAGATCCGTGCGGATGCCGCTCTCCGCCTCGTCCAGTCGCATCGCCAGCGGCTGCGTGAAGCTCACCCACAGCCCGGGCACCGCCGTGAGCGCCGAGTCGAACGCCGCCACCAGCCCGTCGGGATTTGTAGCCGTCGTCCACGCATCACGGTCCTTCAGGATCACGTACAGGTCGCCCTCGTACAGCCCCATCGCCTCGGTCGCGAGGTCGGGACGCCCTGCCTTCGTCACCACCGTCACCACTTCCGGAAAGCGCTTCACGATGCGCTCCGCCTGCGTCGACAGGCGCGTGGCGTCGGCCAGCGACACACTCGGTGTCCGACGCGTGTTGATCAGGATCGACCCTTCGTCCAGCTTCGGCATGAATTCGCTGCCGATGTGCCCCAGCGACCAGCCGGCCGCCACCACCAGCACCACCGCGCCCGCCACGATCGGGCGACCATGATGCAGCGTCCACTCCAGCAGGCGACGGTAGCGGTCGCGCAGCCCCTCCTCGATCCGGCTCGGTGCGGTGGGCACGTGCTTCAGGAAGGCCAGCGACGCCGCCGGCACGAACGTCAGGGCCAGAAACAGCGAGCCGAGCACCGCACAGACGACCGTGAACGCCATCGGCTTGAACATCCGGCCTTCCATCCCCTCCAGCGTGAAGATCGGGATGTAGACGGCGACGATGATCGCGATGCCGAACAACACCGGACGCCCAACCTCCACCGCCGCATCACGGAACAGCGCAAAGCGATGCTGCCACCGCGAACTTCCCTCCTCGTGCGCCGACTTCTCCAGGCGGTGCACGAAGTTCTCGACCATCACGATCGCGCCATCCACGATCAGCCCGAAGTCGAGCGCACCCAGCGACATCAGGTTGGCCGAGTAGCCGAACAGGTACATGCCGCCGAACGCAAACAGCATCGAGAGCGGAATCACCGACGCCACGATCAGCGACGCACGCACGTTCCGCAGGAACACGAACAGCACCAGGCTCACCAGCAGCCCGCCCTCGATCAGGTTCTTGATGATCGTGTGCCGCGTGCGGTTCACCAGGTCAGTCTGGTCGTAGAAGGGCGTGATCTTGACATGCGCCGGCAGGGCGCGTCGGACCTCGTCCAGACGCGTCGTCACGCCGTCGATCACCTTCCGCGAGTCGGCGCCCTGCAGCTTGAGCACCATCCCCGTGACGACCTCGCCCCTGCCGTCCTTCGTCACCGCACCGAAGCGCGGCATTGCCCCCTGCGTCACCGTGGCCACCTCGCCGATGCGCACCGGCACACCGCCGGGCGCCGTGATCGCGATCCGCGCGATCTGGCTGGTGTCGGTGATGCGGCCCACGCCGCGCACGGCGTAACGCGTGCCCGCTTCCTCCACGTATGCGCCGCCGAACGACAGGTTGTTGTCGGCCAACGCCGCGTGCACGTCCATGAGTGTGAGGTTGCGCGCGGCAAGTTTCGCCGGGTCCACCTCCACCTGCACCTGCTCGATCGTGCCGCCCCACGAGTTCACGTCGCTCACGCCAGGCACGGTGCGCAGGCGGGGACGGATGGTGTAGTCGTGCAGCGCCTTGAGCTCGGTCAGCGACATGGAATCGCTCGTCACCGTGTACTGGTACAGCTCACCCATCGGCGTCGAGACCGGTCCCATCTGCGGCTCGAGGCCAGTCGGGAGCGCCCCCTTGGCCTCGGCCAGACGCTGCTGCACCAGCGTACGGGCGAAGTACACGTCGGTGCCATCAGGGAACGGCACCGTGATCATCGAGAGCCCTGCCTTCGACGCCGATCGCACCCCCGTCACGCCGGGCAACCCCATCAGCGCCGACTCGAGCGGGTACGTCACCAGCTGCTCCACCTCTTCGGGCGCAAGCCCCGGCGCCATCGTCACCACCTCCACCCGGGTGCCGGTCAGGTCTGGATAAGCATCGAACGGCACCTGCTGCAGCGCGAACAACCCACCGCCCAACAGCAGCATCACGCCGAGGACGATCGTCATCCGGCTGGTGAGCGCGAACTCGATCAGTCGCTTCACTCCGGCGCACCCTCGCTGGCACGCGCGTCACGCTGGCGCAACACCTCTGCCTTCGCGATCGCGGCACCGGTACCGATGACCCGACTGCCCGCCGTGAGTCCTCGCGAAATCTCGGCCATGCCGCCGGCGCGCCGCCCCACGCGCACCCGCACCGCTTCCAGCCGCAGACCGGTGCCGCGTGTCGTGCCGATCACCACCACCGTGTCGCCTTCGAAGTCCTGCACGGCGACGGCGGGGACGGCGATCACGCTGTCCCGCGCGAGGCCGAAGAGCTCCGCCGACGCCGTCATCTGGCCGCGCAACGCCCCGTCGCGGTTCTCCACCGCCGCGTACACCTCGGCCGTGCGCGAGAGTGAGTCGAGTACGGGAGAGACGCGCGTGATCCGCGCCTCGAAGGTGCGGCCGGGATACGCCGGCACCGTGAACTCCACCGTACCACCCACCTGGGCCGCGCCGAGTGCCGATTCCGGCACCTTGAGTTCGAGCAGGACGTTGGCCGTGCGACTGACCGTCAGCAGCTGGGCGCCGGGCAGGACGACCACGCCAGGGGTGGCCACCCGGTCCACCACCACGCCATCGAACGGGGCGCGCACCAGCACGTCCTCGGGGTCCACGCCGCGCCGGTCGGGGCCGGGCGCGTGCAGGTGCTCCACCATCTCACTCGCGCGCACCAACTCCGCCGCAGCGCGGCGTTTTCCTTCCTGCGCTGCGACGTTGGCGGCCCGCGCGCGCTCGAGGTCGGCCTGCGAGCCGGCACGCGCGGCCAGCAACCGCTCGCTGCGCGCCGACGCCGCCTCAGCGACCAGCGCCGCCGACGCCGCCTCGGCCGTGCCGGCGCGTGCCTGCGCGAGGGCGTTCATCGCGTCGGTCAGCTCGTGGCTGTGGATCGTGACGAGGATCTGCCCGCGGCGCACCCGGTCCCCCGGCTGCACCAGCACCTGGGTCACCCTGCCCTCCACGATCGACCCCAGGGGCTGCGTGCTGGTGGGATCGAGCACGAGGCGCCCAGGCAGCTGCCACGACTCGCGCCATGGGATCTGCTGTGCGGACACGAGCGTGAAGCCACCCATGGCCGTGGCGGCGGAGTCGAGCGACGCCGTGTCACGTGGCGGCGTCGCCGCTGCGGCAACGGCGGGGGCAGCGGCAGTGCGCTCGCCACCACAGGCGGCCAGCACCGAGAGCGCCGCGGCAGCGCCAAGGCGTGCGAGGGTCGTGTGCGAGCGCATCGGCAGTCCGGTGGGCGTACGGGTCGTGATCATCGGGATGCACCGGCAGGGAGCGGCGCATCGACGGCGAGGCCCAGCGCGCGAGCCAGGTCCAGTCGCGCGAGGTGGACGTCGGTCGCGGCGCGCAGGGCCGCCGCGCGCACGTCGGCGTGCAGCCGCTCGGTGTCGAGCAGCTCGAAGAGCGTGATGGCGCCTTCGCGCCAGGCGGTCAGCGCGATGTCAGCGATCGTGCGGCCGCGGGCATCGAAATCGCGCGGCCCACCGGCGGTGGTGCCGGTCGCGCGGGCGAAGTCCTCCACCAGCAGCAGGTACGCGCGTGCCGCGCCCAGCACCTCGGCTTCCACCTGCGCCTCGGTGGCGCGCAGCACGCCCTGTGCCATCAGCACGTCACCCTCGGCACGTTCGCGATTGCCGCCGTTGCGGTCGAAGAACGGGAGCGAGACGCCCACCTGCACCGTGCCGGTCAGCACGCCGGAGGTGCGCTTGCTGCCCGCCTGCACTCCGACGCCCGGCAGCGTGCCGAGCCGTTCGGCGAGCCGCCGCGTGGTCGATTCGTCGACCCGGGCGCGGGCGGCCGACAGCTCGGGGCGATGCCCGCGTGCGAACGCCAGCAGGCCCGCCATGCCCGGCACCGCGCTCAGCGTGTCCACCGCAACCGTCTCGCTCGGCAGCGGGACGCTGTCGAGCGGCAAGGCGAGGGCGCGAGCCAGGTCGCCGCGGGCGCGCTCCACCTCGGCACGCGCGGAGAGTTCGGTGAGGCGTGCCCGGTCGGCCTCGAGTCTGGCCCGCAGCGCCGAGCCCTCGGGCACGGCGCCCTGGCGTGCGCGCTCCTCCTCGATGCGTGCAATGGTGTCCACCGCGCCACGCTGCGCGCCGGCGGCCGATCGCAGCGCGAGCGCGAGCGCCGTCCGCCAATAGGCGCGGGCGACGTCGAACTCCACGTCACGCGCGGTCGCCGACGAATCGGCGACCGCGCGGCGCATCGCCTGGCCTGCCGCGCTGCGCAGCGCGACGCGGCGGCCATACAGATCCACCGGCAGCGTGGCCGACATGAATTCGTCGCGCTGAAGCGTGCTGCCGAGGTTTTCCCGGCGCCACTCGAACACCGGGTTGGGCAGCGCCGCTTCCTGTCGGGCGGTGCCACTGATGGCGCGGCGTCGTCCGCCGGCCGCACTCAGCATCGGGTGCTGACGACGCGCGAGCGCTGCGGCATCGGCAAGGGTGAACCGAGCCGCGATGCCGAGCGCTGGCCCGGCTGCCGACGTCTGCGCACGAGCCGCAGATGGTGGCAGGGCGCTCACGACCAGTGCGGCGCCACAGATGCAGACCGCGCGGGCGCGTCGACCGATCAGTTTCATGAGTGCAAGGTGGCCGGCGAAGGTGAACCGGCGATGAATGCAGTGGGTGTGGCACCTGGCAGCGCCGCACCAGGCGCAGTCCGTGCGAAACGGACGCTGGCGCATGTGCCGCCACCGGGCGCCGCGTCGAGCTGTAGCGTGGCGCCATGCGCCCGTGCGATCCAATCGGCGATCGCGAGCCCGAGCCCACTCCCCTCGGGTGCCATCGCGCGTGCATTCACGCCACGGTAGAAGCGTTCGAACACTCGGTGCCGTTCTTCATCGCTGATCCCGATCCCGGAGTCGGTCACGCGCAGGCACGGCATCGCGTCTGCGACGATCAGGCTCACCTCCACGCGCCCGCCGGCTGGTGTGTAGTGCAGCGCATTGTCGATCAGGATGCCGATCATCCGCTCCACCTGCACCCGGTCCTGCATCACCGGCGCCTCTTCGATGGCGGTGATGACGAGCGGCACCCCCAGGCGTTCCGACAGCGGCACCCACGCCTGCACCACATCGAGCACGAGGTCATCGAGGTAGCCGTGGATGGGATGGATGCCGCCGGCCGCGTCGGCCCGCGCCAGCTGCAGCAATTCGTCGACGAGGCGTGCCGTGCGGTCGAGATCGCGCCGCACGCGCACGAGCGCCTGCTGCTGCGCCTCGGGATCTGCCGCATCGAGGAGCGCGAGGTCCACCGTGCCGATCATGCGTGCCACGGGAGTTCGCAGCTCGTGCGCCGCGTCCGCGAGAAAGCGGCGCTGCTGGCCGACGATGTCATCGACCTGATCGAGCAGGGCGTTGAAGCGGGCACCGAGGCTGCCGACTTCATCGCGTGGGTTGTCGATCGGCAGCCGCTGCAGCGCGGCCGCGTCGCCGCCGTCCGGCCGCTCGTGTCGCATCGCGGCCATGCGGGCGGCGGCCTGCGCCATGCTGCCGATCGGGCGCAGCGTGCGGCCCGCCATCCACCAGCCGGTGGCGGCGGCCAGCATCACGCCCATCGGGATGCCGAACAGCATCCACTGGTCGATGCGCTGCAGTGATCGCTCGAGTGACGCGGTGCTGGCGAAGACCCGCAGCGTCCATCCTTTCGCCACGGAGTCGTCCAGCGGCACGTCGATCCGTTGCACGGGGCGCGTCAGCGTGTCGGTACCGGCACCGGTGTGTGTGCGGAGCGCGACGATGCCGTCGGGCTGCACGAACTCCACGATGCGGTCGGGGAACACCACCTCGTTGGCGATGTGATGCAGCGTGCCGTTCACGTCGCGGTATTCGTCGAACTCGAGCCGGAAGAACGACTGCAGGGCGCTGGCGCTGCTGGTCACGCCGGCGGTGAACTCGCGGCGCAGCGTGGTGCGGACGGAGCCGCGCAACGCCACCGCGAAGAGCAGGAACGTGGCCAGCGCCGACGCGGCGTACCAGAGCGTGAGGCGTGCGCGGATGGACAGGCGTGACATCGCAGCGGCGCTCACCGTGCCGCGCGCCCGTCGTGCGGCGGCGTGCCGAGCCGGTAGCCGGCACCGCGGATCGTGGACAGCAGCGGCGTCTCACCCGGCTGATCGATCTTGCGGCGGAGCCGACTGAGGTAGACGTCGATCACGTTGCTGAACGGGTCGTAGTTGTCATCCCACGCGCTGGCGCTGATCGCCTCGCGCGTGAACACTGCCCCAGGCTGACGCATGAGCACTTCGAGGACGGCGAACTCCTTGGTCGTGAGCGCGATGACGCGCGTGCCGCGGGTGGCCACTCGTGTCGCCGTGTCGAGCGTCAGATCGTCCACGCACAGCACTGTCCCGACCGACGCGGCGGGTCGCCGCAGCACGGCGCGCAGCCGCGCGGCGAGCTCCGCCATCGCATACGGCTTCACGAGATAGTCGTCGGCACCGATGTCGAGGCCCAGGACGCGGTCCTCGACCGCATCACGCGCGGTCGCCATGAGAACGCGCGCCTCCGAACCCATCGCGCGCAGCTGCCGGCAGAGGGTGAAGCCGTCGGTGTCGGGCAGCCGCACGTCGAGCACGACCGCGTCGTAGCCGTTCAGCCGCAGCGCACGCAGCGCAGCGGCCCCATCGTTCGCCTCGTCCACCGAAAACCCGGTCCGCCGCAGGTACTCGGCCGCGGTACGGGCCATCTCCAGATCGTCTTCCACGAGCAGCACGCGCATCACTCCAGAATACAGCGCTGGAGGTGAACACACGATGAACGGCCAGAGCCGGCCCTGCCCGTCAGGGCGGGCGGAGTTCCCGTGGCGCCGGATCGGACACCAGCATCGCCGTGAGCTCCCGCGTCTGCAGTGCGGCGAAGGTCTCCGTCGGCGCCGTGGCGTGGCCGCGCATCGTCTCGATCACATGATCCGCTTCGTCGTCGCTGCGGCCGAGCACCTGCAGCGTGAAGTGTGCCAGACTCAGCGCTGCCTCGCGCTCCGCGTAGATCGCGCGGCCGGAAACCCCTGGCACGTGGAGGTACTCCTCGAAGAACGCCTGCTCGACCGCGCTGTGCGTGCGCACCGCGATTGCGATCTGCGGGTTCAGCTCGCGCGCCACTTCCACGGTGCGGCGGGCCCGGATCGGCTCCGGCGCCGTCACCACGATGAGGCGGGCCTGCGCGATGCCGGCCCGCTGCAGCACCTCGGCGCGCGTGGCATCACCGATCACGGCACGCTCGCCCCGCACCCGCAGCCCGCCCGCGAGGCGGTCCTGCTCCTCCACGATCACGTACTTCGCCGCATCACGCTGCAACGCCTCCGTGACCGTCGCGCCCACGCGACCATGACCCACCACCACCACATGGCCCGAGAGTGACGTGAAGTCGAACGGATCACTGTCACCGCCCGCCTCGCCACTGCTCGTCATGGCGTGGTGCGCGGCGCGGCGTTCGCGGCCGCTCATGCCGGTGCGAGCCTCGCGCGGCGCGACGGGCGACGCACGCAGCGCAGCGCGCCCGTCCCGCCGCTCCAGCAGAACCCGCACGCCGGCCAGCAGCGGCTGGTTGACGGTGATCGCGAGCAGCGCCGCCGCGATCACCATCGCCTGGATGTCGCGCCCGATCAGCCCCAGCGTCACGCCCATTCCGGCGACGATGAACGAGAACTCGCCGATCTGCGCGAGGCTCCCGCCGATGACGAACGCCGATCGCGACGTCTGCCGCAGCACACGCATGAGCGTGAACGACACCGCGAACTTGCCGACCACGATCACCGCCACCAGCGCCAGCACGGGGAGCGGAGACTCCATCAGCACCTTTGGATCGAAGAGCATTCCGACCGACAGGAAGAACAGCACCGCGAAGGCATCCTGCATCGGCAGCGCCTCGGTGGCGGCACGGTGGCTCAGCTCCGACTCGCTCACCACCGCGCCAGCGAAGAACGCGCCCAGTGCAAACGAGACGCCGAAGACCTCCGAGGCGAGCGCCGCAACGCCCAGTGCCGTCGTCAGCACGGCCAGCGTGAAAAGCTCGCGCGAGCCGAGCCGCGCGACATGCTCCAGCAGCCACGGCACGGCACGCCGCCCCACCACCACCATCAGCACCGCAAATGCGGCAACCTTGAGCAGCGCCATCCCGATGGCCGACGACAGGGCAGTCAGCGATGCCGGATCGGCAGCGGTGGCGGTGGCGGTGGCGGTGGCGCCGGCGCCGCCAAGCATCGGCGCCACGGCCGGCAGGAGCACCAGCACCAGCACCATCAGCAGATCTTCCATCACCAGCCAGCCGACGGCGATTCGGCCATCGGGCGAGTCGAGACGATCCTGCGCCTCGAGCCCTTTCAGCAGCACCACCGTGCTCGCCACCGACATCGAGATCCCCAGCACCAGCGCCCCACCCCACGGAAGCCCCCACAGTCGCCCCATGGCCGTGGCGATGCTGCCGGTGATGCCGCTCTGCAGCAGCGCCCCCGGTACCACCACGCGCCGCACCGCGGCGAGATCGCCGAGCGAGAAATGGAGTCCCACACCGAACATCAGCAGAATCACGCCCACTTCGGCGGCCTGCGAGATCATGCCGCTGTCTACCACGTAGCCCGGCGTGAACGGCCCCACCGCGATGCCGGCCAGCAGGTAACCCACGATCGGCGGCAGGCGCAGGCGCGCTGCGGCCAGCCCGAACAGGAACGCGATCCCGAGGGCGGCCGCAACCGTGATGATCAAAGCGGTATGTGACGGCATCACGGCGACGGGTGGGAGAGAAAGCAAATCCGCTCGAAGCAATCCATGCTTCGAGCGGACGATACAACCGCGAGCGGTGCCGCGGTGGAACTCAGTCCATCATCGAGGCCGGCACCGTGCCGCCGTTTGCGGCGAACTGCCGCATCACTTCCTTGTGCAGCCAGAGATTCATCGTCGCGGTATCCTGTGTGCTGCCGGTGTAGCCCAGTTCTTCCGCCAGCTCGCGGCGTTCGGCAAGGCTGCTCTCCATGCCGAGAAGCTTCATCAAATCCACGATCGACGTCTGCCAGTTGAGCTTCTGCGCATGCTGCGATGCCATGAAGGTCAGCACGGCTTCGACATCGATCAGCGGGATCACACGATCCGGCTCGGCGGCGGCAACCGGAGCAGTGGCGGCAGGTGCGGGCGCGGCAGCAGGCGCGTCTGGCACCTTGGTGCCGAACAGCTTCTCCTTCAGACGGCTGAAAATGCTCATGGTCGTATCTCGGGGAAAAGTCGGATGGGCGCGCACACCGGCTCCGGCGCGGCGAAGGTGCAAGTTAGCCAGCTGTAATGCAGTGCGCAGGGGTGGGGAGAGGATACATGTGGAACGCCGATTCCCAAGCGACCCCGGCGCGACTGCTGCAGAGGTGCCATGGCCGCGGTCACGGCTTGGCCATGGACGGTATCTGGATCATCGGCATCGCCGCTCCGCTGACTTGCGGCATCACGCCGTTCCACTTCTTCGCCATTTCGTACTGCACCAGGCTGCCGGAGATGCTCTTCGCAAGCAGTTCGTTGGCGAGGGCCTGGGCCTGGGCTTCGGCGAGGATCGCTTTGGCACGTCCGGCCGCCTTGATGCTGTCGCCCTGCGCCTGGAAGGTGTTCTTCTGCAACTCGTTCTGGGCGGTGAGCGCCTGCTGCTGCATCACGTTCTTCGTGTTGATCGCCGACATGACCGTTTCGGGCGCACGCAACTCGTTGAGCGTGAACTGCTTCACCAGCAGGCCGTAGGGCGCCAGCCGTTCCGCGATCAGGCCCTGAGCGCGTCCCACCGCCTCGGCCTTCTTCGGTCCGATGATGTCGGCGATCTGCTCGCTGCCGATCACTTCCTGCAGCGCCTGACGGATGGTCTGCTTCACGTACCCGTGCTGGATCGTGGCGATGTCGGTACGGAACGTCTGGTAGAGTTGCGGCACGCGGCTCGGCTCGAGCTCGAACGACATCGACACGTCCACCGACAGGGGCTGCCCTTCCTGTGAGTTCACGTTGATCTCGTCGTTGGCCGGCGAACCCTCGATGCTGCCGCGGGTGAGCACGAGCGTCTGCATGAACGTCGGATACTCCACGATCGAGGTGAGGACCGGATTGCGCATCTGCAGCCCCGGGCCGAGCGGGGTCTTGTCCACGCCGCCACCCGCGCGGTGAATCACGATGCCGACGTGGCCGGGGGAGATGTACGAAACGGAGCTGGCCGCGAGGACCAGCGCGCCGATGACGATGCCGATGGCGAGGACCGCCTTCCCGGCCCCACCGCCGCCACGGGGGAGGTTCGATCCCATCTGCGAAAGACGGTCACCCATCGAGCTGCCCATAAAGAGTCTCCTGATAGCACTGTGAACAGAGCGGCTCTCCGCTGGGGAGCCGCACGAGGGAATCCGGCGCCTGCCATCCGTGGATGGGACAGGTCAGGGCAGCGCGCTGGTCGATCAGGCGGCGATTGCGCGCCTGTCGCCAACGGGTGCCGAGCGGGGTGAACGCCAGGATTCCCCACACGAGAAGGGCGGCGCACGCCGCAAGTGCCGCGACGAACAGGCCGCCCTCGAGGACGATTGCAACCACGGTTGTACTGGCTCCTTCCGGGTCTCGACCACGCGAACGCGCGGGCAGCCCGACGATGCCGTCATGACGATGGAGTGTGTCGAAAAGATTCAGGTCAGGCCGCTATCGCCCGAGCTCGAACCGGAGCGCCGACTCGAGCGACGCATGCTGGAATGTGAACCCTTCCCGCTCCAGCCGCACCGGGAGCACCCGCTGGCCGTCGAGGATGGTGGACTGCGCCATCTCACCGAAGAGCGCGGTGAGTGCAAACGATGGCAGCGGGAGCAGGGCGGGGCGGCGCAGGACATGGCCCAGGGCGCGCGCGAAATCGGCGTTGGTGGCGGGGGCCGGGCCGGTGAGGTTGTACGCACCACGACTTTCGCCATGCATGAGCAGCCAGTGCAAGGCGGCCACCTCGTCCTCGAGGGAGATCCAGCTCAGATACTGATCACCCGAGCCCATCGGGCCACCGACGCCGACCCGAAACGGCGGCAGCATCTTCGCCAGCGCCCCACCAGCCGCGCTGAGCACCACGCCGGTCCGCGCGAGGGCGACACGCATGCCCATGGATTCTGCGGCGACCGCCTCTCGCTCCCACTCGGCACAGACATCCGCCAGGAACCCAGAACCCACTGGCGACTCCTCATCGATCATCGTCGCGCCACCATCGCCGTAGTATCCGATCGCTGAGCCCGAAATCAGAACTTTAGGTGGCGTTTTCATGAGGCGCATCGCGGCTACCAGTGTTCTGGTACCGAGGACGCGGCTGCTGCGGATCGCGGCTTTGTGGGAGCTCGTCCAGCGCTCGCCGACGTTGGCACCGGCAAGGTGGATGACCGAATCCACGCCCTCGAGTGCGGCCGGGTCGAGGTCACCGGCGGCGGGATTCCAGCCGATGTCACGGCGGTCGTGGTCCGGGGAACGGGTGATCCAGCGCACCGTGTGTCCGCCGGTGCGCAGGAGCCCCGTCAGCGCCTGCCCGATGAGGCCGCTGCCGCCGGTGATTGCCACCGTGCGGCGCGGCTGGTCGGCGAAGCGCGCATGCATCACGAGGTCCGCCTTGGTGCGGGCATGTCGGAAGGCGAAGAGACGATCGAGCTCGCCGCGGACGAACCACCCTGCCGCCAGATCACCGATCGGCCCAAGGGGCAGCTCGTAGTCGATCCGGTCGTCGAGGATGCTGGTTCCGTCCGCCGCCGCCTGCATCAGGTGCCGATGCTCCCATCGGGCGAACGGGCCTTTCAGCTGGACGTCGGTGAACTCCTGCCCGTCCTGATAGTCGCGGTGTTCCACCAGCAACCGCTGGTGCACGAGCCCGCCGAGCAGCGGTACTTCCACATCGACGCGGCTGCCGGGAGTGATGCCGCCGGTGCGGGAGACGACGCGGCCCGGCTGCCACCCCGGCTGCAGGCGTTCGAACGCGCCGGGCCGCTCATGCCAGTCAAACAGGGCACGGGCGGACACCGGCATGGGCGTACGTCGGGCGAACTGCGGCACGGGACACGGGGAGGTGGGAACGGACCGCCGGCGCGACGTGCACCGGGGACGCTACGACTGAACGCCGTCCAGTGCTGCATGGGGTTCCGGCACACCGAGCGCGGCCGGCGACTCGGCAGTGCCATGCCCCGTTTCGGAAAGTGTTCCGACGCCCGACGCCAGCGCCCCGTCGGCCACCACCTGTGCCACCACCTCGCCCGGCAGCGGCGGCAGCACCAGGCCGGCCCGTGCCGCCAGACGCTCACGCTCTTCCCGATCGCTCAGTGACCGCAGCATGGCATCGACGGCCGGGCTCTGGAGATATCGGCCTTTCTCCCACCCCTCCACGATGCCCTTCGGCAGGCCGTGCAGCAGCTCGCCGAGCTGCGCGGGCGTGAGCGCGATCGATTCGCGGAAGTGCCTGATCTCCTTCGCGGCGAGCAGGGCATGCTGGTGCCGCATCGTCAGCACGGCCTCCCGCTCCGCCTCCTCGCGCTGCTCGACCGTGTGCTGGCGGTCACCGCACTTGTCGCACTTGTACATGGCCCGGTCCACCTTCGCGGTCATCCCGCTGAGGCGGATGGTGACTTCCTCCACTGCCAGCGCATAGTGCCCGCCGCAGCGCCGGTGGAGATGGCCGTCCAACGTGAGTTCCGACATGCCGCAAGCTAGCGGGCCATCGCAAGGCCGTGCGTGTCACCTGGCGACGGTCACGGCAACCGCAACAGCGCACGGCATACCGCAGTGCTGCGATACGCTGTCAGCGGTTGC
>Ga0105045_10000157_pt1 | contig 41343 bp, 46 predicted proteins | sample MAT02_FD_78089 | JGI IMG/M metagenome (GOLD analysis project Ga0105045, IMG submission 78089) | Freshwater microbial communities from Lake Fryxell liftoff mats and glacier meltwater in Antarctica - MAT-02 (megahit assembly) | ecosystem: Environmental > Aquatic > Freshwater > Ice > Liftoff...
ATATTTCGGACGCTCAGATAGTTTACAAACTGTTGTCCGATCAGATTGCCGTAGCCAATGGTCGTAACCTTGGCCAAATCGGCCGGATCGCGCGCGTCATTCGGGTCAAGCACCTCGGCTTCCAGGGTGATCGGAAAGCTGAGCGACGCCTGACGGAACGCTGAGGTCCCGTCGCGGAAGATGGTGAACAGCATGACTGCCAGCACCGACAGGCTGAGGACGATGGCCACGATCCCGTACATGCGGAATCGTGCCTCGGCCGCATTTCGGCGACGGGTCAGCTGGTCCTGGACGAAGAGCGAGTTCTTCTTGGGCGTGGAAGCCGGTTGTGCGATGGCACCCGGGGCTGTTGCGTCGCTCATTCGTACTGCTCCCGGTATTTGCGCACAATGAAGAGCGCAAGGATGTTCAGCCCCAGCGTGATCACGAACAGCGACATGCCAAGGGCGAAGGCCACGAGTGTTTCGGGCGAATTGAACTCGGTATCGCCGGTCAGCTGGCTGACGATCTTGACGGTGATCGTCGTCATCGCCTCGAACGGATTGAGGTCCAGCCGCGCCGCGGCCCCGGCCCCCAGGGTGACGATCATCGTCTCGCCGATGGCACGGCTGGCCGCCATCAGAACGGCCCCCATGATCCCGGGAAGGGCGGCGGGCAACACCACCCTGCGGATCGTCTCGGACCTGGTCGCGCCAAGACCAAGCGAGCCGTCGCGCAGGGATTGCGGAACCGCGTTGATGATGTCATCGGCCAGTGATGAGATGAAGGGGATGTTCAGAATACCGATAACAAGACCTGCGGTCATTACAGACGAGCCAGAATTTCCCAGACCGGTAGGCTGGGCAAAGTAATCCCGCAGGAAGGGGCCAACCGTCACCAGTGCGAAAATGCCGAAGACCACGGTAGGGATACCGGCAATCACCTCGATCAACGGCTTGATTACCGATCGCACGCGATTGGACGCATATTCCGCCAGATAGATTGCGGCAAAAAGCCCGATCGGCACCGCGACCAGCATCGCGATGAAGCTGATGTAAAGCGTGCCCCACAACAGGGGCAAAAAGCCCAGTTCGGAATTGCCGCGAAAGTTGGGAGACCATGTCAGGTTGAAGAAGAAGTCGGCGGCCGGATACATGGAGAAAAACCGCAGCGATTCAGACAGCATCGACAGCACGATGCCAACTGTTGTCAGGATTGCGATGGTCGATGACAGGATCAGCAGCGCCAGCACGACTTGCTCCACGCGGTTTCTGGCACGGAAATCCGGCCCGGTGGCGCGGATCGCCACGACCAGACCGCCAATTGACAAAAGGAAGGTCAGGATGGTGCGTCCGATCACGCCCACGCGCGTCATCTCGCGGTAATCCTGTGCGGCCTGGAGAACCTGTGGTGTCACCTCGGCGCCCAAGGCGACACCGACAGAGGCCAGTCGATCACGAACGCTGCCGAATTCGGTGCGGATGCTGTCAGCCTGATCCTCGCTCATCACGCCACGCGCAACCGCGACGTCAAGGCCTGCAGCGACGCGGCGCACGTCTGCGAACAAAAGTGTGCGGGTGGAAGGATCTTCGACCATCTCGGGCGGGAAGAAGCCGCTCAGTTGACGTTCGATGATCAGGGGCTGGGCGATCAGCCAGACTGCGAGCCCCAGCATCGCGGGCACCAGGGCGAGGACGAAGCCGTACCAACCATAATAGCTTGGAAGCGAATGCAGTCTGCGCACATTCCCGTCTACTGATTTAAGCGCGCGCTGGCGGCACAGGAAATAGCCGGCAACGGAGAGGACCGCCACGACGGCAAGCAGAAGAAAGACCGACATGGGGCACCCCGTCCGGCATAAGGAAAAGGGTGGGTCGGCGGATCACGCCGCCCCACCCATTCAGATCACTTCAACGGAGCCATCGGGGTGCGCGCGGCAACCATCGCCTGCGTCGCGGCCAGTTCCGGGTCTGACACCAGGCCATACTGGGCCAGCGGGCCGTTCGGGCCGGCCATGTCGTCAGACACGAAGAACTCGACATATTCCTTCAGGCCGGGGATCACGTCCATGTGCGCCAACTTGACGTAGAAGAACAGCGGGCGCGAAACCGGGTATTCACCCGTTGCGATGGACTCGGTCGACGGTACGACGCCGCTCATGGTGGCGACACGCAGCTTGTCGGTGTTGTTCTGATAGAACGACAGCCCGAACACGCCGATGGCGTTCTTGTTGGAATCCAGACGCGCCAGCGTCTCGGTGTAGTCGCCGTCGATGTCAACGGAACGGCCGTCGGTGCGCAGCTTGGTGCACGCATCTTCTGCCGCGTCTTCGTCCATGCCTGCCGCCATGAAGGCTGCCATCGCGCCCGACTCTTCGCAACCCGCGATGATCACGCGGATGTCGAACACTTCACGGGTGCCATGCTTGGTGCCCGGGACGAGAACGAGGATATCCTGAGCGGGCAGGTTGGCGTTGAACTCCGACCATTGTGCGTGCGGGTTGGCGACCAGCGCGCCGTCCTTCACGACCTGTTCGGCCGTTGCGTTGTAAAAGTCTGCCGGGGTGAAGGCGAATTCAGGACCGTTCACGTCCGAGGCAAAGACGATGCCGTCATAGCCAAAGCGCACTTCCATCACCTCGGCCACGCCGTTGGCGGCGCAGGTGTCGAGGTCTTTCTGACTGATACGCGAGGAAGAATTGGCGATGTCGACGGTGGTTTCGCCCACGCCTTCGCACAACTTGGCACGGCCCGCACCCGAGCCGCCGCCTTCCACGACCGGGGTCGGGAAGTCGAAGTTTTCGCCAAAAGCTTCTGCGACGATGGTCGAGTAGGGCAGGACGGTCGACGAACCGGTGACCTGAACCTGGTCGCGCGCAAAGGCAGGCAGCGCGGTGGTTGCCGCGAAGGCCAGAACCGATACCGAGAGGTAGATGGATTTCATTGGAGCACTCCTGCAAAACCAGCGGCCCCGATCTGGGCCTGCCTTGGCTTTAGGCTGGTCGGGTGACACTTAGATATCAGCTTTGTAAAAACTGGATGACAGTCAGGCTGCGCTGATGCGACGAAGTTGATGGCTTCGTCCCCAGGAGGGCACGGCGCAGCTTGCTGACATGTAGCTGTAACGCGGCTGTCGTAGGGATCGGTTCAGGACCCTTGCTTACGGACCCATCAATGACCGACGCCTTCTATACCGCGACCGCGGCAGTTGCATCGCCTGGTTTCACGTACTCTCATCAGGGACAGTCGCGCTTCCGTCAAGGACTGATCCGCACGGTGGAACATCTGAGCGGCCGATCACGGCTGCACCGGTTGTACTGTGACTGGCAGGCAGGCGGGCAGCGAGCGGACGAGTCGGTTTTTGACGCCGCGCTCCGCCTTCTGGACGTGCGCCTCCAGATCACCGGCGAGCACCACGAATCCTTGCTGCCGCAGACGGGCGGCCTCTTGATCGTGGCGAACCACCCGTTCGGCATTCTGGACGGGCTGACAATCGGCCAGCTTGCCATGCGTCTGCGCGGCAACGCACAAATTCTGACGAACAGTCTGCTATGTCAGGTGCGGGAAATTGCCCCGCATCTGCTGCCGGTCGATTTTTCGGGCACCGCCGAAGCGCGCCGGCTGACAAGTGCCACCCGCCGACGCGCTGCCGAGCTTCTGGCCAGCGGCAAGGTTGTGGCGATATTTCCTGCGGGCGGAGTTGCCACGGCGAATGCTCCGGTCAAGGGGCGGGCGCTGGACGCGGAGTGGCATCCGTTTGTGGGCAGGCTTGCGACGATCCCCGAGGTCACGACACTTCCGGTACATTTCTCGGGCCAGAATTCACGTCTGTTCCAGATTGCCAGCCATCTGTCTTATCCGCTGCGCGTTGCGCTGATTTTTCATGAGACGCGCCGCCGCATGGGCCGACCGTTGGGCCTGACACTCGGCAGACCAATCCCCGCCGCCGTGCTGGAGCAGGTCGACCGGGCGGATGTTGCCCGATACCTGCGACGCCAGACGATGACGCTGGCCGGGGCCGATGCGGCAGACCCGGATGAAGTGTTCGTGTGGCCAAGACATGTGAAATGGTAGGGAAAGACCAGTCGAATCAGAGAAGGGACAGGGCCAAAGCGGCGGGCTCTGCCGTGTCGGCCGCAAGGCAGGCAAGCTCCAGCCCCTCGGCATAGATTATCTCGTCTTGGGCAAAGCGCAGGGTAAAAAGGCGCGCCTCGCGCAGCAGCTCGGTCACGACAAATTCGCCGTCCACCAGTCTTGCCGCAGGAATCGCGGCTGCATCGGTGCCATAAAGCGCCCGGGCACGCCAGTCGCGGATCAGCACAGGCTGACCGGGCGCGACAAGCAGATCCTGTTCGGGACGATCATGTCCAAGGGTGGTTGCAAGGATCCTGACCAGCAGGATCGGGCGGCGACGCTGTACGGACACGGCTGTCAGCCGCAGAGCGCCAGATCGGGTGACGATCCGGTCACCGGGTTCGAGAAACTCGACCGGAAGAAGCCCGTCGAGCGTGCGGATCTGCGTGCCTGCCACCACACCAAGCGTGGTGGCCGCCATACTGGCCTCGATCGGCCCGGCAAGGCGTGTGACTCCATCCATTGGCTTCTCCTGCGCCCGGTTATCTTGGCAGATTCAGAGATGACACGCCTTTATGACCCTTGTTCGATAAGCAATCGTTGATTTTTAGGCAGGTGTGGCGACTTCGCGCTGCTCGCGCGGCAGGAAGAAGGCAACAATTGCCTCTCGCCCCGGTCACCCGGGTTTGCTAGAAGACCTTCGGCTTCGGCCGGATGCGGGTGTGGCGAAATTGGCAGACGCACCAGATTTAGGTTCTGGCGCCGCAAGGCGTGGGGGTTCAAGTCCCTTCACCCGCACCATCAATAGACAAGGATACGGCCTTCGGTCACCGACAGGCATGGACGGGCCGGGGCGACAGTGCCGGTGCCATTGAAAATCTCGGGGAACAGCGCTTCAAGCTCGGCGCGCAAGGCAGGAGGCAAGGTCGTTCGGGTCAGCCAGGGCGCATGGAGACTTTCGACGGCAGCGCCTTCAGCAAAGATGATCTCGTGCTGGTCGAACAGCAAATGCAGATAGGTTACGCTTGTCTTGGCCGGCGAGGTGCGGATATCGCGGTCATTGCGCAGCGCGGTGACCGGAACCAGAACTTCGAGCTGGGCAAATAGAAGTTCGGCCTTCCAACCTGACACCAGCAGGCGGTGCTGCGGCGACAGGCTGAGGTTGCGCGCGGGCAGGCCAGCCGAAAGGGCCCCGGCAGCAATCGCGACCGGCTGGTGTTCAGGATGCCGGGCAAGGTGCCCTGCGGTAAGGTGGACCCGGCCGATCCATCGCAGCGGCTGGGCGCCGTTGTCGCGGGTCAGAACCAGATCACCCGGTTGCAAATATTCAATGGCTTTCGGGCCGGAGGGCGTGTCGATCAACGTGCCGAGGGTGAAGCAGGGTGGTTCTTCAAAAACAAGGTAAGGGTTCGATGTCAGGCCCGCAGGCCCTTCGCCGGCGTCAGTCACTGTCAACGGAACGCCAACCGGTGGATAGTTACCGTTCGCATCAGGAAGGAAAACCAGACCTTCAATCGTTGCATAGGCGGGCGCGCTGTTGTTGACGTTGTAAGCATAAGCCGTCCAGGTGCTGACACCGTCGGTTACGGTCAGCTGGTATTCGGCCTCGACCCGCTGGCCGCCTGCGTAGTCGGTCCCGTTAATGCTTTGCGGCCCGGACAGGGTCTGCTGCGTGGAATCATTGTCTTCGAAATCGGGATCATCGTCAGTGATGAACGTTTCCAGCCAATTATCGTTGATCAGCGTGATGCTCAGACCGACAAGATGCGATCCGTCACCTTGTGTGACGCCGTTCAGACTGCCGCCGCCACCTACGGTTATGCTGCCCGCCTCAAGCATCCAAACGGTATAATCAGCCATGTCCGTTCCTCATCCGTTCTTTCGCTGCGGATACCATAAGTAGAATGCATCCCGAAGCTACACTGACAAATGCGGCATTTGTCAGCCAAAAGTGCTGCGGGTTCTGGGCTTGTGATTGATTTCCCGGCAATCGGAATACCTCTTACGCCGCAGCAAAAGCTTTGCTAGAACGCCCGCAAAGTAGCTCCGGGCTGTGGCCCGGCGTTACAACCCTATTGCGCACTCGCGCCCCAGAAGATGCAGGAAGGATACCCCAGCATGCAGGTCACCGAGACCCTGAACGAAGGCCTCAAGCGCGGCTATACCATCACCCTGACAGCGGCCGAACTGGACGCCAAGGTGCAGGAAAAGCTGCTCGAGGCGCAGCCCGAGGTGGAAATCAAGGGCTTCCGCAAGGGCAAGGTGCCGTTGGCAATCCTGAAAAAGCAGTTCGGCCAGCGCCTGATGGGCGATGCGATGCAGGAAGCCATTGACGCCGCAATGAAGGACCATTTCGACAAGACCGGCGACCGCCCGGCGCTGCAGCCCGAGGTCAAGATGGTCGGCGGCGAGACGTGGAAAGAAGGCCAGGATGTCGTGGTCGAGATGAGCTATGACGCGCTGCCCCCGATCCCGGAAATCGACGCAGGCACGGTCACGCTGGACCGGCTGATCGTGAAGGCCGAGGACAAGGCCGTGGACGAGGCGCTGACCAATCTTGCGGCTTCGGCACAGTCGTTCGATGACCGCAAAAAGGGCTCCAAGGCCAAGGACGGCGATCAGGTAATGATCGACTTCAAGGGTTCGGTCGATGGAGAGCTGTTCGAGGGTGGGTCGGGTGAGGATTACCCGCTGGTCCTTGGCTCCAGCTCTTTCATCCCGGGGTTCGAGGCGCAGCTTGTCGGTGCCAAGGTTGGCGATGACGTGTCGGTCAACGTCACGTTTCCGGAAGGCTATGGCGCCAAGAACCTTGCTGGAAAAGCTGCGGTCTTCGCTTGCACCGTGAAAGCGGTCAAGGAACCGAAACCGGCCGAAGTTGACGACGAACTGGCCAAGAAATACGGGGCCGAGGATATGGCGGCACTGAAAGGCCAGATCGCGGAACGACTTGAGGCGGAATACAAGGGCGCTGCCCGTGCGGTTCTGAAGCGGTCTTTGCTTGATCAGCTGGACGGCATGGTTCAGTTCGACCTGCCCGCCAATCTGGTCGAGGCTGAGGCCGGGCAGATTGCGCACCAGCTATACCACGAAGAGCACCCTGATGATAAGGGCCACAACCATGATGCCATCGAGCCGACGGATGAGCACAAGTCGCTTGCGGTGCGCCGCGTGCGTCTGGGCCTGCTGCTGGCCGAAATCGGCCGCAAAGCCGAGGTTACCGTGACCGATGCCGAGATGACCCAGGCCGTTCTGGCTGCTGCCCGTCAGTATCCGGGGCAGGAGCGTCAGTTCTTCGAATTCGTGCAGAAGAATCCGCAGATGCAGCAGCAACTGCGTGCACCGATCTTTGAAGACAAGGTTGTCGATCACATCGTGGGGCTGGCCAAGGTGACCGACAAGGAAGTCTCGAAGGAAGACTTGCAAAAGGCCGTCGAGGCGCTGGACGAAATGTGATTTCGCAACGAAGTGATTGACATAGGGCCGTCCCGATGGGGCGGCCCTATGCTTTTGTGGCTACAGCGTGATGCGGAAGCGGGCGAAGCCGTCGACCGCGTTGCCAGCAGCTTCGACCTGCACGCCTTTTACATCGCTCAGAAACTTTGCGCCGCCCGGTCTTGTGTCGAACAGGACCGTTGTCCCCGGTAGCGCGGCAAAACCCCAGTTTGCATCGCCGGCAGAGTTGATCGTGCCCTGATCGACGATGTAGCGGACGATCCCGTCTTGGTTGGTGTCGGGCGCTTCGAAGATGACGGTCGTGCCATCGGCCCCGGGGAAGGCACCGCCACCGCCTGCGCGGTATTTGTTGGTCGCCACCATGAACCGCTGTGCGGGGTAAATCGGCGTGCCATTCCAGGCAAGATCGACGATCCGACTGGCGGCCACATCCATCACTGTGCCATCGTTGATCAGCGTCTGATCGGCCTGGCCGGGGGCGATCTGATTGAAGATCCCGGCTGATCGTTCCAGCCAGTCTTTTACCTGCGCGCCAGTGACGACCACTGCGCGCACGGTATTGGGGTAAAGGTAAAGGTTGGCCACGTTCCTGATGGCGACATTACCCATTGGCACATTGGTATAATACTCCGGCCCGCCACGCCCGCCCGCCTTGAAGGGAGCTGCGGCTGAAAGTAAGGGAAAGTCGGCGTATTCGGTCCCGGCCAGAATCTGCGCGATGTACCAGCCTTGCGCGATCGACACGATCTGGAATGAAGGATCATCGGCAATCAGGGCGAAATAGCTGTGCAAGGGTGGCTCGGTCTTGCCGACGGCGCCGCGGACATATTCCAGCGTAGCGTCATGTTCACCTTGCGCGGCAGCCAGCACTTCCGGCACGTCTTCGACCCGCGGGCTGATGCTGCGGTCTTCTTTGCGCTGAAAGATCGGTCGCGCCTCTGACGTATGCGACACGATGCGCCAACTGGTGCCGATACGCTCCAGCATCAGGTCGACAAGGCCCATGTGGCTGCCCCAGAAGCAAGCCATGACGCCGGGTTTGCCGATGATCGTGCCCGCTATGCAGTCGGTGCCGGTTACAGTGTCGGAGTCGGGGCCGGGGCGGCCAGCCAATGAAAAAACCGCCCCGGGTTGCCCCGGCGCGGTTTGATATTCTTGCCGAAAGAGGGGTCTACTCGTCCGAAGCGGCGGCGCCCATTTCGTCGAACAGCTCGGCAATCTCGAAATCGGCGGCGGCTTCTGCTTCCGCTGCCAGTTCCTGGATCGACTTGCCCGAGGCCTGCAATTCAGCTTCTTCGACCGAGCGTGCGACGTTGAGGTTGACCTTGACGACCACTTCGGGGTGCAGCACGGCCGAAACCGTGTGAATCCCAAGGTCTTTGATCGGCTTGTCCAGCACGATCTGGCCGCGGTTCACAGTGAAGCCTGCTTCCGTGGCCGCATCGGCCACATCACGCGTCGTCACCGAACCGTAAAGCGCGCCGGCGTCCGAGGCGGAGCGAATGACGATGAAGGTCTGACCGTTCAGCTTGACGCCAACGGCTTCGGCGTCTTTCTTCGTTTCGAGGTTGGTCACCTCGAGCTGTACTTTCTTGGCTTCGAACGACTTGACATTGCTGTCGTTCGCGCGCAGCGCCTTACCTTGCGGCAGCAGATAATTGCGGGCGTAACCGTCCTTGACGTTGACGACTTCACCCATCTGGCCAAGCTTGGCCACGCGTTCCAGAAGGATCACTTGCATCGGTGGGTGCTCCTTATTTCACGGCATAGGGCAGCAAGGCGAGGAAACGGGCGCGTTTGATGGCCGTGGCCAGTTCGCGCTGTTTCTTTGCCGAGACTGCGGTGATACGGGAAGGAACGATCTTGCCACGCTCAGAGACATAGCGCTGCAGCAATCGGGTATCCTTGTAGTCGATCGCCGGAGCATTGTCGCCCGAAAACGGGCAAACCTTGCGGCGGCGGAAAAATGGTTTGTTCGCCATGGTTTATGAACCTTTCTTCAAGCTGATGATCAACGACGCGGAGCGCCGAACGACGGGCGTTCGCCCCGGTCGGGACGATCGCCACGGTCGCCAAAGCTTGGACGTTCGCGACGCTCTCCGCCGAAGCCACCACGGTCACCCCGGTCGCCATCACGCTCATCGCGCTTTTGCATCTGGGCCGACGGGCCTTCGCCATGCTTGTCGACCTTGATGGTCAGCACACGCATCACGTCATCATGCAGGCGCATCAGGCGTTCCATTTCCTGGACGGCAGCGGCAGGCGCGTCCGATTTCAGGAAGGCATAGTGGCCCTTGCGGTTCTTGTTGATCTTGTAGGCCATCGTCTTGACGCCCCAGTACTCGTTTTCAACGACTTTGCCGCCGTTGTCAGCAAGGACGGTCGAGAAGTGTTCGACAAGGCCTTCGGCTTGCGTGTTGGACAGGTCCTGACGCGCAATAAAGACATGCTCATACAGAGGCATGCGGTCTTCCTTCGTTTCGGGGCGGCTTCATAGGACGGGCATCAGCCTTTCCGCGGCCCGTCCACGAGAGGCATCGCCGGTTCATGGAATTACGGAAAGGATGCCGTCTTATACAGGGGTTAGCCTTGGGCGCAAGGAAAATGCCGGTGCCACTGGCTATGGCATGTTGTCGGGCTTTGGCGGAGCGGTGGTATTTGACGAAGCCGCGGCGCCCAGCGTCTTGTGCAGCGGGAAAAGCTGCGCCTTGCGCGCCAGCCCCTCGGCCGTGTCATAGGGCAATTGGTTGGCGATCACCCCCAACGGTACTGCGGTCGGGATCAGAACTGCCGATAGCCAATGAAAGGCTCGGGCAACGCTGCAAAAGCTTTGAGTGCTGTTGAGGGCTGACATCGAAAACACCTTCTCGGGTTGGTCGCGTCAATCAATCACGGCGTATTCGAATAACAAGGCGGGTGCACATGGTCTGTGCTGCCTTGCCTTCGGATGATTGCAAGGCGGGCCGTCGCAGGCTATCCCGGACCCACAGCAGGGGGAAAACCATGAGCCGCGCATTCGTCTTTCCGGGGCAGGGCGCCCAGACCATCGGCATGGGCCGCGCCTTGGCCGAGGCCTATCCGGCCGCGAAAGCCGTGTTTGACGAGGTGGACGCCGCCCTTGGTGAAAAACTGTCGGCCCTGATCTGGGAGGGCGATAGTGCCGAACTGACCCTGACCCGGAACGCGCAGCCCGCCTTGATGGCCACCTCTATGGCCGCGCTGCGCGCGTTGGAGGCGGAGGGTCTTGGCCTTGACCACGCCAGCTTTGTCGCAGGGCATTCGCTTGGCGAATACTCGGCGCTTTGTGCTGCCGGGTCGCTGACCCTTTCGGATACCACGCGGCTGCTGCGCATCCGTGGCGAGGCGATGCAAGATGCGGTACCCGTGGGCGTCGGCGCTATGGCTGTTCTGCTTGGTCTGGATTTCGACGCCGCCATTGCGGTCGCGGCCGAGGCTGCGCAGGGCGAGGTTTGCCAGGCCGCCAATGATAACGATCCAGCGCAAGTCGTGGTGTCCGGCCACAAGGCCGCCGTGGAGCGTGCCGTGGAAATCGCCAAGGCCAAGGGTGCCAAGCGGGCCATGATCTTGCCGGTATCGGCCCCGTTCCATTGTGCCTTGATGCAGTCCGCTGCGCATGTGATGGCCGAAGCTCTGGCCGCCACGCCGATCCTTGCACCCAAGGTGCCGGTCGTCGTAAACGTGCGTGCCGAGGCGGTGACCGAGCCTGACCGCATCCTTGACCTTCTGATTGCGCAGGTCACCGGGTCAGTCCGCTGGCGAGAAAGCGTCCTGTGGATGGACCGGGCCGGTGTCACCGAGTACTGGGAGTTGGGCGCCGGCAAGGCCCTGTCAGGTATGATCCGCCGGATTGCCCCAGAAGCCACCACCCGCGCCATCGGCACCCCCGATGACATCGCCGACGTCAAAACCTGAGAGGACCCCCATGTTCGACCTTACCGGCAAATCCGCCCTTGTGACCGGCGCCTCTGGCGGTATCGGGGCAGAGATCGCCCGCGCGCTGCATGCCGCTGGGGCCACTGTTGGATTGTCCGGCACCCGGACCGAGCCGCTTGAAGCCCTTGCGGCAGAGCTTGGTGGGCGTGCCCATGTGCTGCCCTGCAACCTGTCCAACGCCGAAGAAGTGGAAACCCTGCTCAAGCGGTCGGTCGAGACGATGGGCTCGGTGGATATCCTGGTCAACAATGCCGGAATCACCAAGGATGGTCTTGCCATGCGAATGTCGGATGAAGATTGGCAGTCGGTGATCGACGTCAACCTGACGGCGACGTTCCGCCTGTGCCGCGCGGCGATCCGGGGGATGATGAAGGCGCGGTTTGGCCGGATCATCAATATATCTTCTGTCGTCGGCCAGACTGGCAATGCCGGACAGGTGAACTATGCCGCTTCAAAGGCCGGGTTGGTGGGTTTGTCTAAGTCACTGGCCGCGGAAGTGGCCAGCCGGGGGATCACGGTGAATTGCGTCGCCCCGGGTTTCATCGAGACCGCGATGACCGACAAGCTGAACGAAGCGCAGCGCGCAGGTATCCTGACAGTGGTGCCCGCCGGGCGGATGGGAACGCCGGCCGAGATCGCCTCGGCGGTCCTGTATCTTGCCTCGGTCGAGGCGGGTTATGTTACAGGCGCCACGCTGCATGTGAACGGCGGCATGGCGATGGTCTGACCCGGTGACGCCGGGTAAGGGGGAAAGGGTTTGCCATGCGCCGCAGCCCTTGCTATAGGCGCGCAGGATTCCGTCGGGCCTGCCCCGACTGACAACCGCCCGAAGACGGGCAGATCAGAAAAGTGGCCGGGACATTCCCGCCAAGATAGAGGAACGGACATGAGCGACATCGCTGATCGCGTAAAGAAAATCGTCGTCGAGCATCTGGGCGTCGAAGAGGACAAGGTCACGGAATCTGCCTCATTCATCGATGATCTGGGCGCAGACAGCCTCGACACGGTCGAGCTGGTCATGGCGTTCGAAGAAGAATTCGGGATTGAAATTCCAGATGACGCGGCCGAGACCATCCAGACATTCGGCGATGCGGTCAAGTTCATCTCGGAAGCTGCCTGAAGACATTGGTTCCTTTGCGGGACAGCAGGGCACCCTTCGGGGTGCCCTTTGCTTTCGGGTGACGTGACGAAGGGTGGGAAATTTTGCGCACCCTACCTTGCCGCCGATGCCCTTGCCCCAAGGTTGCGCCAGAATGGGGGGCCGTGTATCACCCGGAAAAAGCCGTGGCTTGAGGGAGAGAGCAGCATGCGTCGTGTCGTGGTCACGGGTCTGGGAATGGTCACTCCTCTCGCATCGGGTGTGGAGGATACCTGGAGCCGGCTCTTGGCAGGTCAAAGCGGTGCCGGGCCGATCACCCGCTTCGATTCTGCAAACGTGGTGACCCAATATGCCTGCGAGCTGCCCCGAGGAGACGGGTCGAACGGGACCTTCAACCCCGATGACTGGATGGAACCCAAGGACCAGCGCAAGGTGGATGATTTTATCATCTACGGCATGGCCGCCGCCGTGCAAGCTGTGCGGGATGCAGGTTGGGAAGCCCCAAGCGAGGATGAGAGTCTGCGGACCGGCGTCATGATCGGATCTGGTATCGGCGGACTGTCGTCGATTGCGGAAACGGCGGTGCTGATCAAGGAAAAGGGGCCGAAGCGGGTGTCGCCGTTCTTCATCCCTGGCGCGCTGATCAATTTGATCTCGGGGCAGGTTTCCATCCGCTTTGGCTTCAAGGGGCCGAACCATGCGGTTGTCACGGCCTGTTCGACCGGGGCCCATGCCATTGGCGACGCGGCGCGGCTGATCCAGTGGGGCGATGCGGATGTCATGGTGGCCGGCGGGGCGGAAAGCCCTATCTCGGAGATCGGGATCGCGGGGTTCAATGCCTGCAAGGCCTTATCCACCAAGCGCGCCGATGATCCTACCAAGGCCAGCCGCCCCTATGACGCCGACCGCGACGGGTTCGTGATGGGCGAAGGTGCGGGGGTCGTAGTGCTGGAGGAGTATGAGCACGCAGTGGCCCGGGGCGCCAAGATCTACGCCGAGGTGCTGGGCTATGGCCTTTCGGGAGACGCGTATCACATTACCGCCCCGTCCGAGGATGGCGACGGTGGTTATCGCAGCATGGCCGCAGCGCTGAAGCGGGCCGGGCTTACGCCCACGGACATCGATTATATCAACGCGCATGGGACCAGCACGATGGCCGACACGATCGAGCTTGGCGCGGTTGAGCGGCTGATGGGTGAAGCGGCGGCGGGCGCCACCATGTCTTCGACCAAGTCGAGCATTGGGCACCTTCTGGGCGCGGCAGGCGCGGTCGAGGCAATCTTCTGCATCCTTGCCTTGCGTGATCAGGTGGCCCCTCCGACGATCAACCTTGATAACCCTGCCATTGCGCCAAAGCTGGACCTTGCCCCGCACAAGGCGGTGCGGCGCAAGATCGACGTGGCGCTGTCCAATTCTTTTGGCTTTGGCGGAACCAACGCCAGTCTGATCGTCGGCAAGGTGCGCTAGCATGTGGAAATCTGTCGCCTCCAATGCCTTGACGCTGTTCGTCGTGATCCTGATCGCGGTGGCCGCGCTGGTGGCCTGGGGGCGGAACGAATTTTTCAAACCCGGGCCGCTGGCGCAGCCGATCTGTCTTCAGGTGGAACGGGGTGCGTCGCTCGGCTCGGTCAGCCGCAATCTGGAAGGGCGAGGCGCGGTGACGGATGCGCGGATTTTCCGCATTGGCGCAGAGTACGCCGACCGGGCAGGCGATCTGAAGTTCGGAAGCTACATGTTGCCCGAAGGCGCTTCGATGGCGGTTGTGCTTGAGGCTGTCACGGCAGGTGGCAGGTCGACTTGCGGGCGGGATGTAAACTTCCGCATCGGAGTGACGCGGAGCGACGTCGTGCTAAGCGAGTTGGACCTGACGACGAATGATTATGTCGAGGTCTCCCGCTTTGACCCCGGGGCCGAGACCTTGCCGATGGAGTATTCCGAAGTGGCAGACGATCCGGCTTTGATGTTCCGGGTAACGGTGGCCGAAGGAGTGACAAGCTGGCAGATCGTGGAGTCGCTCAAGAAGGCGGACTTCCTGACCGGTTCGTTGGAGACGGTGCCACCCGAGGGCAGCCTTGCCCCCGGCAGCTATGAGCCACCGCGGGGCAGCGAGCGGGGCACGTTGATCGCCGAGATGACGGCGCGGCAAGCGGCGGTGCTGGCTGTGGCCTGGGACGCGCGCGCCGAGGGGTTGCCCTATGAGACGCCGGAAGAGGCGTTGATCATGGCCTCGATCGTTGAAAAGGAAACCGCCGTTCCCGATGAAAGACGCCGGGTGGCCAGCGTCTTCGTCAACCGGATGCGCCAGGAGATGCGGCTGCAGACCGATCCGACGGTGATTTATGGCATCACCAAGGGCGAAGGTGTGCTGGGCCGGGGCCTGCGGCAGAGCGAGTTGCGCCGGGAAACGCCGTGGAACACTTATGTGATCGACGGCCTGCCGCCGACGCCAATCGCCAACCCCGGGCGGCTGGCCATCGAGGCGGCGCTGAATCCGGATACGACGGACTATATCTTCTTTGTCGCAGATGGGACCGGCGGGCACGCATTTGCCGTCACGCTGGACGAGCACAACCAGAATGTGGCCCGCTGGCGTGCGATCGAAGCGGCGCAGGGCACTGAGGGCGAAACTGGTGTGCAGGGCGAGTGATCTCTTAACAAAATGTAAAGTGTGAGACCGGCAAGACGTTGATATCGCTTTATTTTGCGCTTGACTTGGCGCACGGTCCGATGTAGTGATTGCTGCATGCTAGAAGAAGTGTCGAAGCGGCCCGGGGGTGACCCCGCTGGCCGCTTTTCCATTTCTCTCGTGCGGGGACAGCATGAGGGGTGGGCCTGATTTGATGACACCAAGGATACCTGACGGCGGCACGGCACCTGATGACGTGCTTGCCGTTGCGGAAGGCTTGTACCGCGAGGCGGCCGTCGAGCTTTACCGCACGATCACGGCGCTTCGGGCTGGCGAGTTCGCCGAGGTAAAGGCGGCGCAGGTCGCGATCCGTGATCTCCGCGCCACAGCGCTGCATGTATTGGACGAGAGGGGCAAAGTTGACAAACTCCGCAAGCAGATTGCCGGCCAGGTCGGTGCCGGGGGGGAACTTGATTTCGAAGGCGCCCGGGCTGAAATCGGGCGCAGGCTGGCTTGCCTCCGCGACGCCGGAGGAAGTGGATGAATTCCTGGGGGGTGTCAGCGAGAACGCGCTGCTGTCGCTGCCGTGGTTGTTCGAGTTCTGGGCCCTACCGCATCAGTTGCCGCCAAGGGGCGACTGGAAGACCTGGGTGATCATGGGTGGGCGTGGGGCGGGCAAGACCCGTGCCGGGGCCGAATGGGTGCGCGCACAGGTCGAAGGCGCAGGGCCGGGCGATCAGGGTCTTGCCAAGCGGGTGGCGCTGGTCGGCGAGACGGTCGATCAGGTGCGCGAAGTGATGGTGCTGGGCGAAAGCGGGATCATCGCCTGTTCGCCCCCGGACCGCCGACCGGTGTGGCACGCCAGTCGGGCGCAGTTGCAATGGCCGAACGGCGCGGTGGCGCAGGTCTTCTCGGCGCATGAGCCCGAGGCAATGCGGGGGCCGCAGTTCGACGCGGCTTGGGCGGACGAGCTGGGCAAGTGGAAAAAGGGGCATGAGGCCTGGGATCAGCTGCAGTTTGCGCTGCGGTTGGGAAAATCCCCTCGGTCGGTGGTGACGACGACGCCGCGCAATGTGGCCGTGTTGAAGGTGATCCTGAAGAACCCCTCTACCGTCATCACCCACGCCCCGACCGAGGCGAATCGGGCTTATCTGGCGGAAAGCTTCCTGACAGAGGTGCAGGCACGGTACGGGGGCACCCGGATCGGGCGGCAAGAGTTGGAGGGGGTGCTGGTCGAGGATGAGGAGGGAGCCTTGTGGACCCCTGCGATGCTGGAGCGGGCGCAGGCGGGCGTTGTTCCGGTATTCAGCCGGATCGTGGTGGCGGTGGACCCGCCGGTGACTTCGACCAAGCAGAGCGACGAGTGCGGAATTGTGGTGGTCGGCGCGGATACGCGGGGGGATCCGAAGGACTGGCGGGCGGTGGTGCTGGAGGATGCGTCGGTGAAGGGTGCCTCGCCCGAGGGCTGGGCCCGGGCGGCGCTGGCGGCAATGGACCGGCATGGGGCCGACCGGTTGGTAGCCGAGGTCAACCAGGGCGGCGATCTGGTGGAGCGGGTGGTGCGGATGATTGATCCGCAGGTGCCGTTCCGGGCAGTGCATGCTACGCGGTCGAAGATGCTGCGGGCCGAGCCGGTGGCGGCCTTGTACGAACAGGGCCGGGTGGCGCATGTCCGGGGGTTGCAGGCGCTGGAAGAGCAGATGTGCCAGATGGCGGCGACGGGCTGGAAGGGCAGAGGCTCGCCCGACCGGCTGGACGCGCTGGTCTGGGCGCTGACCGAGCTGATGGTGAACCCGGCGGGCAAGGTCGGGCGACCCACCGTACGGTCGCTTTAGAGTTCGGAAGCCTCCGGCGCGGATAGTAGGAGACAGAAGAAGCCCTTGGGGGTGTTGGTCGCGCCGGTTCGGCGGGGCGCGGGTGAGGCTTGCCCGAGGGCATGAAGGAGCGGCGAGATGATGTTCGATTTTCTGCGGAAGTCTGCCCTGGTGGCTGCGGTGCCGGTTACCGGGTCAGAGCGCAAGGCTTCGGCCGTCAGCCGGGTGGTGGCCTGGGGGACGGGGGGCCGGGTGGCCTGGAGCCCGCGCGATGCGGTGTCCTTGGCGCGGACAGGGTATCAGGGCAACCCGATCGGGTTTCGGGCGGTGCGGCTGATTGCGGAAGCTGCGGCGGCATTGCCGCTGGTCTGTCAGGACGGCGAGCGGCGGTACGAGACGCATCCTCTGCTGGATCTGATGAAGCGCCCGAACGGCGCGCAGGGGCGTGCGGAGTTTCTGGAGGCGATTTACGGGTATCTGCTGCTGGCCGGGAACGCCTATGTCGAGGCCGTCCCAGGTGCTGGACCGGGCGAGACGCTGCTGCCGGGCGAGCTGCATGTACTGCGTGCAGACCGGATGAGCCTGGTGCCGGGCATCGATGGTTGGCCGGTGGCCTATGACTATACTGTCAGCGGGCGGACGCATCGCTACCAGATGGTAGGGGCTGCAAGCCCGATCTGCCATCTGCGCAGTTTCCATCCGCAGGATGACCACTATGGCTTTTCGCCACTGCAGGCGGCGGCAACGGCAATTGATGTGCATACGAGCGCGTCGGCTTGGTCGAAAGCGCTTTTGGACAATGCGGCGCGGCCTTCGGGGGCGATCGTCTACAAGGGGGCGGATGGGCAATCCTCGCTTTCGTCGGAACAGTATGACCGGCTGGTGAGCGAGATGGAAAGCCACCATCAGGGCGCGCGGAACGCCGGGCGGCCGATGCTACTGGAAGGCGGTCTTGACTGGAAGCCGATGGGGTTCAGCCCGTCGGACATGGAGTTCCAGAAAACGAAGGAAGCGGCGGCGCGCGAGATTGCCATCGCTTTCGGCATCCCTCCGATGCTGATGGGGATACCCGGGGATGCGACCTACGCCAACTATCAGGAGGCGAACCGGGCCTTCTATCGGTTGACCGTGCTGCCCTTGGCTACGAAGGTGTTGGCGGACTTGGCGCATTGGCTGTCGATCTTTGGCGGCCTGGAGGTGGACCTGCGACCCGACCTGGATCAGGTGCCGGCGCTGGCAGGCGAGAGGGATCAACAATGGGCGCGGGTGGGGGCGGCCGATTTCCTTACAGTGGCGGAAAAGCGGATCCTTTTGGGCCTACCCAGATTGGCGGATGAGGAATGACGGTACGGCGGAGCGAGGGCGGATCGCGGTTTCTGTACGACAGTTTCGACGCGGCGGCGGCCCGGATCGAGGCGAATGAACGCGTGGCCAATGAGCGGTGGACGGGGCTGGAGTACCGCCTGGGGCTGATCGAGGCGACGTTGGAGCGGTTGGAAAAACGGATCTGGATCGGCGTCTACGGTGTGGCAGCGTTCCTGATGGCACAGATGGCCGAGACGGTCATTCACGCAGCGATGAGGTGACGCGATGAGGGAAGATTTCGGCGCGCCCGAGCGCAAGTTCCACCGCCCCGACGCGGGGCTGGTGGTGACCGAGGGGCATGTTGTGGCGGGCTATGCCTCGCTGTTCGGCAAGGTGGACCATGGGGGCGATGTGGTGCAGCCCGGGGCCTACGCGGCGAGCCTGAAGCGGCTGTCGGTGCGGGGCGGGCGGGTCAAGATGCTGTGGCAGCATGACCCCGCGCAGCCCATTGGCGTCTGGGACGAGGTGCGCGAGGATGCGACGGGCCTGTGGGTCAAGGGGCGCATCCTTACCGAGGTGGAAAAGGGCCGCGAGGCGGTGGCCCTGCTGGCAGCGGGGGCGATTGACGGGCTGTCGATCGGATATCGCACCATAAAGGCGGAACGTGACGGCAAGGGGCAGCGCCTGTTGTCGGAACTGGAGCTTTGGGAGGTGTCGCTGGTAACGTTCCCGATGCTTCCCGAGGCGCGGGTCGCAGCCAAGGCGGAGGCCCTGGACAGCGATTGGCGCGACATGGCGGCGGTCTTCGAGGACGCGCGCCGCGGTTTGGCCGGGCTTTAGCGCGGCGTCCGATCACAAAGCGAGAGGAATGACGATGACCGAGATGAAGTCTCGGGCAGGGGAAGATTTGTCCCCCGCCCAAACTCCGGCTGCGGAGGCCAAGGCCGCCATGGCCGGATTTCTGAAAGAACTCAGCAGCTTTCAGGAAGACGTGAAATCCACGCTGAAACATCAGGAAGAGCGACTGACCATGCTGAACGCAAAGACGATGTCCTATGGCCGCCCGGCGCTTTCGGCCCGCGCGGAGACCGAAGCCCCGCATCAGAAGGCGTTCAACGCCTATCTGCGGTCGGGTGATGATGACGGGCTGCGCGGCCTGACCCTTGAAGGCAAGGCGATGTCGACCGCCGTGGCCGCCGATGGTGGCTATCTGGTCGATCCGCAGACGGCAGACCGGATCCGGTCGATGCTGTTTGCAACCTCGTCGCTGCGCTCGATTGCCAATATCGTGCAGGTCGAGGCAACCTCGTTCGACGTGCTGGTCGACCGTTCGGAAGTGGGTTCGGGCTGGGCCACCGAAGTTGCGGCGACGACCGAGACCGCAACCCCGGTCATCGAGCGCATCTCGATCAAGCTGCACGAGCTGGCGGCGATGCCGAAAGCCTCACAGCGTCTGCTGGACGACAGCGCGTTTGACGTGGAAGGCTGGCTGGCCGAGAAAATCGCCACCCGCTTTATCCGCGCCGAGGCTGCGGCCTTCATCAACGGTGATGGCATCGACAAGCCGAAAGGCATTCTGCTGCCGGCCAAGGTGGCAAACGCGTCGTGGACCTGGGGCAACATCGGCTACATTCCGACGGGGGCTGCGGCGGACTTCCTTGCGGTGAACCCGGCCGACTGCATCATCAACCTGGTTTATGCGCTGGGCGCGGATTACCGGGCCAATGCGAGTTTCGTGATGAACTCGAAGACTGTGGGCGCGGTGCGCAAGATGAAGGACGCAGACGGTCGGTTCCTGTGGTCGGACGGTCTGGCGGCGGGGGAGGCTGCGCGTCTGATGGGCTATCCGGTGCTGGTCTGCGAGGACATGCCGGACATTGCGGCCAACGCCTTTGCCATCGCCTTCGGCGATTTCCGGTCGGCTTACACCATCGCGGAACGTCCGGACCTGCGCATCCTGCGCGATCCGTTCTCGGCCAAGCCCAACGTCCTGTTCTACGCCAACAAGCGTGTGGGCGGCGACATCACCGACTATGCGGCGATCAAGCTTTTGCGGATCGCGGTGTCCTGATCCGGGGCTGCTGCCCGGCCCCTGATCGGGGGCCGGGTTCCGAGGGCGCAACGGGTGGTTCGCCCCACCGATTTATGGGCCCCGCAGCGGGTGGAGATATGGCCATGATGTTGACTGAACAAAGCCCGGTGCTATCGGCCGCGCTGCCGCTGGCGGAACTGAAGGATCACCTGCGGCTGGGCAGCGGGTTTACCGACGACGCACTGCAGGATGGGCTGATCGAAAGTTATCTGCGGGCCGCGATGGCCGCGATCGAGGGGCGGATCGGCAAGATGCTGTATCGCCGGAGTTTTCTGTGGGTGCTGGATTGCTGGCGTGGTGATGATGAGCAGGCTTTGCCGGTGGCTCCGGTGGCGGCGATTGCCAGCGTGACGCTGGTAGATGCAGTTGGGAGTGAGGTGGTGGTGCCGGTGGGGGCCTATCGGCTGATCCCTGACTTGCACCGGCCGCGGATTGCCGGAACCGGGGGGAGCTTGCCGACCGTGCCAGGAAACGGATTGGTGAAGGTTGTGTTCGAAGCAGGCTTCGGGCCGGACTGGACCGATATCCCGGTGGACCTGCGACAGGCGGTGCTGCTTTTGACCAGCGAGTACCACGAGCATCGCCATGATGATGGCGCGCAGTCGGCGGGTCTTCCCTTCGGCGTGGTGACACTTATCGAGCGCTGGCGGACGGTGCGCATCCTGGGCGGGGGGCGGACATGAACGCCCCACATCTGAACCGGGCTCTGAAGCTGGAGGGAGCGGTGCGCACGGCTGACGGGGCGGGCGGCTTCACAGAGGCTTGGGCGGCGCTGGGCACGCTTTGGGCCGAGGTTCTGCCTGGGTCTGGCAGCGACGTTCTGGGCGAAGAGCGGATGCTGTCTGCGGTGCCGTACCGGGTGACGGTGCGGGGTGCGCCTTTGGGGGCCGACTCACGCCCGAAGGCAGGACAGCGTTTCCGCGAGGGGGTGCGGCTGTTCCTGATCCAGGCGGTTACCGAACGTGACCAGTTCGGCCGCTATCTGACCTGCTTTGCCCGCGAGGAGGTGCCAAAATGAGCTATGGTGCAGCGCCAGCCTTGCAGCAGGCGGTCTTTCAACGGCTGACCGGTTTTCCGGCCTTGGCGGCGGTCGCGATCTATGACGCGGTGCCACCGAGTGCGACGGGGACTTTTGTCCTTATCGGGCCGGAAGAGGCCCGGGATCAGTCTGACAAGTCGGGCGCGGGGGCCGAGCATCAGCTGGTGATCAGCGTGATCACCGATGCGACCGGTTTTCTGAGCATCAAGACCACCGCCTCGGATATCTCGGACGCGTTGATAGATGCGCCGTTGATGCTGGCGCGGGGGACACTGGTGAACCTCATGTTCCTCCGCGCCTCGGCCCGCAGGATCGAAGAGGGAGAGATCCGCCGGATCGACCTGACCTTCCGGGCGCGGGTTCAACTGTAGCGCTTTTGAAATCATCTGAGGACGGAGTACGAACATGGCTGTGCAAAGCGGCAAGGATCTGCTGATCAAGATCGACCAGACGGGGGACGGTCAGTTCGTGACCGTTGCCGGACTGCGCGCGACGCGGATCAGCTTCAACACGGAGTCAGTCGATGTCACCAGCCTGGAAAGCCAGGGCGGTTGGCGGGAATTGCTGGCAGGGGCGGGGGTGAAGTCGGCCTCGATCTCGGGCTCGGGCGTGTTCCGGGACGAGAACACCGACGAGCGAGCGCGGCAGATATTCTTTGATGGGCAAATCCCGGATTTTCAGGTGGTGATCCCCAGCTTCGGGTTGATTGAAGGACCGTTCCAGATCACCTCCATCGAGTATTCAGGCAGCCACAATGACGAAGCAACCTATGAGATGTCGATGGCCTCGGCCGGGGCACTGACCTTTACGGCTCTGTGATGGCCAATCCCTGGACGGGCGAAGTGGCGATCTGGCTGGATGGCCAGCGCCATGTGGCGAAGCTGACGCTGGGTGCGCTGGCAGAGCTGGAAGAGACCCTGGATACGGGATCGCTGGTCGAGATGGTGGAGCGGTTCGAGAACCGGCGCTTCACCACGCGGGATGTGCTGGCGCTTATCATCGCGGGCTTGCGGGGCGGCGGCTGGCAAGGAACGTCCGCCGATCTGCGGACGGTCGAGATTGGCGGCGGACCGGTCGAGGCGGCGCGGGCTGCGGCGGAACTGCTGGCGCGGGCGTTCTCGTTGCCGGGCGAGACATGAGCGGCATCGACTGGCGAGGGCTGATGCATGGGGGCCTGCGTGAGCTCGGGCTGGAGCCCGCGGTCTTCTGGCGTCTGACGCCGGTCGAATTGCGGATGATGCTGGGGCGGGAACACATGGTCCCGCCCCTGACGCGCGCGCGGCTGGGGGAACTGGCCGCCGCGTTTCCCGATGTGAGGAAGGATCAGGGCGATGGCGGATATCGGAACGATGCAGGAGCAGCTTCAGGCGCTTGAGGCGCAGCTGGGGTCCTCCGTGTCGATGGTAGCGGCGTTCGATGGCGAGCTGGCCCGGATGCGCGAGACGATGGTCTTTACCGGGCGCGAGGTGAACACCTTGTCCAACGGGATCAGCGGCGGACTTCGAAAAGCTTTTGACGGTCTGAGCTTCGACGGGATGAAGCTGAACGACGCCCTGAAAACGGTAGCTACTACAATTGTCGACAGCATCTATGCCATCGCGATGAAGCCGATCACTGGGGCGCTTGGAGGGTTTCTTGCACAGGGGCTTTCGTCAGTGATGGGGGGCGGTATGCCTTTTGCGGCAGGTGGGGCGTTCAGCCAGGGGCGGGTAATGCCCTTTGCCCGCGGTGGCGTTGTATCGGCGCCAACGACCTTCCCGATGCGTGGCGGCCGCGGGCTTATGGGCGAGGCTGGCCCCGAGGCGATCATGCCGTTGGCGCGAGGGCCGGACGGTCGGCTGGGGGTAAAGTCGGCCGGTGGCAGGGCGGTGAACGTCGTGATGAACATCACGACGCCGGACGTTCAGGGCTTTCAGCGCAGCCAGTCCCAGGTTGCCGCCCAGGTAAGCCGCGCACTGTCGCGCGGCCAGCGCAACCGCTGAGGAAAAGATCATGGCCTTTCACGAGATACGCTTTCCAGCAAACCTGAGCTTTGGGTCGGTCGGAGGTCCCGAACGGCGAACCGAGATCGTCACACTGACGAACGGTTTCGAAGAGAGAAACACCCCCTGGGCGCATTCGCGCCGGCGATACGACGCGGGTGTGGGCTTGCGGTCGCTGGACGATGTGGAGACGCTGATCGCGTTCTTCGAGGCGAGGTCCGGGCAGTTGCACGGATTTCGTTGGAAGGACTGGTCGGACTACAAGTCCGGCGTGCCCTCGCAGCCAACCGGGCCAGAGGACCAATTGATCGGCACGGCCGACGGGGTAACTAAGGTATTCCAATTGCAAAAGACCTATGTTTCGGGCCTGCAGACCTATGTACGGCCGATCTGCAAGCCCGTGGCGGGGACCGTGACCGTGGCAGTTGCGGGGGATCCCAAGGTCGAGTCATTGGAGTTCAGCGTGAGTCTGGCGACGGGGCAATTGACCTTCGTGCTTCCGCCAGTTCTAGGCACCCGCATTACCGCTGGGTTCGAGTTCGATGTGCCGGTTCGGTTTGACACTGATGGTATCCAGACATCGGTCGCGTCTTTTCAGGCGGGCGACGTGCCGAGCGTGCCGATCCTGGAGATCCGGCTATGAGCGGCGAGGCGCTTCATGCGCACCTTCAATCAGGGGCGACGACCGTTTGCCGGGCCTGGACGGTCACCCGACGCGATGGGACTGTAATGGGCTTCACCGACCATGATCAGGACCTGGTAGTGGCCGGAGTTCGGTGCCGCGCCGACACGGGCATGACCGCGCGGGCCCTGCAACAGACCACGGGCCTGTCGGTCGACAATTCGGAAGCGGTGGGGGCGCTGAGCGACGCGGCCATAACCGAGGCCGACTTGCTGGCCGGCCGGTTCGATGGCGCGCAGGTGCGGTCCTTTCTAGTGAATTGGGCGATCCCGGGGGATTGGATCGAACAGTTCTTCGGTTCTTTCGGCGAGATAGTGCGATCCGGAGGGGCCTTTCGCGCCGAGCTGCGCGGATTGAGCGAGGCCCTTAATCGGCCGCAAGGCTTTGCCTATCAACCCGGATGCTCAGCCGTGCTGGGCGATTCCCGCTGCCGGTTTGACACGATGACGCCCGAATATACAGTGGAGACGGTGGTTGACCTAGTCGAGGACAGCCGGATCTTCAGCTTTGCGTCCTTTGCCGGGTTTGATGAAAGATGGTTCGAACATGGCCGTTTTGAAATTCATTCCGGCCCTGCGGCGGGTCTGGTGGGCGTGGTCAAGAACGACCGGACTGAGGGCGACCGACGGCGGATCGAGCTGTGGCAATCGCTGGGCATTGACGCGCAGGTCGGTGATAGTCTTCGCATCATTGCCGGTTGTGGCAAGACTGCGGTGACCTGCCGGACAAAGTTTGCCAACTTCCTGAACTTCCGGGGGTTCCCGCATATACCTGGCGAAGATTGGCTTGCGTCTTATCCGGTCTCTGACCGCCCTAGCACCGGGGGGGCACGGCTTCCCGTGTTTGGCGGATGACCTCAAGAAATCGCATTGTGACCGAGGCTCGCTGCTGGATCGGGACGCCCTACCTGCATCAGGCTTCTGTCAAGGGGGCGGGGGCCGATTGCCTAGGCCTTCTGCGCGGGGTCTGGCGGGCTGTGCTGGGGTTTGAGCCGGAAAAGGTACCTTTCTATACCGAGGACTGGGCTGAACCTGCGCGCCGAGAGGCGCTAACCGAGGCGGCAGAACGCTGGCTGGTGCCCAAGATGCTGGCCGATGCCGTCCCGGGCGACGTGCTTGTGTTCCGGATGCGAGCGGGCAGTATCGCTAAACATGTGGGTATCCAGACCGAAACCGGGGCTTGCCCGCGGTTCGTGCATTCCTACACCCATCACGGCGTAATCGAGAGCCCGTTGTCGCTGCCCTGGCAGCGCCGGATCGCGGTGCGTTTTGCATTTCCTGAAGGAGCCAGATGAATGGCGACACTTCTTCTTTCGGCGGCGGGTGCCGCAATCGGCGGCGGGTTCGGCGGTGCTGTGCTGGGCTTGTCCGGTGCCGTGATCGGCCGCGCCATCGGTGCGACCCTGGGCCGAGCTATCGACCAGCGCTTGCTTGGCGCGGGCTCGGACCCCGTCGACATCGGCAGGCTTGACCGCCTGCGGCTGACGGGTGCGGGTGAGGGGGCACCTATCGGCCAACTTTGGGGGCGGATGCGTCTGGCCGGGCAGGTGATCTGGGCAACCGAGTTCAGCGAAACCGCAACTCAGCGTCGTTCAGGCAAGGGCGCACCAAGGCCGAAAGTCAGTGACTATAGCTATTCGGTCAGTCTGGCAATTGCGCTCTGCGAGGGTGAAATCCTGCGCGTCGGGCGGATCTGGGCCGATGGCAACGAAATCTCGCCTCGTGACCTCAATCTGCGCACCTACAATGGCAGCGAGACACAGGTGCCGGATCCGAAGATCGAAGCAGTCGAAGGGTCCGGCAAGGCGCCGGCATATCGCGGGTTGGCCTACGTGGTGATCGAGGATCTGGAGCTTGCGCCTTACGGCAACCGCGTGCCGCAGTTTAACTTCGAGGTGGTTCGTCAAGCGCAGGGGCAGGCGGTTGATGCCGCCATGACCTTGGGCGGTGCCATCCGTGGTGTCGCTTTGGTCCCCGGGACGGGAGAGTATGGCCTTGCGACAACCCCGGTACATTATGCCGAAGCGCTCGGGCGCAATCGGACAGCAAATGTCCATTCACCATCGGGGTTTACGGACTTTGCGACGAGTCTGCAGCACCTTGGCGAAGAGCTTCCATCGGTCGGATCTGTCTCGATCGTGGTGTCGTGGTTCGGAAACGACTTGCGTTGTTCAAGCTGTACGGTTCGTCCGAAGGTAGAGCAGACCGTTCGTGACGGGGTTGGAATGCCATGGCGCGCAGGCGGCCTTTCGCGATCTGCTGCACAGGTTGTGCCGGAAACTGACGGTGTGTCCGTTTACGGCGGAACGCCGGCCGACGCCTCGGTTGTCGAGGCAATCCACGCGATCAAGGCGGCGGGGAAAGAGGTCGTGTTCTATCCGTTCATCCTGATGGATCAGTTGGGCGGGAACGGTCTTGTCGATCCTTGGACCGGCGCTGCGTCACAGCCAAAGCTGCCGTGGCGCGGCCGGATCACCTTGACTTTATCGCCGGGACGGGAAGGTTCACCCGACCGAACCGCCTTGGCGACGGCCGAAGTCACGGCATTCTTTGGTGAGGCGCAGCCAACGCATTTCACGGCAAACGGCACGGCAATCTTCTATTCGGGACCGGCTGGAGATTGGGGATACCGCAGATTCATCCTGCACTATGCCAAGCTTTGCGCAGCGGCCGGCGGGGTGGATGCGTTCTGTATAGGTTCTGAAATGCGGTCCTTGACCCAGATCCGCGGGGCAGCCGACGTTTTCCCGGCCGTGCATGCGTTGCGGGAGCTTGCTGCCGATGTGCGAACAATTCTTGGTCCGCAAGTGAAGATTAGCTATGCGGCTGACTGGTCAGAGTACTTCGGCCATCAGGCTGATGGCAATCTACACTTTCACCTTGACCCGCTCTGGTCAGATCCGAACATCGACTTTGTCGGCATCGACAATTACATGCCACTTTCGGACTGGCGTGATGGAGAAGAACATGCTGATTCCGACTGGGGATCGATCTATGATCTGGACTACCTAAAAACGAACATCGCCGGTGGCGAGGGTTATGACTGGTACTACGACAGCCCGGAGGGTGCCGAAGCCCAGCGTCGCTTGCCCATCACCGACGGGGCTTACGGAGAGCCTTGGGTGTTTCGCAACAAGGATCTTCGGTCTTGGTGGTCGAACCTGCATCATGACCGGATCGACGGGACGCGGGCGATCAATCCGACGACATGGGTCCCCGGCTCAAAGCCGATCTGGTTCACGGAGTATGGCTGCCCGGCGGTAGACAAAGGCACGAACCAGCCCAACAAGTTCGTAGACGCAAAGTCTTCGGAATCCGGCTTGCCGGTTTGGTCGACTGGGCGGCGGGACGACCTGATTCAGATGCAGTATCTGTTGGCGGTAACGTCTTACTGGGCAGAGTCTGATAACAATCCGACGTCTTCCCTTTACGGCGGGTCGATGGTGGATATGGACCATGCGCATGCCTGGGCGTGGGATGCACGACCGTTTCCCGAATTTCCGGGGCAGATCGAAATCTGGAACGACGGGGACAATTATTCTCGCGGTCACTGGCTGAATGGGCGCGTTACCAGCCAGCCTCTGGCGGCAGTTGTGGCCGAGATTTGCCACAGGTCCGGTGTCGAAAAAATAGATACGGGAAGGCTGTCCGGTTTGATCCGCGGGTTCCAGCAGCTTGATGTCACTACCGCCCGTGCTGCCCTTCAGCCACTTCTGCTGGCCTTCGGATTCGATGTAATGGAGCGCGACGGCAAACTGGTCTTTCGTAACAGAGATGGACGTGTTGTCGCGGAGGTGGCGGACGACGACCTGGTTCTGCAGCCGGATCTGGATGGGTCTTTCGAGACCTCCCGCGCCCCCGATGTCGAAACGGCAGGGCAGGTTCGGGTCGGATTTGTGGACGCGCAATCAAGCTATGAAGTGCGCGCAGCCGAAGTTCGATTTCCAGATGAAGAGGCAAGGGGTGCATCGCAGACCGACCTGCCGCTTGCCCTGACCCGAAATGAAGGCCATGCGACCGTCGAGCGTTGGTTGGCCGAGGCGCGCATCGCCCGTGACGGGGCGCGGTTCGCATTGCCGAAGTCGCGGTTGCAAATTGGGGCCGGGGACGTGATCGGACACAATGGCAAGCGCTATCGAATAGACCGCGTTGAACTGGCCGAGTCGCAGCTTCTGGAAGCAGTGCGGGTAGAGCCCGGGGTCTACGTTCCCTCCGATCTTGAAGGCGAAGCGATCGTTACGCGCAGTTTCCTTCCGACGGTTCCCGTACTTCCCGTCTTTCTGGACCTGCCTTTGCTGACCGGTACCGAGGTTCCGCATGCCCCATACCTTGCCGTGGCAGCCGAGCCGTGGCCCGGGTCAGTTGCGGTCTGGTCATCCAGTCAGGACAGTGGGTACGCATTGAACAGACTGATCGCTTCAGCGTCGGTGATCGGAATAACAGAGACGACGCTGGCACGCTCTTCTCCCGCATTGTGGGATACGGGCGCACCGTTGCGCGTCAGGATCACGAATGGCGAACTGTCGAGCGCGGACAAGGTGGCTGTCCTGAATGGGGTGAACGCCATGGCGATTGGCGATGGAAGCCCGGCCAACTGGGAAGTCTTCCAGTTTGCTGAAGCCCAGATTGTCGCGCCCGAGCTTTATGAGCTTTCCACACGGTTGCGCGGCCAGCTGGGAACTGACGGTCTGATGCCACAAGTCTGGCCGGTTGGCAGCACCGTGGTTCTTCTTGATACGTCTCTGACCCAGATCGACTTGGCCGTTTCAGCGCGTGGGCTGGCGCGCTATTACCGGGTTGGCGCAATGTCGCGGGGGTTCGACGATCAAAATGTCACCTTGCGGGTGGAAGGCTTCGACGGGGCCGGGTTACGTCCCTATCCAGTGGCCCATCTGCGGGCAAAGGCAGGCCATGCCGCGACTCTGTCCGTTCAGTGGAAGCGGCGCACCCGCCTGGACGGTGACAGCTGGCAGGCATTCGAAGTGCCCTTGGCTGAGGAAAGCGAAGTCTATGTGATCAGGATCGTGCAAGGTCCGAACGTGCTTTCCGAATATAACACCCTTGTGCCGCAGTTCGCATATACACCCGCGATGCGTTCGGCAGACGGTGTGACAGGCGCGTATGCGGTCGAGGTGGCGCAACTCTCTGTTCAGTACGGGCCGGGACCCTTTCGATCAATCGAGGTCGCTGCCTGACATGTGGGAAGCAACCGGGTCAGAAGTTCTGCTTCTGGCCCGAACCCTGCTTGCATACCCAAAAGACAACCGCACGACCGTTGCCCGGCAGATCCTGGGCGAGGTTGAGACGGCCGCGCTCCATCTGCAAGACACCGGACGTTGCCATCCGGTGTTTGGCGACGGAAGCATAATGGCCCGCTGTCATCGACTTTCACCCCGTCCCGAACCGCCTGCCCAGGATCCGGATTTTCTTGCGGCATTGATTGCAGCCTGTGAAACCTTGATGGGGCATTCCGGACATTGATCCCACAACTTTGAGTGTCGCGTCCGGTTTCGAATATGATAGAAGGATACTCTGTCAGGAGGCTTCGCCATGCTTGAGACCAAAGCCAGACTAACCGCGGTTGATCCGGTCTGGCGCCGGGTCTGCGAAGAAGCCGTTGAAGCCATCCGAAACGAACCTTTGCTTGGTGGATTGATCCACTCTGGCCTGCTGCACCATTCTTCGATGGAACGGGCTTTGGCCTACCGCTTTTCCCTGAAGCTTGCCTCAGGCGAAATGAGCGAGCAAATCCTTCGGGAAATAGCTGATGAGGCCTTCGATTCCGATCCACACCTCGGAGCCGCTGCCCGGTCGGATATGATGGCCGTCTTTGAACGCGACCCAGCGTGCCACCGGTTTCTCCAACCCATCCTCTTCTTCAAGGGATATCAGGCGGTGCAGGCTTACAGGGTCGGGCATTGGCTTTGGGCCAATGGACGCACCGATCTGGCTTACTTCGTGCAGATGCGGGTGTCCGAGCTTTACGGGGTTGACATCCATCCCGCTGCCCGTGTCGGAAAGGGCATCATGATTGACCACGCCCATTCCATCGTGATTGGTGAAACCGCCGTCGTGGGTGATAACGTCTCGATGCTGCATTCGGTCACGCTTGGTGGCACCGGCAAGGAAGACGGCGACCGGCATCCAAAGATCGGTGACGGCGTCCTGATCGGGGCAGGGGCCAAGGTTTTGGGCAATATCACCGTCGGCCAATGCTCGCGGATCGCTGCGGGTTCCGTGGTGCTGGAGGATGTCCCGCGCAACACTACCGTGGCAGGCGTTCCGGCGCGGGTCGTGGGCAAGGCTGGCTGTGCCCAGCCGGCGCTCAGCATGGATCAGATCCTCAAGGCCGAATGATCCTGCAAGCATGATCCCCTCGCTCAGGTCCTTCGCCGCGCTGGTTGCCGGGCAGGCGATTTCGGTCTTTGCCCGGTTCATGACCGCCCCGCGTGCAATCTGGCAAGGAATCGCCCCGGAACCGCGCCAGCGGGTCTATTTCGCCAACCACAGCTCCAACGGCGATTTTGTCCTTTTGTGGACGGTCCTTCCCGCCCCGCTCCGCCGCCAGACCCGGCCGGTTGCGGCGCTGGATTACTGGTTGACCTCCCCTCTCCGCACTTTCATCGGTCGCGACGTCTTCAACGCCGTCCTGATCGACCGCCGTCCCGAAGCGCGCAGCACGGACCCGGTCGCCCAGATGGCCGAGGCGCTGGATCAGGGTGCCTCTCTCATCCTTTTCCCCGAAGGTCAGCGCAACGCCTCTGCTGCGGTGCTTTTGCCCTTCAAGTCCGGGCTTTACCACCTTGCCAAGGCCCGGCCCGAGGTTGACCTTGTTCCCGTCTGGATCGCCAACCTTAACAAGGTCATGCCCAAGGGCGAAATCATACCCGTCCCCCTGATCTGCACCCTGACGTTTGGAGCCGCCTTGCACCTGTCCCCGGATGAAACCAAGGACGCCTTCCTCGCCCGCACTTCCGCCGCACTCCTCGCCATCGGGCAGCCCCAGCCATGACCAGCCCGCATCTTCTGTGGCTTCTGGCGGGGGTGGCGGGCATCCTGATCCTGGCCTCCATCGTTGGCGAGGTGCTCCGCCAGCGCCTTTCCCCTGACGGCGGCAATCCGGTGATCGAGAATCTGAACGCCCGCATCACCGCCTGGTGGGGCATGGTGATCCTGCTGGCTATCGCCTTTCTGGCGGGAGAGACGGGGGTTGTGCTCCTCTTCGCGCTCTGCTCCTTCGCGGCACTGAGGGAGTTCCTGACCCTCACCCACCACAACCGCGCCGACCACTGGTCGCTGGTGGCGTGCTTCTTTCTGGTCCTGCCGCTGCAATACTACTTTGTCCTGATCGACTGGTACGGAATGTATGCGGTCTTTGTGCCGGTCTATGTCTTCCTTCTCCTCCCGGTCCTCTCCGCCCTGCGCGGCAGCACCAAGGATTTCTTGGTGCGGGTGTCAGAAACCCAATGGGCGCTGATGGTCTGTGTCTATTGCGTCAGCCATGTCCCGGCGCTGCTCTACCTCCAGATCCCGGGGTTTGAAGGCCGCAACGTAATGCTGATCGCCTACCTCATTTTCGTGGTCCAACTGTCGGACGTGATGCAATATGTCTGGGGCAAGCTTGTTGGCCGCACCAAGATCGCCCCCACCCTGTCGCCATCGAAGACATGGGAGGGGTTCATCGGCGGCGCCCTGACCGCCATCGCCGTGGGCACCTCGCTTTGGTGGATGACGCCCTTCAGCATTATGCAGGCGGCAGGCATGTGCGTGATCCTGACTCTGATGGGCTTTTTCGGTGGCCTTGTCATGTCTGCCATCAAGCGCGACCGGGGGGTCAAGGACTGGGGCCATCTGATCGCAGGCCATGGCGGGTTCATCGACCGGCTGGACTCCGTGATCTTCGCCGCCCCGATCTTCTTCCATGTGACCCGCTATTATTGGTCTCTTACATGACTGATCCCGAAAATCGCCGGCCGCTCGCCTCGCGCCAGTCGGCCTGGGCGGGCAAGCTTGCCACTCGGGCCGTGCAGCGCGGCATCACGCCGAACCAGATATCTCAAGCCTCGATCGGCTTTGCTGCGATTGGCTTTGTCGTCTACGCCCTTTCACCGCTTGCCACCGGACTTGTTCAATGGCTCTGCCTAATCCTCGCCGCCGCTGCCGCGCAGGCGCGGCTGGTTTGCAATCTGATTGACGGCATGGTCGCCATCGAAGGTGGGCAGGGCACCAAGGACGGCCCCTTCTGGAACGAAGCACCCGACCGTGCCTCTGACCTTCTCCTCCTGCTCGGCGCGGGCGTTGCCGCAGGTGACCCGGCGCTTGGCGCCCTCGCCGCCGCGCTTGCCATTGGCGCCGCCTACATCCGCGAACTTGGCCGGGCCGAAGGTTTCGTGCCTGATTTCTCCGGCCCCATGGCCAAACCGCAGCGCATGGCCGCGCTGACAATTGGCACCGTCATCGCTGCCTTCTACGCCACCGAATGGACCCTGACGCTGACCCTCTGGATCATCGTCGCAGGCAGCGCTGCCACGATCCTGCGCCGCTCCATCCGCCTTGTCACAGCCCTGAAGGCGCGTTAGAAAACGGCCCCTGAAAGGCACACATCTGCTCTTGGCGAAAATACTCCACCGCAGGGCGGAGGGTGTCAAACCCCCGCGCCGACGCTTTATGCCAGCATTGCCAGCGGGTTTTCCAGACCCTCGATCACCGCCTTCAGGAACTCGGCCCCCAAGGCGCCGTCGATCACCCGGTGATCCACCGACAGCGTCATGGACATCACTGTCGCCACACCAATCGTTCCGTCCGCCAGAACCACCGGCTTCTTGATCCCCGCACCCACAGCAAGGATCGAGCCGTGCGGCGGGTTGATGACAGCATCGAAATTCTCGATCCCCATCATCCCGAGGTTCGAAATCGCGAAGGACCCGCCCTGATACTCGTGCGGCGCGAGCTTCTTCGACTTTGCCCGCCCCGCCAGATCTTTCATCTCGGCCGACAGCGCGCTCAGCGACTTCTTGTCCGCATCGCGCAGGACGGGCGTGAAGAGGCCCCCCTCCACCGCGACCGCGACCGCCACATCCGACGGTTTCAGCCGCAGTAGCCGGTCACCGGCCCAGACCGCGTTGGCGTCCGGCACTTCTTGCAGCGCCATCGCACAGGCCTTGATGATGAAGTCGTTCACTGACAACCTCACGCCGCGCCCTTCCAATTGCCTGTTCAGCGTCTCGCGGAAGGCCATCAGCGCATCCAACCGCACCTCACGCCGCAGGTAGAAATGCGGAATGGTCTGCTTGGCCTCTGTTAGCCGTGCCGCAATCGTCCTGCGCATGCCGTCCAGAGGCACTTCGACAAACTCGCGGTCAGCGTAAATTTTCAGTACGGTTTCTGCTGCCATGCCCGTAGGCATCATCGCCGCCGGTTTCGCCGGGGCAGGGGCAGGGGCAGGGGCGGCAACCGCAGCTTCTACCTGATCCGGGGCCGCAGCCACCGGTTTCGCCCCCTCGACATCCGCCCGCACGATACGTCCATGCGGACCCGAGCCCTTGATCGCGGACAGGTCCAGTCCCTTCTCCTTTGCAATCCGCCTCGCGAGGGGCGATGCGAAAACCCGCGCACCGTCCGCCACAGCGGGAGTCGCCGCCGGCTCTGGGGTCGTTGGGGTAGGGGCGGCTGGTTTCGTGGCGGCAGCGGGCGCCGCATCCGGGGCCGCATCCGGGGCTTCGTCGACCGGGGCCGCCGTAGTGGCTTCTGCCTCCGCGTCGGTGCTTTCGCCTTCTTCCACCATTACCGCGATGGGCGTGTTGACCTTCACCCCCGACGTCCCTTCGGCAATCAGCAGCTTGCCGACGATTCCCTCGTCAACCGCCTCGAACTCCATCGTGGCCTTGTCGGTCTCGATCTCGGCCAGGATCTGGCCAGACTTGACCACATCACCCTCCTTGACCAGCCACTTGGCCAGCGTCCCTTCCTCCATCGTCGGGGACAGCGCGGGCATCAGAATTTGAACAGCCATTTTCCCCTCCTTACCGGTAGCAGACGGATTTGACAGCGGTCACGACCTCGGCGGGCGTGATCAGGGCAAACTTTTCAAGGTTCGCGGCATAGGGCATCGGCACGTCCTTGCCAGTGCAGGTAATGACCGGGGCATCCAGGTAATCGAACGCCTTCTGCATGATCGTGCTTGCGATATGATCGCCGATCGACCCCACCGGAAAACCTTCTTCCACCGTCACGCAGCGGTTGGTCTTCATCACCGACGCCAGCACCGTATCGTAGTCAATCGGACGTAAGGTTCGCAGGTTGATCACCTCTGCGCTGATGCCTTCCTTCGCCAACTCCTCCGCCGCAACCAGCGAATGCGCGATACCGATCCCGAAGGACACCAGCGTCACATCCCTGCCTTCGCGCAGGATAGAGGCCTTGCCGAAGGGTACGGTAAAGTCCGGGTCCGTGGGAACCTCGAAACTGCGCCCATACATGATTTCGTTCTCAAGGAAGATCACCGGGTTCGGATCCCGGATTGCCGACTTCAGCAACCCCTTCGCGTCCGCCGCCGAATAAGGAATGCAGACCCGAAGCCCTGGGATAGCCGCATACCAAGCCGAGTAATCGTGTGAATGCTGCGCACCCACCCGGGCCGCAGCACCATTCGGACCCCGGAACACCATCGGGCTGCCCATCTGGCCCCCCGACATGTAAAGCGTCTTCGCCGCCGAGTTGATGATATGGTCAATCGCCTGCATGGCGAAGTTGAAGGTCATGAATTCGACAATCGGCTTCAGGCCCCCCCACGACGCACCTGTCGCGATCCCGGCAAAGCCCATCTCGGTGATCGGCGTATCGACGACGCGCTTGGCACCGAACTCATCCAGCAGGCCCTGGGAAATCTTGTAGGCCCCCTGATACTCGCCAACTTCCTCGCCCATCAGGAAGACTGTCGGATCGGCCCGCATCTCTTCGGCCATCGCTTCGCGCAGCGCCTCGCGGACCGTCATCGTCTTGGTCGGGCCCTCGGGCAGGTCCGAATGCGGCCATCCCTTGGATGCCTCAGGGACAGGTGGCGCCGCGACCGGGGCCGCAGCCACCGTTGCAGGTGCCTCAGCCGCTACAGCGACGGCAGCAACCGCTGCCGGCTTCGGTGCATCCGATACCGTTTCGCCCTCGTCCACCAGCACGGCAATCGGCGTGTTCACTTTCACGCCTGCCGTGCCTTCTGCGATCAGCAGCTTGCCCACCACGCCTTCATCCACCGCCTCGAATTCCATCGTGGCCTTGTCGGTCTCGATCTCGGCCAGAATCTGGCCCGACTTCACCGTGTCGCCTTCTTTCACCAGCCATTTGGCCAGCGTGCCTTCCTCCATGGTGGGGGATAGCGCGGGCATGAGTATTTCGGTTGCCATGGTTTCCCCTCCCTCAGGCGTAGATATCGGTCCAGAGTTCCTCCAGCGGAGGCTCCGGGCTTTCCTTGGCGAATTCGGCCGCCTCGTTCACCGTGGCCTTGATCTCCTTGTCGATGGCCTTCAGCTCTTCATCCGAGGCCAGCCCGCCTTGTGTCAGCAGATCGCGGACATGCTCGATGCAGTCCTTTTCGGTGCGGATCTTGTCCACCTCTTCGCGGGTCCGGTACTTCGCCGGGTCCGACATCGAATGGCCCCGGTAACGGTAAGTCATCATTTCCAGAATGTAGGGGCCTTTCCCCGCCCGGCAGTGCGCCACGGCCTTCTCGCCCGCCGCCTTCACCGCCAGCACGTCCATGCCGTCGACCTGCTCGCCCGGAATGCCATAAGCCAGACCCCGGCCAAACAGCGTCGTCGACTTGGTCGAGCGCTTGACGCTTGTCCCCATCGCGTAGCCATTGTTTTCAATAACAAAAATAACCGGAAGATCCCACAGCTCGGCCATGTTGTAGGTCTCATAGACCTGGCCCTGGTTGGCCGCGCCATCGCCGAAATAGGTGAAGGTCACGTTGTCATTGCCCAGATACTTGTCCGCGAACGCCAATCCCGCACCCAACGGCACCTGAGCGCCAACGATCCCGTGCCCGCCGTAGAAATGCTTCTCCTTCGAGAACATGTGCATCGACCCGCCCTTGCCCTTGGAGTAGCCCCCGATGCGCCCGGTCAGTTCGGCCATCACGCCCTTGGGGTCCATCCCGCAAGCCAGCATATGCCCGTGGTCGCGGTAGCTGGTCACGCGTTTGTCGCCTTCCTTGGAGGCTGCCTCCAGCCCCACAACCACCGCTTCCTGCCCGATGTACAGGTGGCAAAAGCCCCCGATCAGGCCCATGCCGTACAACTGGCCCGCCTTTTCCTCGAACCGGCGGATCAACAGCATCTCGCGGTAGTATTTCAGCAGATCTTCCTTCGAGACATTCGGTCTCGCATCGGGCTTCTTCGCCATCGGGCTCCTCCTAGGGGCATTGGCAACGCGGGCAGCAGAATGGTTCAACGTTAAACCATCCTTATATCATCGGGGATTATTGGGTCAAAGCAAAATCCTGCCACAAGCCCAGGCGTTTGGAATGCCACCTATGCGTCCAGCGCACAGGATGGGCGCCGGGGTTGGGGATGCAAACAGAAGCCTGTTCTCAGCGAATCGCAATTTCATCGGACCGCATGTAACCCAGCACGTCGCGGGTCTGCTGGTCCAGAAGGTCAAGGTCCAGATAGTCGTCCGACAGCCGCTGCGTCAGGTTCTGCATCTGGGCCAGTTCGGTCGCGAGGCGGTCGCGTTCGATAGCCAGGGTTGACGCTTCGGCATCAATCGCGACCCGGCGGAACATGCCGTAATCGCCCTGCACGGCAGCAAAGGTGAAATAGACCCCCAGCGTACAGGCCAGCGCCAGGCAGATCAAACCACCCAGTCCCTGCCGTGCCCCTGACCGTGATTGCGCAGAGCTCATGTTTGCCTCGGATGCCCCTCTTCCGCGGGAGGCTAGCCTGAATCATTGCACATCGCGAATCACTTGTGAATCCCGAAAACGCACCGCTGTCAAAGACTTGGCCCCCGGTTTTTCGCCGGGGGCCGTGTTGTCAGGTGATCGAGGCTGCGTGGATGCCGTCGATGGCGCCTTTCAGAACCGCGTCAAACTCTGCGTCCGTTTGTTGCGCAGACAACCCTTCGCTGAGGGCGCGGCTGAAGCTGGCGATGATCCCATGGTTCTGCGCGAGGATCTCGTTTGCCTTGTCGCGGCTGTGCCCGCCTGACAGCGCCACCACCTTCAGAACCTTCGGATGCTTGACCAGCGGCTTATAGAAATCGGGCAGCGTCGGCAGGCTCAGCTTCAGCATGACCTGAGCGTCAAGCCCTTCCAGAGCCTTTAGAATCTCATCCTGCAGGATCACCTCCGCCTCGGTCTTGTCGGCAATCGAGATGGTGACTTCCGGCTCTAGAATCGGCATCAGCCCATGCGCCGCCACCTGACGCCCAAGCTCGAACTGCTGCGCCACGATCGCCGCTATCCCCTTGGCATTGGCGGCATTGACCACCGAGCGCTCCTTGGTGCCGTAGATCCCGGCTTTCGCCGCCCGCGACAACAGCGCATCCAGCCCCGGGATCGGCTGCATAAGCTGCACGCCGTCAGCCTCGGCCGCCAACCCCTTGTCGATCTTCAGGAAGGGCACAACGCCGCGCTTTTCCCACAGGAAGGTCGCGGTCGCGATACCGTCAATGGTCCGGTCCATCGTCTGTTCGAACAGGATCGCGCCCACCACCTTGTCGCCGGTGAACGCGGGTGACTTGATGATCCGCGCGCGCATCGCGTGGATCATGTCGAACATGGCCTCTTCGCCGGAATACTCCGTCTCGGCCACTCCATACAGTTTCAGCGCTTTGGGGGTGGACCCCCCCGACTGGTCAAGAGCTGCAATGAAGCCCCGACCGTTCTTCACCTGTTCGGTCATCTTCGCGACTATCATGTCTGTCTCCTATGATTACCCTCGGCATAGCGCGGGCAAGGTCGCCCCTCAAGCCATCAAGGCCTGAACGCCAGGCAATTCCTTACCCTCCATCCATTCCAGAAACGCACCGCCAGCGGTCGAGATGAAGGTGAAATCGCCCGCCACCCCGGCCGCATTCAGCGCCGCAACCGTATCGCCCCCCCCGGCGACAGAGATAAGGCCCCCCGCCTTGGTCAACCGTGCCGCCACAAGGGCCGCTGCATTGGTGGCCATGTCGAACGGCTCGATCTCGAAGGCGCCCAAAGGGCCGTTCCAGATCAAAGTTTTGGCGGCTGCAAACACAGCTTCCAGCGCCGCCACTGTCTTTGGCCCTGCATCCAGAATCATCGCATCCGGCGGGCAGTCGCCCACCGACAGCGTCTGGCTGTCGGCCCCCGCCTTGAACTCCCTTGCCACCACGATATCCACCGGCAGATGTATCTGGCATCCGGCCTTCTGTGCCCGGTGCCGGATTTCCCGCGCGGTTTCGGCCAAGTCGCGTTCGGCCAGCGACCGGCCAACCTCGATCCCCTCTGCCACGAGGAACGTATTCGCCATTCCGCCGCCGATCACCAGATGGTCAACCTTGGTCACCAGATTGGCCAGCAATTCAATCTTGGTCGAGACCTTCGCCCCGCCCACTACCGCCACAACGGGGCGCTGTGGTGATCCCAACGCCGCCTCCAGAGCGCGCAGTTCCGCCTCCATCAGCCGACCGGCCGCAGCAGGCAGCAGATGCGCCAGCTCCTCGGTCGAGGCATGGGCGCGGTGGGCAGCCGAAAACGCATCGTTGACAAAAACATCACCCAACTTGGCCATCTCGGACGCCAGCGCGGGATCATTTTTCTCTTCCCCGGGATGAAAGCGGGTGTTCTCCAGCAGCACCACCTCTGCCGGTGCCGCCTTCAGAATGGCTGCGGCTGCGACCGCCCCGATGCAATCGGCTCCGAAAACCACAGTCCGTCCCAGCGATTCCGCCACGGCTTTTTCGACGTGGGAAAGGCTCATCGCGGGCACGACCTTGCCCTTCGGCCGGTCGAAATGGGCCAGAAGCACCACCTTGCCACCCTTGGCGATAATATCTTCGACCGTCGGCCTGATCTTGTCGATCCGGGTCATGTCGGTGACCCGACCAGCTTCCATCGGCACGTTGATGTCCACCCGCACCAGCACCACTTTGCCGGCCAGCGCCACGTCATCCAGCGTTTTCCAGGGCATCGGATTCTCCTTGATGAAAGACTGCCCGCTTTTGGCCCCCAGATCACGCGCCCGTCAACCGCTTTGGACGCTTTGCCCTTCCCTTGGCCGGAAGCCGCCTTTACGGTTCAACCCGACCGAAACGAAGGGAGAGGCCCCCATGCCCGAGATCAAGGACCCTGAAAACACCATCATCCTGACGCTGAAGGATGGCGAAGTGGTGATCGAACTTCTGGCCGACGTGGCCCCGAAACACGCCGAGCGGATGAAGCAGCTTGCCCGCGACAAGGCCTACGACAACGTGGCTTTTCACCGGGTGATCGACGGCTTCATGGCCCAGACCGGCGACGTGGAAAATTCAAACATGGAAAGCCCGAACTACAACCCGCGCCGTTCAGGCACCGGTGGGTCGCAATACCCTGATTTGCCTGCCGAATTCTCCAAGTTGCCGCATGATCGTGGCACCATTGGCGCAGCAAGGTCACAGAACCCGAACTCGGCCAACAGCCAATTTTTCATCAACTTCAAGGACAACCATTTCCTGAACGACCAATACACGGTGTATGGCCGGGTGATCGCAGGCATGGAACACGTCGACAAGATCATGAAGGGCGAGCCTCCGGCCAACCCGGACCGGATGATCACAGTCAGGGTGGCTGCCGATGTCCAGGTCTGACACTTTCCTCGTCGCGGGTCTTTTCGCCGCCGGCGTCGCCATCGTCGGAGGTTATGGTCTGAGCCAGTCCGCGCAGGCACAGGGCTTTGAAGACGGCCCCGGCCCAAATCTTGTGATCGAGGTCACGGGGGCTGCCACCGGCTCTGTTGTCATCGATTTGCTGCCTGATGTGGCACCGCTGCATGTAGCACAGATCACCGCACTGGCGACCGAAGGCGCCTATGACAACGTGGTGTTTCACCGCGTCATTGACGGCTTCATGGCCCAGACCGGCGACGTGTCGAATGGCAAGGCTGGCGGCGATTTGTCGATGGCCGGCATGGGCGGCTCCAGCCTGCCCGACATTCCGGCCGAGTTCAGCACAGACCTCAGCTTCCAGCGCGGCGTCGTCGGGATGGCCAGGGCGCAGGCCCCCAACAGCGCGAACAGCCAGTTCTTCATCATGTTCGCGCCGGGCGAGTTTCTGGATGGCCAGTACACCATCGTCGGAAACGTCGTGTCGGGGATGGAGGTGGTCGACGCTATCCAACGTGGCGAGCCGCCCGGAACCCCCGACGTGATGACCAAGGTCACCGTCCAACCCTGAATATGGGCCCAACCGGAAAAAGAGAGGGGGCCGCGAGGCCCCCTTTTGTCATCTGAGCGGGACTTCCGCCACCTTGTCGCGAAAGTCTTCCTGCGGCTTTGCACCAAACATCGCCTTGATCCCCGCCAGCAGTGACGAGGCGTTTTCCCAGATCTCGGCGTTGTCGAGGTCCATCCGCAGCAGAGCGATGTCGGGGTCGTCCTTGCCGTCATACCAGGCCGCGACAAACGGGTTCCACAGCCGGTCTATCATTGCCCGGTCGGTCACCTTGGTCAGCCGCCCTTCGATCCGTGCGAAAAGGTCATGGCCCTTGGCCACGAATGTCGCCGTCGCGGCGCCGGCCCCTGCGCGGGCAATCTCGCTGTGCTGACTGGTGAAGAACCATAGCGGGCCATGGTTCTCATCGCCGTCGATTTGTGCAGTCATCGGCCTTGCGGGCGCCTGATTGTCGGCGGTCCCAAGCATCACCGTCCGCTCCGAGCGCAGACCCGCCCAGAGCTTCGTTTCCAGTTCCTCAGGTGTCGGCATCGCTTTTCCTCCGTTTCGGTTGCGAAACGGAAACTTTCATTCAAGGCGACGGGTTCCCCGCAGCGACGATGTGTCAGCCCAGCACGACCAGAGCGTGCCGTTTCTTGCCCGCGGTCAGCTTCAGCGGCTCGATCAGATGCTCTGCGCCATACCGCAGACCCACGTCGGTGACGATCTCGTCATTTACCCGCGCGCCGCCTTCCGTGATCAGCCGCTTGGCATCCTTGCCGCTGGCCACCAGCCCGGCCCGCACGAACAACTGCACTATCCCCACACCCCCCGACAGTTCAGAAGCCTCCAGCGCTACGGTCGGCAGGTCCTC
>Ga0105045_10000159_pt1 | contig 41297 bp, 32 predicted proteins | sample MAT02_FD_78089 | JGI IMG/M metagenome (GOLD analysis project Ga0105045, IMG submission 78089) | Freshwater microbial communities from Lake Fryxell liftoff mats and glacier meltwater in Antarctica - MAT-02 (megahit assembly) | ecosystem: Environmental > Aquatic > Freshwater > Ice > Liftoff...
CAGGGCCGGTCTGGGCGAGTGGGAAGACGGTTACGCAGGAGCGATTTCCGGCCCGCCCAGCAGCGGCGGTGAGATCGGCCGCGGCGAAGTCGTCGCGGGCTGCGAAAGCGGCGCCACCGGCAGAGCCGGCATGTCGAGTGGCGGCCGCGGCGGAAGTTCTTTTCCGGCCTTGAGCAGCAGGATGTCGTCACGCGTGAGCGTCTCGCGCTCGAGCAACTGCGTGGCCACGATATCGAGCAGTGAGCGGTTCTCGGTGAGCACCGCAACGGCCCGTGCATGCGCCTCGGTCACCACGCGCTTCACCTCTGCGTCCACCAGTTGCGCCGTCTGCTCGGACACTTCCCGACGCGACTGGATATCGCGACCCAGAAAGAGCTCCTGCTCGTTATCACCCACGAGGATGGGTCCGATGGTGTCGGAGAGCCCCCACTGCGTGACATAACGCCGCGCAATGCCAGTGGCCTGCTGAATGTCGCTGGCCGCGCCGGTGGTCACCCGATTGTGCCCGAACACGATTTCTTCCGCCGCCCGGCCGCCATAAGCCATCACGAGACGTGCCTCGAGCTGTTCACGCGTGACGGACACGCGATCGTCTTCCGGCAGTGTAAAGGCGATGCCAAGCGCGCGACCACGAGGCACGATAGTGACCTTATGCAGCGGATCGTTGCCGTACACCATCATGGCACAGACGGCGTGCCCGGCCTCGTGGAATGCGGTGAGCCGACGCTCATCGTCCTTCATCACCAGCGACTTCCGCTCGGCGCCGAGCATGACGCGATCCTTCGCTTCTTCCAGATCGCTCATGTAGATCTTGTCGTGCCCCTTTCGCGCGGCCAGGAGCGCGCCTTCGTTGACCAGATTCGCGAGGTCCGCGCCGGCCATACCCGGAGTCCCGCGCGCCAGCGAGAGCACGCTGACATCATCAGCCTGCGGCTTGTTGCGCAGGTGCACCTTGAGGATGCCCTCACGACCCCGAAGGTCGGGGGCGTCCACCACGATCTGCCGGTCGAAACGTCCGGGACGCAGAAGCGCGGGATCCAGCACGTCGGGGCGGTTCGTGGCCGCGATGAGGATCACGCCATCGTTGGACTCAAAACCGTCCATCTCCACGAGGAGCTGATTGAGCGTCTGTTCGCGCTCGTCGTGTCCGCCACCCATGCCGGAGCCGCGATGGCGACCCACCGCATCGATTTCATCGATGAAGATGATACAGGGCGCCTGCGCCTTACCCTGTTCGAACAGGTCACGGACGCGCGAGGCGCCCACGCCCACGAACATTTCGACGAAGTCGGAGCCCGACATCGAGAAGAACGGACGTCCTGCTTCACCAGCCACCGCCTTGGCCAGCAGCGTTTTACCCGTACCCGGCGGGCCCACCAAGAGCGCGCCCTTGGGCAGACGTCCGCCGAGTTTGGTGAACTTCTGGGGATCCTTGAGGAACTCGATGATCTCCTGCAGTTCCACCTTGGCTTCGTCGGCGCCGGCCACATCGGCGAAGGTGATCTTCGGCGTATCGCCGCTGAGCAGCTTTGCCTTACTCTTGCCGAACGAGAACGCCTTGTTGCCACCCGACTGCATCTGCCGGAACAGGAAGATCCAGAAGCCGATGAGCAGCACGTACGGCAGAATCGTGATGAGCAGGCTGCCGAAGTTGGCCCGCGGCTCAGCCGCCGACGTGATCACGCCTCGCGCATGGAGCAGCTTCTGCTCTTCTGCGGCGGCGCCCTGCACGAGGCGCACCACAAACTTGTTCGCCTCGCGGTTGTTCACTCTGACCGGCTGATTGAACTGGCCCGCCAGCACGTTGTCGGTCTGAAAACTCGCCGACTTGATGTTGCCGACTTCGAGTTGCTGGCGATACGTGGAGTAATTGAGCTCCGGCGCCTGCGTCTCGCGCCCGCTGTTGAAGTTGAGGAACGCGACCGGAATCAGGATCACGAGGATCCAGAACGAGACCGTCTTGGAGATGCGACTCCAATTCTGCGGCTTCTTGGGCGAGGGCGTCATGTTTGGTGCCATGTGAGGACCGCCTTACTGCAGGCTGGCGACATACGGGAGATGCCGGAAATTTTCCGCATGATCTAATCCGTAGCCGACAAGGAATTCGTGCGGCGCATCGAACCCGATGAACCGCGTGGGATGCTGGAGCTCGGTCGCGATGTGCTTGTGCAACAGCGCGCAGATCTCCAACGACTTCGGCTTGCGCTCACCAAGGAGATCAATGAGCCGGTTGAGGGTACGCCCGGAATCTACGATGTCTTCCACAAGTAGAATGTGCTTACCCTCCAATTCCGTTTCCGGATCGTACAGTAATCGGACAACGCCGCTGGATTCCATGGCATCGCCGTATGAGGACGCGACCAGAAAGTCTACCTGCAGCGGCCGGGCGATGTGCCGCACCAGATCGCTGAGAAAGATAAAACTGCCCTTGAGCAATCCGAGGACGAGCAGGTCACCGTCGGGATACGCCGCCGTGATCTCGGCGCCCAACTCGCGAACCCGGGCACCAATGGTGTCCACGTCGTAGACGATACGCCTCACGGCTCGGCCGTCGAGGCGGGGATCCATCACCAACGGCGGTTGCTGCTCAGTCGAACTCGCGCTCACACCTGTACCAGATCAGTGCCGGCCGACCGGGCCGGGACGGCGCCGCGAGACTGCGGCACACCCCAGGAACCCACAAGAGCACATCGTGCTGCAGGACCACCGGCCACGCCGGACGGTCCACCACGGGAACCTGTGCTTCTGCAAAATACCGCGTCACGCGTCGCCCTGCTGGTGCACCGGCGGTTTTTATCCGATCACCGGCCTGCCACGCCCTGATCGTCACGTGTCCGCGCACCGGAATGGGCATGCTCCACGCGTCCGGATCGGCCGGTGGCGCCACCAGCCGCCGCCATCGCCACCCCCCGATCCGTGGCGGCAAGGCATCGGCGCTACCGGTCCACGCAGAAAGCGCGACGAGCCCGGGGTTCGGAGCGCGCCGCACCTCGAAGTACTCACGCCCCGCCGAATCGCCTGCTCGCAGTACCGTGGCGCCGCCGGACAGCGTGATATACGCGCCGCGGCGGTTGCTATCAGTAAACCGCAGCAAGGCTTGCGTTCCCCGCGCGTCGACGACCACGCCGGCGCGCGCGCAGATGGCCGGCCAGAGCACGGCGCGCACGCTGGGCGCCTGGCCCTGCACCGCCGCCGCCGGCACACGCACCGCCCCCGATCCAGCCAGTCCCACCCCGCGGTCGGTCACCAGCGTCTCGACGTCGCGCCGCCACGCCGCCGCCCGCTCCGCCAGCGCCAGCATCGCCTCCGAGAAGCCCGGATGCGCCGCCTCAAGCGCGGGGAGCAGCTGATGCCGCACCCGCCCGCGCAGGTAGTCGCTGGAGGCGTTCATGGGGTCTTCCAGGTACGCTAACCCCTCCATGTCCACCCATCGCGCCACCTCGGCGCGCGATACGCCCAGCCACGGCCGGACCACCGGCGACGGCGCCGCCAGCGCTGCCAGCCCCCGCGCGCCGGTGCCCCGTAACTCGCGCATCACCACGGTTTCCAACTGATCGTCGCGGGTGTGGGCCGTGGCCACCCGCGCCTTGTACGCCCGCGCTACCCGCCGCAGAAAACTCCAGCGGGCCGCCCGCCACGCTGCTTCCGACACGCCTCGCGTGCGGGATCGCTCGCGCACGACGCTCAGTCCCAACCGACGGGCCTCGGCGGCCACCAGGCTGGCCGCATCGGTGGCGTAACCGCCCGTGGCATGATCAAACGTGGCCACCACGGCCAGTCGCTCGGGGGCCCAGCGGACCATGGCGTGCAGGAGCCCCATGGAGTCACGCCCGCCAGAAATCGCCAACACCAACTTCCCGGTCACAGGCGCCAGCGCCACTTCCATAGCTGCCCGTAACAACGCGGCGGTTGGGATCCGATCTTCGACCAGTTCCTCGGTGGGCACGTCCGATGCCAAGACTCCGTTCATATAGGACGAATGGCGATGGAAGCCGGTGCCGTCAACACCCCTACCTTCCACCGGCGTTCTCGACTACTCTTGGGAACACGTCGTTTTATGGTTCGCCGCACTTCGCGATCGGAGACTAGCTGTGGAATCTCACGGAACACTGGGCACTATCTGGGCCTCAATCGGCATGACGGCGTACTACACGGCGCTCATCTGGATCAACATCCTGCTGGTGCTGTTTCTGTCGCCGCTGTTCATGATCCCGCTCACGTGGTTGCAGGATAGCCGCAAGAAGGCGTAAGACGTCGTACGCTGGCCATAGCGGTCTGCGGCGTTCATGCGGGTACGGCAACGGGGGCGATCACTGTGGTGATCGCCCCCGTATGTCATTCCACGCACGAAATCCTGACGGCCTTACGCAGGCTCCGAGGACGCGCGCGGAACCCGCATCAATTCGTTCCGGGTCAGCACCACCGCATCGCCGAGCGCCGTACGCCGGCCGGTCAGATCGCTAAGGTCACTGCCGTGATAGGCCTCCTCACCATGCTCCACGAGATCGATACCCTGCACTTCCGTGGCCACCGGCACCCGTAAGGGCATGATCGCCTTCAGCGCGGTCAGAATCAGCCAGCTCGAGATCGCCGCGAACGTAATCGTGGCCACCACGGCCAGCAATTGCACGCCAACAAGTGCCGCGTTGCCGGCCAGCAGCCCGTCGGCACCATTGGGATTCACGGTTTTGGTCGCAAACACGCCGGTGAGCAGCGCGCCCATGATACCGGCCACCCCGTGACAGGCGAAGACGTCGAGCGTGTCATCGAGGCGCGTGGTGGCACGGTAATGTAGGGCGAAGAACGAACAGGGCGCGGCGAGCACGCCAATCGCGAGCGCCGACAGCGGCGTCACGAAGCCCGCCGCAGGCGTGATGGCCACCAACCCGACTACCGCGCCCGTGGCGGCCCCGACTGCCGTGGCCCGACCGCCCTTGAGCGCCTCCAAACTTATCCAGGTGATGAGACCGGCCGCCGCGGCGGCGTGGGTGGTCATGAGGGCATTGGCCGCGATACCGTCAGCGGCGAGCGCTGAGCCGGCGTTGAAGCCGAACCAGCCCACCCACAGCAAGCCCGCACCGAGCAGCGCGAAGGGCACGTTGTGGGGCACCGTGGGCACGCGCTTGAAGTCACGACGGGGGCCAAGCACCAGCGCGAGCACCACGGCGGTCGTCCCCGCACTGATGTGCACCACCGTGCCGCCGGCGAAATCGAGCGCGCCGAGCACGCGCAGCCAGCCGCCGTCGCCCCACACCCAGTGCGCCAGCGGATCGTAGACGAGCGTGGTCCAGATGGCGCCGAACAGCAGGAACGCGCCAAAGCGCATCCGATCGATGATTGCGCCCGAGAACAACGCGACGGTGACTCCCGCGAACATCGCCTGGAAGGCCGCGAACAGCACGTGCGGCAATGCGCCGGCGTAGGTGGGATTCGGCGTGGCGGTCACCCCCGCAAAGCCCAGGAACTCCAGGCCGCCAATCCAGTTGGAGCCGGGGCTGAAGGCGAGGCTGTAGCCGAAGAGCACCCACTGCACGGTCACTATCGCAAAGGCACCGAGGCTCATGAGCATGGTGTTGAGCGCCGACTTGCTCTTCACCAAGCCGCCATAGAAGAACGCGAGCCCCGGCACCATCAGCGCCACGAGGGCGGTGCTGACCATCACCCACGCGGTGTCACCCGACGAAATGGCCGGTACTTCCGCGGCCTGCAACAGCCACGCCCCCGCAGCGGAAACAACGCTCATCGCAGATCCTCCGCGCGCACGATCGGCATTTCCAGTTGGGTCATGCGCATGACCTCATCGGCGTTCACGGCAGTGAGCGCCGAGTTGTCGCGTTCACCGGTGCGGATGCGAACGGTGTGATCGAGTGGCATGACGAAGATCTTGCCGTCACCGACGTCTCCGGTGCGCGCGCCGTCGCAGATCGCGTCGATGGTGCGCTCCACGAACTCCTCGGAGCAGGCGATCTCGAGTCGGACCTTCTCGTGAAACTCGAGCACCACGGACTCCCCGCGGTACTGCTGCACGACATCGCGCTCGCCGCCATGGCCGCTGACGCGGGAGAGCGTCATGCCGGTCACGCCAACCTGGAATAATGCGCGTTTGACATCCGCCAACACTTCTGGACGGATGATGGCAACGATGAGCTTCATACTTATGGGGACGGAGGGCGGTCAGCGGGGTCGACCAGCTCGGATGATCGGACGATAATAATCAAAGGACCCGCCTCTGGCGCGAAATGGCCGCGTCGCCGAGACTGGAGGGCATGACAACAGCCACGCGCGGCACCATCCCCATCCTCGTGGGGCCCGAATACGAGGATTTGGAGGTCTGGTATCCCAAGCTCCGCCTGGAAGAGGCAGGCTACCACACACCACTGATCGGTGCCGGCGCCACGCACTACCACGGCAAGTGGGGCTATCCGGCGGCTATGGACGGGCAGATCGGCGATCTGCAGGCGTCCACGCTCCGCGGGGTGGTTCTGCCGGGTGGCTGGGCGCCCGACAAGCTGCGGCGCGATCCGGCGGTATTGGTGCTGGTGCGCGAGGTATTCGCGCAGGGCGGCATGGTCGCCACCATATGCCACGGCCCGTGGATTGCCATTTCCGCAGGCATTGTCCGTGGCAAACGCTGCACCGGCTCGCTGGGCATCAAGGACGATTTGCTGAACGCGGGTGCCGTGTGGGTGGACGAGCCCGCAGTAATTGACGGGAATCTGGTGAGTGCGCGGGTGCCCAAGGATTTGCCGGCGTTTGGGGTGGCGATGCTGGAGGTGCTGGGAATGGTATCAGTGAGAGTCTGAGTTCAATGTCCCCCGAATCCTCACAGGGTTCAGCCGGTCGAGTCTGCGCCAGCCCCGATGGCACCGTCAGGCCCAAACGCGGGGCGGCTGGTGGTGTCCACCGATCAGAACTCGTGCAGCGGCGTAATCACCGGAGCGCCGCTCGCTGAAGTGTTGATCAACGGCGCACCGCAGGCGCGATTCACGCTCCTGCTGGATGCCGTGCGCCACTACGAGTTGGCGGCAGACAACGACAACGTGAGCACACGCATCAATAATGTCACCATCGGAACGTCGCGTGCGCTACGCGTCACCCTGTTCGCGGGGACACAGCCCACGCCGTTGAACGCGGACGGCTGCGGTCGCACTAGTCCAACGATTCGCGTCGGCACCACGCTGACGACGATCACCACGCTCGGCACGGCGCAACCGGCGGTGATGGCCGGACCGTCTCTTCGCGTGGATTCACCGGCATCGCGTGCGGCGGCAGTGTGGTTGTCGCTGGCACCGTGGAGCTAAACGAAGTGACACTGAGCAAGTCCCCCGGCGGCGCACGGCGCCGTCGGGGGACTGCACAATGCACGCCCGGCCGGGAAGTCTCAGCCCGCCTGATCAGCCGCGAACGTGTCGTACTGCCGACCCCGCCAACTCTTCGGCACACGCGCCGTGCTCAACGTGAGCCGCCACGCCGCCGCCACATCGGCCAGCCACGAAAACCAGAACGGCGCGCCCCGCTCGGCGTAGCTGCCCCGCAGCGCCGCCAGCAGCATGAGTCGTACGAACAACGCGGATGCGTTCACGAGCAGCAGCGCTTCGAGCAGTGACACGCTCGACGACTGTTGCAACGACGGGTTGCGCAGGTACACGAGCCCCAACCCCACCAATAGCGGCAACGGCAAAGCCTGCGCACTCCACACCAGTGCCACGTCCAACCAGCGGCGCCGCATGGGCGTGGCGTCTTTCAAATCAAAGCTGCGGCCCCATTCGCGCCACATCTCGCCCAATGACGCGTACGCGCTGACCTGAATAATGCGCGATCCGTCCAGGAAGCCCACGCGGGCGCCCTGTGCGGCCAGATGCCGCGCCAGCGTCACGTCGTCACAGAAGCTGGCCCGCGCGGGCGCATAGCCGCCGTTTCGCTCCAACAAGGCGCGACGCGCCACGAAGCATTGTCCGTTGGCGAGTACACGATCGGGCGGCGGCTGCGTGGCGCCGGCCGCACCGCAGCGATACACCAGCGTGGTGAGCATCGCCGGCTGCACGAACCGTTCGGCCGATGTCTGATCCCGAAATTGCGGCGAGAAGCTGGCCACGTCGTAGCCATCCTGCTCGACGGCGTCGATGACGGCGCCCACGAGCCCTGGCGCGGGCACGGTGTCGGCATCGATGCCGAGGACCCACTCGCCCTGCGCGTGGCGGAGGCCGGTTTCGAGGGCCCACACTTTGCCCACCCAGCCCGAGGGCAGCGGCTCGTCGGTGAGGAGGCGAATACGCGGATCACGCGCCGACGCCGCCTCCACCAGTTCGCGCGTACCGTCGGTAGAGCGGCTATCGACCACGAGCACCTCCAGCAGCGGCGCCTGCTGCGCCATGAGCCCCTGCAAGCACGGCCCGATGCGCTTCGCTTCGTTGAGCGTGGCCACAATGACGGTAACCGTGGTGTCGGTGCGGGGCGTGGTGCGCGGCGCGATGGGTGGGCGGCGTGTGCGTCCCGGTGCGAGACGCGCCAGCAGCAGGAGCAGCAGCGGTAACTGAACGGCGAGCAACACGAGGCCAGCCACGTGCACGACGTCGAAGGTCATGTTCATGGCTGGGCTCGCAAGCGCGGCTCGGTGGCCGTGAGTGGCTCGGTACGCGCGAGTTCGGCCACCGCGCGTGCCATCCCGGGGAACAGGACCAAGTGTGCCGGATACATCGCGTACCAGTAAAGGAGTCCAAGAAGACCGCGCGGTGCAAACAGCGCGGTCTGAATGAGTCGTGTGCCCTGCCCTTCCGGCACCGCCGTGAACTGCAGCCACGCCAACCCCGGCACGCGCATTTCTGCGCGCAGCCGTAATAGCCGAGGCCGCTCAACGAGTTCTACCCGCCAGAAATCTACTGCCTCCCCCACGTACAACCATGCCGGATCGCGCCGTCCCCGTCGCAGCCCCGGCCCGCCCACCAGGCGGTCGAGAAAGCCGCGCACTTTCCAGAGCCAGTTCCACGCCAGCCACCCCTGGTCGCCCCCCAAGCGGCAAAAGGCACGAAAGACTTGATCCGGCTGGGCGTCCACATAGATGGTGCGTGTCTCCTCGAGCACGCCCTCGCGGTCGCGCAGTTCGTACGAGGTGGATTCACCCAAGGCATCGCTCCAGCGCGACTCCACCGCATGCTCCGACAGTCGCACCAGCGCCCGCTCCACGGCCGTGCGGTAGCCCATGGGTCGGATCTCGGGAAAGAGCGCTCGCGCCTTGGTGGTGTCCGCCAGGACGGGATGCGCGATCCCTTCAATGAGCGGCTGGGCCAAGCGACGGGGAATGGGCGTAATGCGGTCCACCCAGAGCGCCGCGAGAGCGGGGGCCAATACGGGGACCGCCAAAATCGTACGGCGCAGCCCACGGATTTTGGCGTAGCCCTGCAACATGTCACGGAAGGAGAGCACATCGGCGCCGCCAATGTCCACGATGCCAGCGGCCTCGATCTCGCGTGCTCGGACCAAATACGTGAGCACATCGCGCACGGCGATCGGCTGGACACTGTTGGTGATCCAGCGCGGTGCGAGCATGAACGGCAAGCGTTCGGCGAGATAGCGCACCATCTCGAAGGACGCCGAGCCCGAGCCAACGATAGGTCCGGCCCGAAACTCCGTGGTGGGGAGTCCGCCGCGCAAAATGGCCCCTGTTTCTCCGCGACTCTGCAGGTGGCGGCTGACGTTCTCCCCCTCGGGCACCAGCCCGCCGAGGTAGATACAGTGGCGCAAATCACGCCCCGCGTGGACGAAGTTGCGCGCGGCGATCCGATCACGCTCAGCGAAGTCGTCGGCGTGCGTCATGGAATGCACGAGGTAATACGACTGGTCCGCGCCATCGAGCGCACGTTCCACCGACGCCGCATCGAACAGATCGCCGGTCACGACGTCCACATCGTGCTCCCACCAACGGCCTCGGATCCGGCGCGCGTCGCGCACCAAGAGCCGCACGGGTACACCGCGCTCGACGAGCCGCGAGACCAGTCGGCCGCCGATGTAACCCGTAGCCCCCGTAACGAGGACGGTCATGAGGTGGGCGCGTTCATGTCAGAACAGTGGTGACAAAAGGGATCGGCCGCGAGGGCTGGCGCGACTCGGGTTCGGGGCGCACGATTCGCTTTCGATTCGCGCACGCGAGCGCGAGCGGTGGGGAGCCTCCTGACCGTACGCCGCATGCCCTACGCCACGTTCCCGCCTGCCTATGTCGCACGCCACGCCGTCTCCCGGCCCCCTTTTGCTCCACTGGTGGCAGCGCCTCGCGGCCATGCCCTTCGGGCCGCAGCTGTTCAGCTGGGCGGTGGGGCGCATGGCGCCGTACACCGGCACCGTCGGCGGACGCTTCGAGGAGGTGCACGTGGGATACGCGCGGGTGTCGCTGCGCGACCGGAAAGCGGTGCGGAATCATCTGGCGAGTGTTCACGCAGTGGCCTTGGTAAATCTAGCGGAAATGACCAGCGGCGTGGCGCTGATGACGGCCCTGCCACCCGGAATCCGCGGTATCGTGACCTCGCTGAGTGTGGCCTACCTCAAGAAAGCGCGCGGCACGCTGCGCTGCACTACCACCGCCACGCCACCCGGCCAGATCACCGCGCCATGCGATCACACGGTCGTGGCGGAGATTACCGATGCCGCCGGCGACCTGGTGGCGCGGTGCGAGGTGCAGTGGCGCCTCTCCCCTCCCGCGCCTCGCTCATGACGCCGGCACGCTTCGATACGCCACTCACGCGTCATGCGCACATCCGCATTCCGCTCATCTGCGGCCCGATGTATCCGTGCAGCAATCCGGAATTGGTGGCGGCGGTGAGCAAGGCTGGCGGTCTTGGCATTGTGCAGCCGATTTCGCTGACGTACGTGCACGGCCATGACTACCGCGCGGGGCTTCGGCTTATTCGTGAACTCAGCGGCGGCGCACCGATCGGACTGAACGCGCTCATCGAGGCGTCCTCCAAGACGTACCATAATCGCATGGTGCGCTGGGTGGAGATCGCGCTGGAGGAAGGGGTACGCTTCTTCCTCACCTCGTTAGGCAACCCGCGCTGGGTGGCCGACATGGCGCACGCAGTTGGGGGCGTGGTGTACCACGACATCACCGAGCGCAAATGGGCCGAAAAAGGACGTGACGGCGGCGTGGATGGCTTGGTGGCGGTAAACCGCGAGGCAGGCGGGCACGCCGGATCTCGCGATCCGCGCGCGCTGCTCAATGAAGTGGCGCCGCTCGGGCTGCCGGTGGTCGCGGCCGGTGGCGTGGGAGCGCCGGCGCAGTTTCATGCGCTGCTCGCGATGGGTTACGCGGGTGTCCAGTTAGGCACCCGCTTCATTGCCACTACGGAGTGCAATTCCGACCACGCGTACAAGCAGGCCATCGTAAAGGCGACCGCGCAGGATGTGGTGCTCACGGAACGACTCACCGGCATCCCAGTGTCTGTGTTGCGCACTCCCTATGTAGAAAAGCTCGGTACCACCGTCGGACCAATCTCGCGCTGGATGTTCCGCGGCCGCAAAACAAAACACTGGATCCGTACGTTTTACGCGCTGCGGTCATTGCGTCAGCTCAAACGATCCAGCGTCGACGGGGCCAATCAAGACTACTGGCAAGCCGGCCGCAGCGTGGATGCGATCCATGACATTCGCTCGGCGGCAGATATCGTACGAGAATTCGGAGAGGCGCCATGACGCGACATCTGCTGTGGGCATTGCTTACGCTAATCGGGCTACCACTCAGCATCGCGGCCCAATCGCAAGATGCGGCCGCGCTGCGCGTCCCGGGCCTGCAAGCCACCGTCACGCTCACGCGCGACTCGGCGGGCATCATGCACATCCGCGCACAGAACGAGCATGATCTGTTCTTCGCGCAAGGCTACAGCGCAGCGCGCGACCGGCTCTTTCAGTTGGAGTTGTGGCGACGGCAGGCCACCGGCACGATGGCGGAGGTGCTTGGCCCGCGATGGATCGCGCGCGACCGCGCGGCGCGATTGATGCGCTATCGCGGCGCCATGGATACCGAACTCGCGCACTACCATCCGCGCGGCGCGCCGATCATCGGTGCATTCGTGGACGGTATCAACGCGTACGTGGCGCAGGTTCAGCAGAATCCGGCGCTGCTGCCGCCAGAGTTGCAGTGGTTGGGCATCTCGCCCGGGCGCTGGACGCCTGAGGTGGTGGTGTCGCGGCACAATGCGTTGGCCAGCAATGCGCGCGACGAAACGGTCACCGCACGTGCGGTGCGCCTGCTTGGGGAAGACGCCGTGCGACAGCGTCGCCGGTTTGAGCCCGAGCCGATGCCGGCACGACTGCGTGTGGATTCGCTCGTCGCACAACTGCTCGATGTTGCCGACGACGACATATTGCTGGCCGCGTACAGCGCGTCCAAGAACAGTCCGGTGTTCCGCGCCGACGAACTGTTGGCGAGCGTGCGGCGCGCGGACTCCGCGTTCGAGGGCTCGGCGTTGACGCCGCCGCCGTTCATCGACGCAACCTCGCGCGAGGCGGCGGATCGCTGGGAGAGCAACAACTGGGTCATCGCTGGCGCGCGCACTGCGAGTGGTAAACCCATCGTGGCCAATGATCCGCACCGCACGATTGCCGTACCGTCATTGCGATACATGGTGCATCTCACCGCACCGGGATGGGATGTCATCGGTGGTGGCGAGCCGGCCATTCCGGGCGTAGCCATTGGGCACAATGCGCACGGCGCGTGGGGGCTCACCATCTTCGGCATCGACACCGAGGACCTGTACACCTACGCCCTCTCGCCTACCGATACGCTGTCGTATTTGTATCAGGGGCAGCCCGAGACGATGCGGGTGGTCTACGACACCATCGTGGTGCGCGGACGCGCGCCGGAGCTGGTCACGCTGCTGTACACGCGTCACGGTCCGGTGCTCACGCTTAACGCCAGCGCGCGGGTTGCGGTCGCGCTCCGTGCGGCGTGGCTCGAACCGGGCGGCGCGCCGTATCTGGCGTCGTTGCGCCTCGATCAGGCGCGCACGTGGACGGAGGCCCGCGCGGCGCTGGCCTATGCGCACATGCCCACCCTCAATTGGGTATGGGCCGACACGAGCGGCGCCATCGGCTGGCAGACGGCGGGGATCGCGCCGGTGCGCAGCAACTGGGACGGCCTGGTGCCGGTGCCCGGCGACGGGCGCTTTGAGTGGAACGGATTTCTTCCCATCCCCGAGTTACCGCACGAATCGTCGCCAGCGCGCGGCTATGTGGGTACCGCCAATGCGTACAACGTGGCACCCACCTACGCGCGCCCCGATGCCATCGCGCGCACTTGGGCCGAGCCGTATCGGCACAACCGCCTGCAGGAGGTGCTGGATACGCTGAAAGGGGCCACACTACCGCAGATGATGGCGCTGCAGCATGATGAAACCGCTCTTGCTGCACGTGCGCTGGTGCCGTTGTTGCGGAACATCGAGTTTACCACGGCTCGCGCCAGGGCGGCACGCGACACGCTGCTGGCGTGGAATGGCGTGCTGGATGTCAACTCGCACGGCGCGGCGCTCTACGCGCTCTGGGAGCGGCGGTTAGCTTCGCACACCGCCAGCATCGTGCTGCCGCTGATGGCCCGCCCCGTGATGCGCACCGTACCACTGACTCACGTGGTGCGCTGGCTCACGGCGCCCGACTCACTGCTGGGTGAACGTCCTGAAGTCACTCGCGACTTCATTTTGTTCCGCGCGTTGAACGAAACCGTGAGCGATCTCGTGACACGCTTCGGCGCCGACATCAGTACGTGGCGCTACGGCGACGAGAAGCTGCATCACGCCCGCATCGCCCATCCGCTGGATCGGTTCGTACACGATTCGCTCTCGCGCTGGCTCTCCCCCGGCCCGTTGCCGCGCGGCGGCTACGCCAACACACTCAATGCCACCGGCAATAGCGACAATCAGACCGCCGGCGCGAGCTTCCGCGTCGTCATGGATCTCGCCGACTGGGATGCCGCCATGGTTACCAATACCCCCGGCCAGAGCGGTGATCCGCGCAGTCCGCTTTATCGCAGCCTCTTCCCCGCATGGGCGGCAGGGCGCTTTGTTCCTCTGCCGTACTCCCCGGCGGCGATCCGCCGACAGACCCTGTTGGTCGAAACCATCACCCCATGATTCCCCGGAGCCCGCCATGCTAACGTCCCGATTGTCGCTCGCGCTACTCACTGTTGTCGCTGCATCGGCGGCCGTACCCACCAACGCCGAGGCCCCGCAGGCCACGATGTCGTTCTTCCTCACCAGCGTCGGCATGGGTGACGGCGCCAAACTGGGCGGGCTGGATGGCGCCGACAAGCATTGCTCCACGCTGGCCGAAGCGGCCGACGTGCGCGGGAAGACCTGGCACGCCTACCTCACCCAACAGGCGCTCGACGGCAAGTCGGCGGTGAACGCGCGTGACCGTATTGGCAAAGGGCCGTGGATGAACGCCAAGGGCGTGGTGGTCGCCACCAGCGTAGCGGATCTGCACAGCGACAACAACAAGCTGTCGAAGGAAAACAGCATGACCGAAAAGGGCGCGCTGGTGAATGGTCGTGGTGATACACCAAACGAGCATGACATTCTTACCGGCGCGCAGCTCGATGGGACCGTGTCGTCTGACACCACCGATACCACCTGCCACAACTGGACCAGCAACGGCACCGGCGCCGCGCTCGTGGGCCATCACGACCGGCAGGGAGGCGGTGCCAACCCCACGTCGTGGAGCACCGCCCACCCCTCCCGCGGCTGTAGCCAGGACAACCTGAAGGCCAGCGGCGGCGCCGGTTTGTTTTACTGCTTCGCGATCTAGTCGGTCACGGCTACTTCTTGAGCCAGTGATTAAACCACTGCTGTAAGCGGCCCAGACGATCCACCAGCAACCACGGCTCCCCAGTACGCGACAGGTCGTGGTTGCTGCGCGGATAGCGCACGAGCTCCACCGGTACCCCCTGCTTCTTGAGCGACATAAACCAGATCTCCGCACTGCCCATTGGCGTGCGGTGATCTTCTTCACTCTGCACGATCAGCGTGGGCGTCTTCACCTTGTTCACGTAGCGAATCGGCGAGAGCGTGTCGTACAATGCCTGATTGTCCCATGGCTTGCCGTAGAACTCAAACTCTGTCAGACCCTGCGCATCACTCGCGCCGTACCAGTACGTCCAGTCGGTGATGGTGCGGTCGGTTTCGATGGCCTTGAAGCGATCGGTCTTGGTGGCCATCCACGTGGTCATGAAGCCGCCGTACGAGCCACCGGTCGCGCCCATGCGCGTGCTGTCTACATCCGAGCGCGCCGCCGCGATGTCTACGGCCTTCATGAGATCGTCGTAGTCTTCCATGCCCCAGCGCCCGCGCGTGCTGTACGTGAAGTCTGCGCCATAGCCGCTGGAGCCGCGCGGGTTGGTGAAGAGCACGAACATGCCCTGCGACGCGAGACTCTGGAACTCGTCGAACCAGCCTTCGCCGTACGCGGAATGCGGGCCGCCGTGAATGTAGAACACCAGCGGATATTTTTTTCCGGACTCATAGCCGTACGGCTTCATCAGCCAACCTTCGATTTCGAGATCACCCACGCTCTTGTAGGTAAACCGTTCGGCATCGCTGAAGGCCACCTCCTGCGTCAGCGCCTCGTTGAAGCGCGTGAGCTGCGTTTCGCCCGTGCCATCGGTATTGGCCATGAACAGCTCCGTGGGCTTGGTCTGCGACGTGGCCACAAACGCCACGCGCTTGCCCGCGGCATCGTACGAGGCGCCGCGCAGTTGGCGACGACCACCGATGAGTTCACGCGGCGCGCGCTTGCCAGTGAGATCGGCGCGCAATAACGCGGAGCGTCCTCCGATGTCGGCGCTAAACTGAATGCCGCCCACCGTGAGCCAATCCATGCCTGACGGCTCGTACCGCCAATCGCCAAGCAGGTTGCGCGGGGTGCCGCCGGCGAGGTCGATCACGTAAATACGCGCCGACTTCGTGCGCGCGGGACGACCGACAAACGCCAACTGCTTGCTGTCGGGCGACCAGGTGAGCTCTGATTCCGCGCCCAGCCACTCCGTGACCTTGCGCGGCGTACCACCGTTCGTGCTTACCACGTAGATGTCGCTGTCGTTGCGATTGGCTTCGTCGCGCACTTTGTCATACGGCAGCTTGGCGATGGCCTCACGCTCCATCTCCACGACGGAGTCTGCGCGCAATTGCGACTCGGCGATGAACGCCACCCACTGCCCATCCGGAGACACCGACGGCGCGCGGTGTGAGTACATGGTGCTGGTCAGCACAGTCTTGGCGGTGTCACCAACCATCTGCTTCACCAGCTGCGTCGGTCGCCAGCTGCGCGGAATGCGCCGTCCGGGTACGAAGCCGGTACCGTTGTTCTTGTAGGTCATGTCTACCACGTGACGGCCATCAAAGCGCGCCGCGTCGGTAGGCTTCGTGATGGCGTCGAGCGGCGGACGTGCCATCGGCTGCATGCGCGCGAACGGATCGGCGCCGTTGGGCGGCGTGGTGTCCATACGCGCGGACTCGGTGAACACTGCGAACCGTCCGTCGCGCGGCATCGAGCCCGACGGATACGTGAGCATCTGCGTCGCTTCGCCCCCCGGCTGATCCAGTCGAATACCCCATGTGTTGCCGGTGCCGCCTGCACGCGGCGACGTGAAGAACAGGTACTTGCCGTCGGCCGACCAGCGCGGATTGCTGCTCTCCGTATTGGGCGTGGTCCACCGCTGTGGCTCACCACCGGCGGTGTTGACCACCCACACTTCGCTGTGGCGCTTGTTATCGGCCTCCACGGCCTTGGTCACCGTCATCGCCACGCGCTTTCCGTCGGGGGACATGGCGGGTGCAGTGACGGAGATCACACGATACCAGTCTGCGAGCGTCATCGCGCGCGGCGCGCGTTCGGGCTGGGCCGACGCTGCAGAGGCAACCGCGAGTGACAGCGACGCGATGAAGGACCAACGGATGCGATTGCTGGAGAATGCGCTACGGCGGGACAGAACCGTCATGGCAGGGGTCGGGTTGGGGCGGGAATCGCGGCGACCGCAGACTGCAGCGCGCGAGATGTTGTATCGTCGAAAGTTACCGTGAAGCGGAATTGCCTGCAGCGACACCTTGCTGAGCGCTGTGCATTGTCATAGCATGAAGGTGAATGCGGAGGAGCGGCCGCATCGCCCGTTGTTCAACACTTTTTTCGAGGAGGTGATCATTTGTCAAGTTCCTTATCCTTTGCCGGCTCGGCCTGGGCACGCGATCTCCTGATCGACGCCCGGTAGTTCGGGTTTCCGGTTCGGGATCGTTCCGAGCCGGCAGGGAGTCAGAAGGGCCGCCGCGAGAGATCGCGGCGGCCCTTCGTTGTATGGCGTTGGGCCAGTCGGCTGGGTTCCCGCGGCTTGTGCGGCACAGATTCGTGGTGTTGCTGTAAAAATCCCTGGTCAGGCAGTTCCGCCGACCTTCCCGACGAAAAGTACCCTCAGAAGCGCTCTACAAAACTGCGCCGACATGTTGCTGTTCCATCAGCGGCGCAGCGTCTCCAGCTTTGCATCCACCGCACGGAGCAGCGCATACGCCACCTCTACCGTGGCCCGATAGAACGTCGCGTCGATCTTGTCGGCATCGTCGCCCGGCTTGTGGTAGTCGGCGTGATCCTCCACGCCGAGGTACAGAAATGGAATGCCCTTGGCATGGAACGATGCATGATCGGAAGAGCGCGTCCAATCGTCGCCCGGCTTGAGATCCTTGGTGTCGTGGCCGTAGCGCACGGTCACACCGGCCTTGCTGGTGACCGGTTCGGCGATCGCTTTCAGCGCGGGCGTGTGTGACGTGCCTGCCACCCAGAGCGCCTTGCCATCCTGCCGGGCGATCATGTCGAGATTGAGATTGAACGCGATGCGCTCGAGCGGTACCGGGGGCGCGGCCACAAACGCACGCGATCCCTGCATCCCCGTTTCTTCCGCGTCAAAAAATGCCAGCACCACATCGTGCTGCGGTGGCTCGCGCAGCAACCGCTCGGCGATCAGCAATAACGCCACACATCCCGACGCGTCGTCGTCGGCTCCGTTGAACACTTCACCGTTCCGCACGCCGAGATGATCGTAGTGCGCGCTGAGCACCATCACCGGACCGTCGCGCCGCGTGCCGGGAATGCGCACCACCACGTTGGCACCCGCCGTATCGGTGCCCGTGCCACGCGCGGTGAGTTTGACGGGCACTTCAAACACGGCGCCAGCGGGCTGTGCGCCCATGGCGGTCAGCTCGCCAATAATCCAGCGGCGGGCGCGCGCCGCACCCACGCTACCCGCACGACGCCCTTCCATGGAATCGGCCGAAAGCGCACCAAGCCGCTGCATGAGCCGCGCCGTGATAGGATCGGATGTGGCGCTGCCCTGCGCGCTGAGCGACCCGCTGCCTGCCAGAAGCAGCGTCAGCATCGCGAGATATCCGGCCGTGCGATTTACCACGAGCGTTCACTCCCCGTCCAATCGAGAAAGGCCCCACTGCGATCCTTCGTCAGGCGATCAGTGACCGACAGCAATCCCAGCGCCGCTTCATCGATCGGCACAAGAAACGCCGGCCCGTCGGGGGTGACCGCGTAGTTGCCGGGGTTGCCCAGACACACCGTGATCCCTTCCTCCGCCAGATCATGCGCAAGCGCCAGCGTGAGCATGTGCAGCGCCGCCGCACTGGCACAAGTGGCGTAGTCGCCGCCTTGGCTCTTGCCACTCAGTGATCCCAACCAACTGCTGACCATCAGCACGCGCGCACCATCACCCTTGGCCAGCCACGGCAACAGCGTGCGTACCAGCAACACCTGTGAGACGGCATGGCGGCGGTAATGCTCCACCAGCCCGGTCCCGGACACCGTGGATAACTCCTGATCACGCGTGGCATCGACCAAACGCTCGTTCGGCCCCGGTTCGGCCGGTGCGATCACCAGCAAATCGAGCGAATCCGTCAGCGTCTCCAGCACAGGAATCGCATCTGCTACCGACGTGGCATCCGCCGGATCCAAAGCGAGCAGTTCAAGCCCCGAAAACTCCGCGCGCAGATCGGCGAGGATTGGCACCCGCGCCGGATTTCGCGACGCGGCGTAGACCTTGTCGCCACGTAACAACGCCTGCCGCACCAGTTCCACGCCCAGCGGCTTCCCTGCCCCCACCACCAGCACCCGACGCGGCGAGGGATGTACACCTAAACTCCTCATACAGTAGCTCCGATACTCGAGCTGGCGTTTCCGCCAATGACGGCAGCGACTGCGGCCACCGTGGCATCGATCTCCACCGGTCGGTTGGCGCGCGCGTAGTCGGCCTGATGTTGATGCAGATCCACGAGCATGCCGGGATCCTTGAGCACATGCCCAGTGAGTACGGCCACGACACGATCTCCGGGTAGGATAATGCCTTCTGCGACCAGTCGCTTCACACCCGCCACACTTGCTGCACTGGCGGGTTCGCACCCCACGCCGGCCGCATCGATGGTGACCTTGGCATCGATAATCTCTTCATCGCTGCATGCCATCACGAGGCCGTTGGTTTCGCGAATTGCACGCACTGCGCGATCCCAACTGGCGGGATCGCCAATACGAATGGCGGTGGCAATCGTCTCGGCTTGGACAGTATACCGCGTGCGAAAGTTTTCCGGGAACGCGCGCGCGAACGGCGCCGCACCCGCCGCCTGCACCGACACCAGACGCGGCATCTTCGTAATCAGCCCCAGTGCCTGCGCCTCGCGCAACGCCTTCCCAAAGGCGGCCGTGTTACCGAGGTTGCCCGCCGGAAGCACAATGAAATCGGGAGCGTCCCAGCCGAGCTGCTGCAGTAGTTCGAAGACGATGGTCTTCTGTCCTTCCACGCGCCACGGATTGATCGAATTGAGCAGGTAAATGCCCAATTCTTTCGACGCCTGCTGCGCCAGTCGCAGACAGTCGTCGAAATCGCCACGCACGAGTAATGTCTTCGCGCCGTATGCGAGGGTCTGCGCGAGCTTGCCAAGCGCGATCTTACCGGCCGGCACAAACACCAGCCCCGGAATACCAGCTTGTGCCGCGTACGAGGCCAACGCCGCCGAGGTGTTGCCGGTTGAGGCACACGCGACCGCGCGGGCCCCAATGCGCATGGCCTGCGTGGTGCCTGCGGTCATGCCGCGGTCCTTGAACGAACCGGTGGGATTGTGCCCCTCATGCTTGATCTGCAGCGTGTCGCAGCCTGTAAAGCGCGCCAGCGCCCCACGCATGAGCAGCGGCGTGTTCCCTTCCGGGTGACTCACAATCGCCGCGTCGGCGCCGGGCATCACCAGCGACTCAAAACGCCACACGCCCGAGGGATGGCCAAGGGGTCGGGCACAGCAATGCTGCGCAAAGCTGTACTGCAAGGCGGCACCCACCAGCGGCGCGCCCTCCGCATCCTGCGGCGCCCGATGAATGATCTCGAGCAGGCCACCGCATGTGACGCAATCGGGCGCCGGATTGAGTGCATCGAGCACCGCACCACAGGCGGCGCAGCGTTGCACACTCGCGCGCGGATCGGCGGGCGGCAAAAAGATGTCGTGCGCAGAAAACGCAGAGCTCATGCGGGCGAGAGCTGAAGAATATCGTTGAGGACACCAGCCGCGGTAACGGCCGGTCCGGCACCGGGGCCGGTGATCACCAGCGGATGATCGCGGTAGCGCATGGTGGTGAATACAATCTGGTTGTCGGTGCCGCGCAAACCTGCCAGCGGGTGCGACAGCGGGACGGCCTGCAATCCCACCGCTACGCGCTTAGGCGTCACGCGCAACACATAACGCAGCACACGCTGCTGCCGCGACGCTGCCGCTTGCCGCGTGGCCCATCCGGCATCCTGCGCCTCCAGCGACGCCAGGAACTTGCTGACCGACAACGAGGCATACGCCGCGGGCACCAGCGATTCCACGGTGACATCGGCGAGTTCGCCCGGAAAGCCCATCATGCGTGCGAGAATGAGCGCCTTTCGCGCCACGTCCATGCCCGAGAGATCGTCGCGCGGATCAGGCTCGGTGAACCCCAGCCGCATGGCCTCACGCAACGATTCGCTGAACGGCCGGCCTTTGCCAATCTCGGTGAGGAGAAAACCCAGCGTGCCCGACGTGCACCCTTCAATACGCAGCACCTTGTCGCCCGTCTCCACGAGCTTGGCATAGGAGTCCATCACCGGCAGCCCGGCCCCCACGGTCGTTTCGTGCAGCAATCGCGACCCATGCTGCGCCGCCAGCGCGCGCAGCGACTCCACCTCGCTGCGGGCCGCTGTCAGCGGGCGCTTGTTGGCCATCACGATGTCCATGTCAGCCTCGATCGCCGCACGGATGATCGGCAGCGTTTCGTCGGCCGTCACATCCACCAGCACGGGCCGCGCCAGCGCGTGCTTCGCGATGTACGTCACGGCATCACGCGCCGACGCGGCCTGCGCACCTTTCATGGTGGCGAGTGGCTGCCCCTTGGCCTTGGCATCCACGAACGCCGACAGCTGACGCGCCGACAGCCCCTCGGGCGCGAACACAAACCCGCTGCGATCGATCATCGCCACCACAGTGGGCTTTACCTTGCGCTTCACACGCGGCAGCATGCGCACAAGCTCACGCCCGATCTGCCCCACGCCCAAAAGCACGACATCCACGCGGGTATCCAGCCGCAGCCCGCCGCCGCCGATCTTGTCGAGCTGAAACTCCTCATGCACCGCCCGCGCCGCCGACTCCGCGTCACGCTCGGCGATCACCACCGAGATATTGAGCTCCGACGAGCCCTGCGCGATCGCCACCACGTTCACGTCGGCATCCGACAGCGCACGAAACATCCGTGCCGCAATTCCCGGTGAGCCCGCCATGCCAAGGCCCACCACGGCGAGCGTCGCCATGCCGCGTTGCACGTCCATCCCCTCCAGCTCGCGACGCGACAGCTCCAACGCAAACGCCTGTTCCAGCGCCGCGCGCGCCTCAGCGCCACGCTCAGCCGGCACGCACAGACAAATGGAATGCTCCGAGGACGCCTGCGAGATCACCGTCACCGAGATGTTCGCCTGGTGCAACGCGGCAAACGTGCGCGCCGCAATACCCGGCACGCCCAGCATGCCGTTGCCGGTCACGGTCACCAGCGCCTGCTGCCGCACGATCGAGAGCGCCTTGACCGGATAACGCTTGAGCGTGTGGCGCACGGAAATTTCGGTGCCGGGCGCGCCAGGATCAGCGAACGGCCGCACGAACACCGGCACCCGCACCCGCGCCAGCGGAATGAGCGCCCGCGGGTGCAACACCTTGGCCCCGTAGTACGCCAGCTCGGCCGCTTCACGCACGTTGAGTTGCGGCACTATGCGCGCATTCGGCACCAGCCGCGGATCCGTGGTCATCAGCCCCGGCACGTCTTTCCACAGCGTAATGCCTTCGGCACCTAACGATCGCCCCAGAACGGTAGCCGTGAGATCACTGCCGCCGCGGCCAAGAGTGACCATGGCGCCGTGGTCGCCCCCGCCGACGAAGCCCGGCACCACCGGCACGATGCGCTTTCGCAGCAGCGGGCGGAGCCGCGCGCGCACCAAACGATCGGTGGCGGGCAGATCCGGAAACGCATTACCGAATACGCCATCGGTGCAGATGAGCTCGGCGGCCTCCACGTACTCGGCCTTGACACCGTACGACACGAGACCGGCCACCATGAGCCTGGCCGAAAGCTGCTCACCGCGGACCACCAGAAAGTCTTTCGTGCGGGGCGTCAGCTCGCGCAGACTGGCCACCCCATGGGCGAGCGTCCGCAACTCACCGAACGCCGCGTCGAGCTCCTGCAGGATCGCTTTACGGGCGCGCACGGTACGCACCACCGCCTCGGCCACCTTCACATGGCGCTTCTGCAGGTGGGTGACCGCCAGATCCACCGCCGATTGATCGCCACCACGGGCTCGTTCGGCCAGTGCCAGTAACGCATCCGTCACCCCGGCCAACGCCGATACCACCGTGACGGTGCGCATGGGGGCGGCATCGGCCACGATCTTGATGGCGTGCAGCACCGCGCTGGCATCGGCGAGGGAGGCGCCCCCGAACTTGTAGACCTGCACGGAGGCGGCGGGGCGTGTGGTGGTGGCACGAGGTGATGGCATGCGGCGGCAAAAAGTTTAGTCGATTTGGGACGGGCGGTCCGAATCTACAGGTGCGGTGCTTTATAGTTGTCAGGGGAGAGTAGCCAGGCAAAGAAAGACTGTCCACACCCGTGCGCACCTGCGTAATTTCTCTTAGCAGTCGGCGGCCGTCTATTCCGGTGGTCGCCGCGTCACATCGTCCATGCCCCATGACCGCACCTGTCGTAGCGCCCACGATCCCTATCGCCCCCGAGGCGACGCCGCTTCCTCCCCGGTTGGCGGGACTGTGGCCGCTGGCCCAGAATCTCGCGTGGAGCTGGAATCGCGATGCACGGATGCTGTTCCGCGAAATCGACGAGAGCCTGTGGTCGCAACTTCGCCATAACCCCATTCGTCTGCTCCAGGTCGTTGCGCCGGAACGTCTGGCCATGCTGGCAGAGGATGCCGTGTTCTGCGCGCGTTACGATCGGGCCGTGCAATGGCTGGCTGCGGAGAAATCGGATGAGCACACGTGGTACGCCCGCACGTTCCCCGAACTGCGCGGACGCGCGGTAGCGTACTTCTGTGCGGAGTTCGGCATCCATAACTCGGTGCCCATCTACTCCGGCGGACTTGGGGTGCTGGCCGGCGATCACCTGAAAACGGCATCGGATCTCGGTGTGCCGCTCGTGGCCGTTGGCATTCTGTATCGTAACGGCTACTTCGATCAACGCATCCGGGTAGACGGCTGGCAGGAAGATTCCGACGCCAAAATCAATTTCGGGACCGTGCCCATCGTGCCGCTCCCCGGGAAAGACGGTGCGCGGCATTTGGTCACGGTGAACACCTTTGGACGCGACGTGCACATCCGGGTGTGGAAGATGCAAGTGGGTCGCGTCCCGGTGTATCTGCTCGATTCGGATCTCGAGGAGAATCATCCCGACGATCGTCCGCTGCTCTCCAAGCTCTATTCGGGCGGACCAGCCATGCGCCTTCGCCAGGAGTGGCTGCTGGGTGTCGGTGGCGTACGCGCGCTGCGCGCGCTGGGCATCGAGCCGGCGGCGTGGCACGCCAACGAAGGACACGCGGCGTTCATGATGACCGAACGCGTGCGGGAATTCTGCCAGCAGGGTGTTGCGTACGGCGAAGCGGTCAAACGGGTGCGGAACGCCAGTGTCTTTACCACGCATACGCCGGTGCCGGCGGGGCATGATCACTTCTCCGTGCACGAAGTGCGGCAGTGTGCGGGCGGTGTGTGGGCCGAGATGGGGATCGATGCGGAAACGTTTCTGCGCATTGGGTATCACCCCGAATCGGGACCGGGCACGTTCCACATGACGGCCGCGTCCATGCGGCTCTCGCGGCGGATCAATGGCGTGTCGCGTCGTCATGGCATCGTGACCCGCGAGATGAGCCGGTCCATGTGGTCCAACCGTCCGGCGGAACACGTGCCGGTCGGTCATGTGACCAACGGCGTGCACTTGGCCACGTGGATGGCCAATCCGATCATGAAAATGCTCGACGGGCATTTCGGACCGGCGTGGGGGCACATCGGCGATCCGTCGCTCTGGGATCAGGTGCTCTCGCTCGACGACGAAACACTATGGTTCACGCATGCGCGGCTCAAAAACACGCTCATGCGCCTGGTGCGCGAGGAAGCACGTCGCTCGTTTGCGCAGCGCACGATGGAATCCACGCAACTCGTGGGCGCCGGAACCTTGCTGGATCCTCAGGCACTCACCATCGGCTTCGCGCGACGCTTCGCGACCTACAAGCGCGCCGATCTGATTTTCCGCGACGTCGAGCGTCTGCGAACGCTGGTGACGAACAGTTCGCGTCCGGTGCAGATCGTGTTCGCCGGCAAGGCGCACCCTGCGGACAACCCGGGAAAGCAAATCCTGCAGAATGTGTACCACTTCACCCGCGATCCCCAGTTCGAGGGGCGCATCGCATTCGTGGAGGATTACGGAATGCACCTCGCCCATTTGCTCGTGCAGGGTGTGGATCTGTGGATGAATCTGCCCCGCGTGCCACTCGAAGCGTCGGGCACCAGCGGCATGAAGGCGGCGCTCAACGGCGTGCCGCAGCTCTCCACCATCGACGGCTGGTGGGAAGAGGGCTATGAAGGCAACAATGGGTGGGCGATCGAGCCGGAAGTGGATGACGAGACGGGGGACGGCACGGTAGAGCGTTTGTACCAGCTGCTGGAGCAAGACATCGTTCCGCGCTACTACGACCGCGATGCGAGCGGCCTGCCGCGTCGCTGGCTCACCACCATGAAACACGCCATTCGTGTGGCCGGCCAGCAGTTCACCGCGCGGCGCATGGTGGAACAGTATGCCCGGGCCTACTATGCGCCATCCATTCTCGGGGATTCGCTGCCAGACGATCCACCAACGGCGTAACTGATGCACAGCTCGTCGCTGTCGTCGCCGAGTCGCGAGGCGCCCGTGGTCCGGGCGTCCGCCGGTGTTTCGCCCACCATTGTCCATCTGTCGGCGGAATACAGCCCGTACGCTCGGACGGGCGGGCTCGCGGAAGCCGTCAGGGGCCTGGCGAATTATCAGGTACAGGCCGGGGCGAACGTGGTGGTCTTCGTGCCGCTCTATCGCACGGTGCGGGACCACGCGCCCGATCTCGCCCCCTTGGGGCGTCCGGTCTCGATCAGTCTGGGGTTCCGCGCCGAAGAGGTGCGGTTCTTCCGTGAAGTGCAGCCACCACCCGGACCGAAAATAGTCTTCGTGGATGTCCCCAGCGCCTTCCGGCGCGGCGGAATCTACGGAGAAGGCGGACGCGACTACGCCGACAATGCGCGACGTTTCGCACTCTTTTCGCGCGCAGTGCTGGAAGGCATCCCGCGGCTCATCGCGGGGCCGGTAGTGATTCATGCGCACGATTGGCATGCGTCGCTGGCGCTCATGTATCTGCGTACGTACGACGATCTCAGGGCGCGCTACGCCGGCACACCCACCGTGCTGTCGGTGCACAACGCCGGCTATCAGGGACACTTTCCCGCGTCGCAGTTGAATGAATGTGGCATTCCGCCCGAACTGTACAACTTTCGTCAGCTCGAGTGGTACGATCGCATCAACTTCCTCAAGGGTGGCCTCACCTTCGCGGACGTTGTGGTGACGGTGAGCCCGACGCACGCTCAGGAATTGCGCACACCGGGCGGTGGCTTCGGGTTGCAGGACGTGTTTCAGTGGCTGGGGAATCGGTTCACCGGGATCACCAACGGCATCGATCAAGCCATCTGGAATCCAGCCACCGACGATCAGATCACGGCCAACTATTCACGCGAGAGTACGGTGAATAAGGCGCGCTGCAAAGCCGCGCTCCAACGGTCGTTCGGCTTACCACAGCGCCGGCGCACGCCACTCTTCGGTCTCACCGGCCGCATGGTCGCGCAGAAGGGGCTCGATCTCATCCTCAACTCGCATCTGGTGTGGACACTCGATGCGCAGTTCGTATTTCTCGGCGCCGGCGACGCGACCTACGAGCGGGCTCTCACGCAGTTGGCGGCCGCGCGCCCGCGGCATGTGGGTGTCCAACTCGACTTCACCGACCGTCTGGAGCACCGCCTCATGGCCGGTGCCGACATCTTCCTGATGCCGTCGCAGTACGAGCCGTGCGGACTCACGCAGATGCGGGCGCAGCGGTATGGCGCCCTGCCGGTAGGTCGACGCGTTGGCGGGATTGCCGACACCGTGGAAGACGACGTGACCGGATTTTTGTTTGACGAGTTCAAACCGGGCGCCCTCGACTGGGGCATGTCCCGAGCCCTCGCCCGCTTTGCCAACCCCGACGACTGGGAGCCCCGCGTTTTTCAGGCGATGAGCCGCGACTTCGGATGGGAACGCTCTGCCGAACGCTACACCGCCGCCTACCGCCAGGCCGCCGAGATCGTCCGCAGCCGCGGCTGATCCGTTCTGGCGCAGTCTTCTACCTGGTCGTCATGCATTCCGTCGTCATTCATCAGCATCTGTATCAGCCGCCGCGCGAAGACCCGTGGCTCGAAGTCGTGCAGCCGGAACCATCGGCGGCCCCCGATCACGACTGGAACGCGCGCATCAACCGTGAGTGTTACGCGCGCCTCGCTACCGCTGAAGCGCATCTCCGCGATGAGCGCGCTGCCGCCCGTGATCCCGATGCCCGCGCCGGTCTGGCCCGCATCGTCAATCTCTACGGGTGGTGCTCGTTCGATGTCGGCGCCACGTTGTGCGAATGGCTGGAGGCCGAGGCGCCCGCGACGTTAGCGGCCATGCAGGCCGGCGATGCGGCCAGTGTCCGCCGCTGGGGGCATGGCAACGCCATCGCGGCGCCGTATCACCATATCATTCTGCCATTGGCCTCGCCGCGCGAGCGCCGCACCGAAATCCGCTGGGGCATCGCGGATTTCCGCCGCCGCTTCCGACGCGAGCCCGAAGGCATGTGGCTACCCGAGTGCGCCGTAGATGACGACACACTCAATACGCTGATCGAAGAAGGCATCACCTTCACCATCCTCGCACCGTATCAGGTACACGGCCACCAAGGCACCGGAATGCCGGTGCAGTGGCGCGGCGCGAACAATCGCACCATCGCCATTCTGCCGTATGACGGCTCGCTCGCTGGCGACGTGGCGTTCGGCGGCCTGTTGCAGAATGCGCCGGCACTCGCGCATCGGCTCACCGCGCGGCACGAGCATCAGGACCCCGCGCACAATCGGTGTACCACGCTCGCCACTGATGGCGAAACGTTCGGTCACCATCACAAGGGTGGAGAGAGCACGCTCACCGAAGCGCTCGCCATGGCCATGCGGCAACCGGGCACCCGCGTGACGAACGCGGCAGCGATGATGGCGATGCATCCGCCCACAAACACCGTGGCGCTGGTCTCGCCATCGGCGTGGAGCTGCGCACACGGCGTGGAACGGTGGCGCAGCAACTGCGGCTGTCGCCTCGACCATCACAAGGCACCGGCGCAGCAGTGGCGGGGTCCCCTGCGCACTGCACTCACGGCCTTATCGCAGCACGGTCACGAGGTGTTCGAGCGCGAAGGACGCACACTCTTTCGTGACGATCCATGGGACGTCCGCGACCGATACGGCGACGTGGTCTCCCGTGACGGTGAGACGCTCGTGGCCTTCGCCCGCCACGCCGTGCACGAGCAATCCACGTCGCAGCAGGTGCAGCGGGCGCAGGAGCTGCTGGAGCTTGAACGTGCGCTCCTGCGCACGTTCACGTCGTGCGCATGGTTCTTCGACGAAGTCGATCGCCTTGAAGTACGCCAGGTGCTCCGCTATGCGGCGCGCGCGATCGAATTGACGGGCCTTGCGTCTCGCCTGACACCGGAGTTTGTCCAGTGGTTGGCGTCAGCAACCAGCGGCGCGCCCAATGCGGGGAGTGCCAGTGAACTGTTCGTTCGGGAAGCCCTGCCCCACCATGATGCCGCCTGGTGCGCGGCGGCCGCCGCCATCGCGAGCGCAGCGGCCAATCTGCCGCAGTCGCGCATCGCGACGTACGATGTGGCAACCATCGCACGTGCCGACAACGTATGGTTGACGACACTGGTGCATCGTCGCACTGGTGCCATCACCCGCCTGACCGGGTCGACGCACGGTGCGGGGCCGTCCCTCACCGTGCGACTCAGCATGGAGCATGCCGAGCCGGGCGCGGAGCGTGAGATCAACGTGCACGAATTCCCCGATGCGATCGCACGAGTGATTCTCACCCCGGGAGCCCTCAGCGACGAAGCGATGCTGTCAACGCGGTAACCCGAGGCTTGCCTTACGTCGAACTCGGCGAGTCACTCTTCGCGCCACGCGACGGGTGTCAGCGGCCGTAGCGAACCCGCAGTCCCGCGTAAAACTGGCGATCAAACGCCGGCGTCCACAGCGCTGGGCGTTGCGCGAGCAGATTGTTCACACCGGCCGAGAGTTCGGTAAGATTCGAAATCGCCAACCGGAACTGACCATCGACCGACAGGAGCGCCCCCTGCCGGCCAATCACGCCCGATTCCGTTGAGAACGGTCCCGTGATCGGCGCGCCGGCGGGAATACCTACCAGCGGAGCATTCCCCGTGTAGCGCACGGACATATCGGTGGCGAGCCCTTGCATCACCGACCACGAACGGGCTGCCTGCAAACGCGCAGTGTGCGTGGCACGACGCGTGAGAGGTAATCCGTCGTTCAGATTGCGTGCGCGCAGGAAATCGTAGCCGAGGGAAACGTCCGTACCAGCATGCACGATGCGCACACCGGTCTCGATGCCCTGCATCCGAGCGCGGGCCACATTCACATTGCGGTAGATCTGAAACCCCGCCACGTTGTCGCCCTGATAGCGCCAGTCGATGAGATCCTGCACCGTGTTGGTGTAGCCCTCCACGTCGAACGACAGCACGGCGTTGGGCGCCCACGTGCCGCCCGCGCTACTGCTCACCGACGACTCCGGGCGTAACGTCGGATTCCCCACCAATGTGTAGCCACCCGCCGGATTGGTGAACGTGAACCGGATCTCCTTGAAACCCGGTGCGCGGAATCCACGAGCCACGTTACTGCGCAGGCGCAACTGCGGATGCACCTGCCACGCCACACCGAATGACGGATTGGTGGTCGCCCCCCACAATGTGCTGTTGGTGTGTCGCGCACCCGCAGTCAGTAGCACTGGCCCCACGACATACGAATCGCGCAAAAAGACTTCCGTGATGTCTTCACGCGCGCTGTCACCGTCCACTTTGTCCGGCGCCACCAGTGTGCGGTGCGAACGCTGCAAGCCGGCGTCTATGGTATGCCCACCAAGCACGCGGGTGTACGAGGCGAGGTAGCGACCCTGACGCTCCTGCTGCTCGAGCGAATCTGCGGAGCCGCGAATCGGCAGCAACTCGCGCGACTGCCGGTATTGGTACACAAAACGCTGCTGGAACGCGCGCACCCGCACGCTGCCACCAAGCGCCGTGCCTGTGGCCTCAGCGAAACCCTGCACCCCGCGATTATCGATAAAGCCGTTGAATGACGCGTCAACCGGGAAGCGCTGCCGCTCCTGCGACCCCTGCATGTCGAGGCGCAAGGTCCAGCGATCGTTCAGCTTGTAGCGCGCGTCACTGCGCACGTCGAAAATTCGATTGAACGTGGAGCCTACGGCGTCATACCCCGTGACGCGGTCCGACTGTCGCCAGCCGCCGTTCGCGCGGAATCCCAGACGCCCCACGGTGTTGCTCAGGCCCAGCGTCGACTCGCGGCGTCCCAACCCGCCCTGTCGCGCCGTACCATCCATCGTAAACATCGGGGTCGGCGCCGCCTGCACAATGTTGATCACGCCGCCCAACGCATCACTGCCAAACTCCACACTCGACGGGCCCTTCGTCACTTCAATCCGCTCGGTGGCCACGGTGCTGAGGCGCCCGATGTCACGGCTTCCAATCAACCCGCCAGCAACCGGCTCGCCATCGACCAGCACCAGCACGCGCGAGTCATCGAATCCGCGAATGGAGATCGACGTCTTCGACGGCGGCGACGGCAACTCTTGCATGCCGGGCAATTGTCGCAGGAGCTGATTGGCCGACACGGCCGCCACGGCCTCCAATTGCTGCCGCGTCACCACGGTGACACTGCGAGGCGAATCGCTGGCGCGGATCACGCGTTGCCCCACCGTGGTGGTGAACACCGGCAGCACCGTAGGGAGCGCCACGAGACGCACGGTAATGGCCGAAAGTTCGCCCGCTTCGTCGGCAAGCACCACGCGCTGCTCCCTGAAGCCTAACGCGCGCACGACCAGCGTGTCGCCCACCAACGAACCGCCCCCGCGCGCGGACAGGCGAAATGCCCCGCGCTCATCGGAACGCGTTCGCGATCCAGCTGTGCTCAGGCGCAACTCGGCGGAGAGCACTGGCGCACCGTCCCCCGCGCCGATGACCACGCCGGCTACCGTGCCAGCCTCGGCGGAACCGCGACCCTGCGCCAACACGGCCACCACCGGCGTCGCGCTCAGCGCGAGCGCAACACTGGCGGCCGTCAGCAGCGGGTACCACACCATGCGCGCTGCCCTCGCACTGCTCATCGGATGCGCGCGTACCGAATGGTCGGGAAGCCGGCCACACCGATATCGCTGTAGTAGTCGGTGACCTGTAGCTTATAAACCCGCGTGCCCGTCTTCACGAAGTACGTGTTAAACGACGCATGTAAACGGTCGTTGCCCGCGAGATTGTACCGGAATGGAGCACTCCGGTCAAACACGGAATTAGGAATAGGCCCCACCAATTGCGAAAGAAAGGCGGCATACTGTGGCGCATCGCCCGCTGAGGTCGCGTTGGCAAACGTTGGCGAGGCCGGTCCCGGATAGCTCCCCACGTTACAGGACGTATTGAGCGAGATCGCCAACTGACTGGCTGCGGGGTTGAACGTGAAATCCCAGTTACAGCCGTTCGGTGTGACGACGCCGTTCGTCCGCAGGCTGATCGACCGCACCTGACTCTGTGGCGTCAGGGCCAGCGTCTGTGCCGCGCCGACCGTGGTGCCAGTCTGCAGTCGCGTCTCAAGATAGAGCGTGTCCACCTGGAACTGCGGCGTGAAACGAATACGCGTGGCACGCAGCAGCGCAAAGCTGCCATCGGCGAGTCGCAGCTTCCAGTAGTTGGCCGCATTCGCGGTCGGCACGCCGCCGAAGGTGAACAGGCCCTGCCGATTCTCCAGGAGGCGATCGGCCACGAAGAGACTGTCCGCAGGAATCTGGTCTGCTCGCACGGCATCGAATGCCGCCCGCGTGTTGGCCGGCGACAAGGCGAGCACGGTCGCGTCAGTGACCGTTTTGTTATTGTCCAGACCCACACCCAGCACCGTTCGTGAAGCCGAACCCCCAATGGCCGCAGAATTCAGACGCAGCTCAAACCGGCGAAATGCGACGTCCCAGTCTCCGGTACGCGGTACCAACCCGCCTGACGTCAAACTGAAATACACCAGCGTGTCCGTGCTACTTGCGTTGATCGGGCCCACGGTGACGATCTCATTGATCGCCGCTTCTGGCGTCCCGGTGCTCGGCCCGGTGGGATCAGCTTCCGACTCACAGGCGCCGAGCGCCACCAACATCACCGCCGGCGCCACCGCGATAACGCGGCCCGCAACACGACGTACCCGTCCAACCGTTCCCGAAACCATCAGCAGCTCACCAGAAGACAAAAGGAAACTCCGCTCGGTACGCGGCGAGGCCGCGCGCTCGAGAGGAGATTATCCTCCGGTCAGGCTCAACTGCATTGGTACTTCTATCAAGATTCGAGTAGGGGAAAACCCCAATGGCCTCCCGGTCAGGGCACCGACTGCCCGCGCATCGAGCTCGCCGGGGTGGGCGTAGTGACCGCCGAGGAGACCTCGCCAGAGCGCGGATCGCCGGTAAGCGGCGGCCCGAGCGTGGGTTCGCAGACCCCTTCCGCCGTCTCTCGGATGAGCTGATCCACCACCGCGCGCAGATCGCCGGTCCGGGCGTATGTCGCGAGCTGACGCTGCGCACTCGAACCTTCGGCCAGGATCGTGAAGGCGTATTCCACTTCCTTCCGTGTTCCCAGCTCGTCGAGCACATCGTCGAGAAACCACTCGATCAGCTCGCGGATGAGTACCGACGCCGGCATCTCTTCCTTCTTGCCGAAGTCGATCAGCTTGCCGCCAAGCCCCCAGCGGACCGCACGCCACTTGTTCTCTTCGATCAAGTCCGACGCGTACACGCGGAACGTCATGTTGTCGCGCCGCAGCTTCCACATCTTGGCGACCACCGCCTGCAGGATGGCGGCGATACAGACCGCCTCGTCCACCTTGGTGTTCACATCGCACGCCCGGAATTCGAGCGTGGGATACAGATGGTGCGGGCGCACATCCCACCAGATTTTGGAGCCATCGGGGATGCTGCGCGTCTTCACGAGGGTGTCCACGAGGTCGGCGTAGTCACCCCACCCGTTCAGAACGCGAGGGACCCCCGTGCGAGGGAAATTCTTGAAGATGATGCTTCGGTAGGAATGCAGCCCCGTGTTGCGTCCAAACCAGAACGGCGAACTCGTTGACAGGCACAGCAAGTGCGGCAGAATGTACCGTGCCGCGTTCAGGCAATCGATACGGAACTCCTGATCTTCGATACCCACGTGCACGTGCGTCCCGAAAATCAGCAGGCGATGCGCCAGGTCCTGCAGCTCCGCCTTGACCCCGAGATATCGCTCCTTGGGCGTCATCTCCTGATTCATCCAATTGGAAAACGGATGCGTGCCGGCCGACGCGATGGTCAGCCCGTGCTGCCCCGCGGCCTTGATCACCAAGCCCCGCAGGTTCACCAGTTCCGAGCGAAGTTCGCTGATCGAGGAGCAGACCTTGGTCCCGATCTCTACCTGGCACTGGTGGAGTTCCGCCTTCACCTCGGCCAGAACGGCCGAGTCGCTCTGCATCAGGGCCTCAAATCCGGGCGTCAGGTCGCGGGTGACCGGATCGATGATCTGGTACTCTTCCTCAATACCTACCGTCAGACTCGGCGCTCGCATCATCCCCCCACGCCCACACGGGCGCTTCCATGAGCGGTGGACCAATCCACGGCGGCCCGGATGAAACCGCCGAACAAGTGTCGCGTGTGCGGGTCGGACATCTCAAAGACTTCCGGATGCCATTGCACCCCGACGAGGAACGCATCCCCGGTGCCTTCAATCGCCTCCACGAGGCCGTCATCGGCGGTGGCCGACACCACGAGATCGCGCCCCAGCTGCTTGATGCCCTGATGATGCATGCTATTGACCCCCACGCGCGTGGACTCCAGCAATCGGGCCAATCTCGTACCCGGTACCACGTCCACCTCGTGCGCGATATGATCGCGCTCGAACCCCGCGGTGGGGAAGAAGTCGTGTTTGTGGAAATCAGCGTTTTGTGATGCCAGGTCCTGCCAGAGTGTACCACCGCTGGCCACGTTGATGACTTGGAGCCCACGACAGAGCCCAAAGACCGGCTTGCCATCATCCATCGCCCACCTGGCGAGCTGCAGTTCGACACGATCGCGCGCCGGATCGAGATTGCCGCATTGGGGCGTCACGGCCTCGCCGTACTCAGCCGGATTGATATCCACACCGCCGGGAATGAGTAATCCATCGAGCCGCTCATAGATCTCACGCAGCGTCGCGAGGTCGTCATCGAACAGCGGAATCATCCACGGGACCGCGCCCGCCATGGTCGCGGCGATGAAATAGCGCTGGTTCATCACCCACGACGCCGGCAGTGCCGGCGGTATTCCATCGATAGAGTGCAGTGTCTGTGTGGTCAGCCCAATCACGGGGCGGTAAATCGAGGACATCACCGCTCCTCCACCAGAAAGGTGGGTACGTTGGAGCCGCCGCCGGCGCTCACGTTGAGCAACGGGTCGGTGGCGATACGGGTCAGGCAGCCGGACATGGTCACACCGTTCACGAGAAAAGGAGCCGTGTCGAGCATCCGCTCGCCGATCTGGAGCGCGCCGTACGTCCAGGCCGGCCACGGTTCAGACGGTATTTCGACGCGCTCTTGAACAATGAACGGCTCCGCGAGGGCCGTTTCAATGGACGATTGCCACGTGGCGTCGTCCACGGTCCAGCCGAGCACGATCCCCTTGCCGCCGTACTCATCATTGGGCTTGAGTACCATGCGTTCACGATTCGCCGCGATGAAGGCCACAAGGTCCACTCGACCGGCCCCGTACGCCGTCTGACGTTCAGAGACCACCCGAGTCCAAGGCACGTGCGCGCTCACGGCGGCTTGCTCCTCGGAAGAGAACAACGTAGCCTGCCGTTCGTCACTTAACACGGCAAGTGAGGCCTTCTTATGCAACAGCTTGCAGCGGAATGGATTAACCATACACACTGCACCGTCTTTCACGGCCCGGACCACGGGTGAATCGATCCCCTCGCGGGTGACGAGTTCGTCGATGAGCACGCGCTTGTAGATGAGCGTCACGTGCTGTCCGCCGATCAGGAGGCGGCCCTCCGTGTACTCGGCATCGCGAGGATCGCCAATGAAGGACGTGATGCCAAGTGCGGAGAACTCGCGTTGAAAGAGCACGAACTCGCTGAAGGTGGGCACTTCGCGCCAGTCGAGGATGCAGACGGTTGGCGCTTCGCGGACACCACGCCAGGCGTGGTAGGCGTCGAGCAGCGTGTGCACCACGGACGGGGCGGCGGGCAGCGGCAGGGCGATGTGCGTGCGGTTGAAGGCATGCATCGCCGGCAGGGCGAGGAAGGCGCTGGAGAGGGCGTCATTGTAGGCAGCGCCCGCCGGGGTCTCCGCGTTGTACTCGGTAAACTTAAGCCCGCTCTCACCGGCGGCGAAGAACGCGTCCAGCCGAGAGGTCGGGCTGGAGGCTGCGAAGCCAGGGTCGGCGTGGATGAGCCGCTCCTCCCAATCGGTGAGCCCGAATTGGGAGCGGAGTACGCTGTCCTGCATGGCGGCCTGGCGCAGCTTGTCGAGCGCTGATCCGACCAGCGCGGACGCGCGGGCAATGTGGCGGTACTGGCCCATGCTGAGGAAGCGTGGCCGAAGCACACTGCACAGCGCGCGATCGCCGAAAAACAGGCCATCGAGCCGCAGTAGCCGGTCGAGCGTCTCGGCCGTGGCCGCCGCCACGTCACCCTCGGCGAGCAAGTCATGGTAGCGGGCAATTTCTCGTGTGGACATAAATATTTGTGAGGTCGCCTGTATCAGGGCGCGCCGATGAACGGACCAGCGCCGGTGACCGTGGTGCCTTCGCCGATAGGTGGCCCTTCGTCCAGCACCGGACGCGGCGCGGAGGCGAGCTTGATGGCGAGGTCGGCCATGTGCTCCACCACCCACTCAAAATACGCGGGGGTGAGCGAGTAAATGTCCATGTCAGGCGCCGGATTCATGAAGTCGATGGCATACGGGATGCCGTCTTTCACGGCGAACTCCACCGTGTTCATGTCGTAGCCCAAGGCGCGGCAGAGGGTGAGCGCATCGCGGATGCAGCGCGCCTCGACCTCTTTGTCGAGGTAGCCCGGATCGGGAATGTAGCGCCGTTCGCGCGGGTCGTAGGGCATCGGGAGGACGTGCTCGCGCCCGAGCACCATGCAGCGCACGTACACGTCCCACTTCACGAATTCCTGCACCACCATCGTGAGCAGCCCGCTGCTGTTAAAGTGGTGGAGCAGCTCCTCCATGGAGTCGCACACATAGACATCGCGCCAGCCCCCGCCGTGAGCATCCTTGAGGACGCACGGGAAGCCGATGTGTTCGGCCACACCGCGCCAATCGAGCGGATACGCGAGGTTGCGGAGCGACTCTGAGTGAGAGATCCCCGGGATGTAGTCCTTGTTGGGCAGGACCATCGTCTTCGGGTGCGCGATGCCGTTCTGGATGGCGAGCGTGGCGTCGTAGAACTTGTCGTCCGCCGACCACATGAACGGGTTGTTCACCACCGTCACGCCCATACGGGTGGCGTGCTTGAGGAAGGTGCGGTAAAAGCCCACCTCATGGGAAATCCGATCAATAATCAACGTGTAGGGCACTGGCTGCCCCATCCGCGTCGCATCGAGCTTGATGTAGTCCGCCGTAACGCCGGACTGGCGACGGGCAACAGCGTCGAGAAATGCTGGCGGGAAGGACCATTCCCGTCCAACGAGCAATCCGATTCGTGGTTCTACCGACACGTGTGAGCTCCGGAGTGAGTGCGTGTGATCACGGGAGAATGGGGCATTCCGGCTGCCTCCGCCATAGGCGGTTTCACTCCAAGCTGGACGGGAGCGCTCGCGGAGGCCCGCCGCGCAGATCGCTGCGCACCTTCAACCCGTGTGAGCAAACAAGAAAAAAGCATATTTGTGATGACTCGGCATGTGGATAACCTGCTAGCATCACCCACGTATCGGCATGACCTCACACCCTGGCTTATCCACACGCCGGGGGACCGCACACTGTATCGCCACTGCCACTTAGCAAGTTATCCACACCCTTTTCAACCTCTATCCACAACAAAGTCAACAACTTAGGACACCGTGGGTGTATTGCGCCGTCACTCGGATCGTCATAACATCACCCCCCTACGACGAACGCCGCCCGTTACCGATTTGACGGTGCTCACGTTCCTGCCTCCACCGGGTCCACTCCATGCATGTTGTCCCCTGCGCTGCCCCAGTTGGCGCCATCGAGCCCGCCCCCCTCACATCCCTGTTTTCCCACACGGATGCGGCGGCGTCAGCATTGACGGCATTCTGGACCGAGGACGACCGCTATCTCGTACGCGCCGACAACGCGGCGGGCACTACATGGTTCGCCATCGATGCAGACGCGGACGCCGAGCCCGTGGACCTGGAGGCCAAACGGGCGCTCGGCGCGCTCATGGCCGACATTATCCCGATGGGTGGCGGCCGCGTGCTTTTTCCCGTGGGCAGCACCGGACGCACCGTGTTCCGCGTATGGCGCGGGGCCAAGGGTGCCGACCGGAACGCGCGGACTAGAATCCTGGGAGTTCGAGTTGGGCGGTCACGCCGCCGGCCAGCGTAACGCCGGCCGCCTGTAACCACGCCAGCAGAACGTCGTGCCCATGATCGCCAGCCATGGCGGAGCGCGCCGCACTCAGGTGCAGCTTGAACTCCGGAGACACATCGGGAAGCGTCCGCCGCAGGACGGCAACCGTGAGGAGCTCGGTCGCGTCCGCCAGGTGACGAATCGCGAACTCATTCATACGGGCTCGCAGGGCGGCCGCATTCAGCACGGGCCCGTCGCTCGGCACCTCATGGTCCACGCGACGCTCACGGAACGCGGCCAATCGCGTGCGAGTGGCGGAGACCATGGGCCATTCCTCGCCGGCGTGATCCGGCAAAGCGGCCACTGGGGCGCCCATCAGCCCCAGCCAGGCCATCCACAGGGTGCCACGCGCGTACGGCTCCCACGGCGCTGTCTCCAGACGACCGGCCGCCGTGCGCACCGCGTCGGTGACATGACGGCGCACCTCCCACCAGCGGACGTATCGGTCAGTCTGCCGGGCCACGAGGGCCAGGGCGCCCAGTCGCAGGGCCCACGCAATCGCCGACTCGCCGTCGTCGATGGGCGGACGCAGCGCCGCCGCACAGCCGAACGCCCGCGCGGCACCAGTCGCCAGCACGGCCTGGGCGAGATCGCGTGCCGCCGACGGGACGGGGTGGAGTGCCGCTTCCAGTTGGCTGAGTGCGGCGAGCTCGTACGCGGTGCCCAAAAGGGCCAGGCCATCGGCGATTGGTTCGCCCAGCCCGTCGCCGGGAAGCAGACTGGCCGCCTCAGCACGCTCGAGGAGCAGCGCGCGGCGTTCGTCGGGAATAGCGGCGACGGCCCAATGGTCGTCGAGGGTGGTTCTGGCACGCATCGCCAGTTCCCGCGCCGCCTGATCACGTTCAGCTGCTGGGGTGAGCACGTGCATCCCGCTCTCTCCACCGGAGGGCTCGAACCGAACCGCCTCGTGCACCGCCAGAAGTGGTGGCACCACGAGCCGCACCCATCGGACCGACGACGGCGACGCTGGACTACGTAGGAAACGTCGTATGAACATGGAGTACGGACCACGTGTCCCGTATCACGATCACTGTCGCATTTATGTAACAGCACTGCATCTGTCAAGGGTTTTTCCCCAGAGATGCACATTCCGGAGATTTTCGCGTGGGATTTGAGTCATCGCAGGTGGCGCGGCGCCGATTGGCCGCGTTGGCGTCCCGGAACGGTCGGGTCCAGGAAGCCTTGGCCCCGTCGGCATTTCCGGGATGGTTCGGGACACTGAAGCCGGAGTCGTCTGGCGCCGAGCGGTCCACCCCCTGGCCCTCGGCTGAGGTAGCCGCCCCCCCCGTGCACGCCGCCGCGAATTCCGCCCTGATTCATCATCTGGATGATCTGGCGCAGGACATCGTATCTATCCCCGGAGCCGGTGGCGCCTTGCTGGCGGCCTACGCGGCGCAAGCCCGCGCGCTGACCATGATTCTTGAGGCCGCCAAGCGCGCCGGCAGCGACCCGCTCCCGGCCGCGGTGCTCCGCGCCGCGCAGGATGCACTCACCGCCCCATCCCCGCTTACCGGGCTCGCATTGAGCTGAGTCCCACAGCGCGCGAAAGATCGGCCCGAATCGTGCGCCACGACACGTTTCGGGCCATCTTATTGGGAGTCCCCACGTTGTCCCGTGGACCCCGGAGGCCCCGTGCGCTGTCGTACCGTTCGCCCCATCCGTCGCGTTGTGAGCACGCTGTTGCTCGCCGGCGCCGCGCTCGCTCCGGCCCTCGTCCCCGCCCGCCTCGCGGCGCAGGCGGACACGCCGGATGTTGCGCGCGCCATCCGCGACCTCCGCACAGGGCGCTTGCTCGCCCTCGAAGGACGCGTCGACTCTGCATTGGTATTCTTTACCTTGTCGAAGCTCAATGCGCACGACGCGGGCGATCAGCGCATCGAGCAGGCCGCGATACGCGCCCGCGCCGACATGTGGCTACTCCGCAGCTGCGCCGACAGCGCCCAACGCATCCTGCGCGACGCAGTAGCCTTGGCGCCAGCGGGCGACCGCACCAGCGCGGACGCGCTCGTCCGCTTGCTTGCTGAACGCGGTCAAGTGGCCGACGCACGCGCGGTCATGGTGAGCGCGTATAGCGACGCCACCGGCGTGGGCCGCACCATCACGCGCGAGAGCATCACCTTCCTGCAGGGCATGGCGGCGGTAGAGCGCGCCGGTGGTCAGGAAGCCGCAGCGCTGTCTTCATTCACCTCCGCACTAAGTATCGCCAAGCGTCTTCACCAGGGCGGTGCCACCGACAGCATCGACACCGGAGTCGGTGAGGTCACCGACGAGAACCGCTGGGTACTCTTCGACCTCGCGTCTCTCCGCCGGAGCGCCAAGGCCACCGGCGTGCGGTCGATCAAAGAGGCCGACCGCATCACCAAACAGCTGGTTGAGGCCCTCGAGGCTATGGAGAGCATCCCGGACGATCCCTTTCCCATCACGCGATACGGGGACCGCCTCGTACTGCGTCGTGCCCAATGTGTGGCCGATGGGACGACGTGCCCGGCTCCGGTGACGCCGAAGGGCTGCTGAGATGTCCGGAGCGCGGCGCCTTGGCCGTCCTCAGAGTCCCTTGATCTCCGCCTTCGGCGCCGCTGTTGGCTCTTCAAGTGTCTTCAGTGCCTCTTGCCAGCTGAATTTCTTGCCGGTACCGAGCACCCAGTAATTCATCCACGCCATCTCCGACATGCTCTTCACCAGTCGGTTGCGCGGATCGGGGATGCCGTGGGAGGCACCGGGATACACAAAGAGTTCAGTCGGCACGTTGAGCTTCTTGAGCGCCATGTGCAGTTCCACGCTCTGCGGGCTCGGCACGCGCGGATCCCCTTCCACCACATGGATCATCGTGGGCGTCTTCGCGTTCTTGATGTACTTGATGGGTGACTGGTCCCAGTACGCGTCGAAATTTTCGTACGGCAGCTTATCGCCGAGATAATACTGCCGGTTCCGTTGCACATCGCTTTGCGCGTACATCGAGATCCAGTTTGATGTGCCCGCGCCGCTCGAGATGGCTTTGAAGCGATCGGTGTGCGTGAGAATCCAGTTGCTCCAATGCCCGCCGGCACTCCAGCCGAGCACGCCCATCCTGCTCGCATCGACCAATCCTTGGTCGATGAGTGCATCGACGCCGGTCATGATGTCGTCGTAGCCGGGGGCGAAGTAGTTGCCCACGATACCGTTCTTGTGGGCTTCGCCATAGTTGGTAGAGCCGCGGTAGTTCGGCATGAGCACCATCCAGCCCTGCCCCGCATACACCTGCGCGCCGTATCCGCCATTGAAGCTGAGCAAATCCGCTGCGGCCGGTCCGCCGTGAATGGCCACGATGAGCGGATACCGCGTGCCCTTCTGGTAGCCCACGGGCTTGAGGAGGACGCCGCCCACTTTGCGACCGTCCTTCGACGTCCACGTGACTTCGGACGTCTCGCCGAGCGCCAGCTGTTCGCGTACCCACGGATTGGGATCCGTGAGCTGAACCCAGGAGCTCCGCGTGCCCACGAGCTCCGGCGACACAACGGTATACATCGCCGACGGCGTCGCCGGGTCCTGGTACGAAATCATGAGCCGCTTGGTGTCGTCGTTCTGATCGACCGACAGCACCCCGGCCACATTGGTCATCACCTGCACGGTGCCCGATGCCACATCGAGCGAAAAGAGCTGCGACGTGGCGCGCCACCCGCTGCTGAAATAGATCGTGCGGGCATCGGCCGACCACCACCCCACGGACACATCGCCATCGAGATTACCAAGCTTTTTCCACGCACCGTTCTTTGCCGAAACGGCCCGCAGATA